>Ga0136557_1000377_pt1 | contig 35119 bp, 34 predicted proteins | sample AntRauTorckE6832_FD_104796 | JGI IMG/M metagenome (GOLD analysis project Ga0136557, IMG submission 104796) | Saline lake microbial communities from Rauer Islands, Antarctica - Metagenome Torckler E6 #832 | ecosystem: Environmental > Aquatic > Non-marine Saline and Alkaline > Saline | place...
AACCAAGCTGATTGGGATACTCTCAAAAGAATGCTATTAGAAAAGAAGCTGGCGGTAGTATCAGAAGAGCTACCGACCTCTTATATAACGCCTCAATCTGATAGCAGCATTGAATTTATGAGCAGCGTATTACAGGCCATCAATTCGATGATGCTTTATATGCTCGCTGCTATTGCTAGAAAGGACTATGAAGATCGACGTAACCGTCAGATGTAAGGTGTTTCTCGTGCTAAGGTAGAAAGTAAATATTCAGGAAGTAGGAAAGATACCGAGAAGCGTAAGATTATTGCCAGTCTACTCAAATCAGGTCATAGCTATTCTGAGATACAAGGTATGACCAAGTGCTCACGGCATCTGATCGCTGATGTGGCCAAGGAAAGACCGAAGATGCTCAGTAGTCATTAAGTGGTTCCAATATAGTAGTCTACTATGAGTAGTCTATTAATGGATTAATGAGCCTTTTTAGAGGGTTCCGCTGGGTTATAGTGAAACACTTCGATATTATTTTAAAGTTGCTAAGCAGAAAGATTCTTTGCCGATAAGAAAGACGTTAACCCTAAAGTTAGCGTCTCTTTACTTTATAAAAACCAGTAAAACAAAAACTAAATATCAATGCTTAAACAATCCTTGAACTACTTACTGCAATTTCCTTTGATTCCTAATTTTAAGTCGCTAATGTCTTGCTTTCCTTCTGCTTCAGTAACTAGTTTGAGACCTGCGCCACCGACAAATACACCTGGCTTCATATATTGTTTGATAAAGTAGTTTTGTCCGGCTTGAGTTTGAATCATTAAGTCATTAGGTGAGAATTCAGATTCAGTTGAGACTTTATGTTCCATATTGCCTAAAACTTCTTCATAGAAAAAAATCCCTCTTGCAGTCTCACCAACGCATTTGTCATCTACCCAAACATCTTTCTTTAATGCGGCGCCAAGCACACTGGCAGTTCGATAGATGTACAAGCCTGCATTATCAGATGAAGGTGACTTAAACTGTTTCATAGCATTCGTTACTTGAGCTTGCTCTGTCGGTACAGTTGCACAGCCAACGAATAACCCTGATAAAGTCATTATAAAAAAAGTCTTTTTAACATATTCTATCTTCTATGATTTTTATTTATCGGATAAATAAAAAACGACATATAAGATAGTCGTTTTCTATTTTCTTACTAATTAAGATTTAATCTTGAATTAGAATTTAAAGTTTGCACCAATAGTTAGCAAGTCTAAGTCTTCTGCAACAACGGCATATTCTGCTTCAACGGCAACGTTAGGACTAACTAAATACCCAAGACCAATACCACCGGCTACACCAGTGTCACTATCACTATCAGAGACGCTAGAACCAAAACCACTTGCTTTGACATCAATTTCAGCCTTTGCAAAACCTAGCTTACCTTTAGCGTATAGGGCAGTGTTAGGGAATACGTAGCGATACGTACCATAGATGCCGTATGTTTTTAAATCATAGTCAACGTTAACACCACTGACATTGATACTTTCTTCAGAAGAACCTACATATTCAACTTCCATACCGAATTCTGGTGTGAAGTTATAACCTGCATAAGCACCAAATGCAGTAGGATCATCCAACTCACCTTCGTCAATCATGAATTGACCAATTTTAGCACCAAAATACGGTTGACCATCGCCATAAGAAACAGCTGCTTGCGCACCAGCACTCATGAAACAACCAACTAATAAAGCCAATACTGCTTTTTGTGAAATACCCATTACATACATCCTAAACTTTGTTGATTAAGTGAAAAACTATTGTAACAGAATAGTAATCAAATATTACTATGATATATAAACAACTTAATTATGATATTTTTTGAGTGGTGTTCTAAAAAGTATGATGGCGATAAAGGTAAATAAGAAATCTAGGATAAGTTCTCTGATTCTACAGTCCTTTCAAGGCTTCAAAAATTGTTCAAATTTAAATCCGCATACTGTTTGACACACCACCTATTTTTTATACCTGTTTTTCAATGTAGATAGATTTTTCATTTTTTTAGACTTGTATCATCAATAGAGCTCGATGAGACCCCTAGTAGTTTTGAGCTTAATCTCTTACAGGGAATTATGATTTGCCTCGTAGGTAGGTTAGTGCGATAGTTGTTCACTGAACGTTCTGGACAGTTGCACTGTACAGGCTCTAAAAACGTACTTGAACACTAGGTGGACAATGAACATATCGGTGACGAAAGCAGCAAAAGAATGGGGTATATCAAGAACCACTATCTACCAGAAAGTCAATGATGGTGAGATTTCCAGAACAGCAGATAAGAAAATAGACGTTTCAGAAATATTGCGCGTGTTTGGTGAGCCAATTTCTAAAAAACGTACTGAACGTTCAGCGGACACTGTCCAAAGTACACCTCCGTACAGTCAGAATATTCAGTATAATACAGACATTGAACACCTATTAGCACTTGAAAAGCTCAAGAATGAACATCTTAGCGAACAGGTAAACGATCAAAAGAAGTTAATTGAAAATTATCAGCAGCAGATAGGACAGTTGAACAAAACGCTGGATAAAGAACGTGAGCATTCTATATACGATCATAGGGTTAGCAGAAATGAGTGCAAGCAGTCAGATGAGCAGCTGCTAGCCACTGGAATAGAAATAAAGGAGGATTATCATCAGGAGAGATACAAGAGTTCAACTACGCTTGAGCCGTTGGTATCAGACAAGAAGGTTAAACAGGAGCTAGAAGTAACTGAACCAGCTCCTGCAGAGACTTATCGTACGAGCTTTAGTTTATATTTTTAAAATAAATATTAATGTTTTGGTACACTATTCCATGTGTTATCAGAAATTACGTCATTACAAGGTGAGGATGTTGTAGGACTAGATTGTATGAGCTGTAAAAGCGTAGCAGCTTGAAACTCCATTTTTTTAGCTTCTTGATCAGGAAGGCCTGCATAGCCAAAAGCCACCGCTGCACACTGAGTCCATGTTTGGGTATTTAAGCTATCTGATTGACTTAAGTTGGTATACTTCTCGGCAAGAGCTTGCATTTTATCGTAACTAGAATTCTTAGCTGAGATTTGTGAGGGTTTAGAACTTAATTTTAGTAGGGTAGATGAGTTATTTACACCAGGCTTAAACGCCTCTAAGGTTGAGTCATCAATAACTCGCATACCGTACACTATATCGTTTTTTGGATTAGTAAAAAGATATTCCGAATTTCCTTGTTTGATATACACTGATGTCTTATTTGGCTCCTTTACTATTAATGAATCGCCTTCAAATTCTGCATTAATTGAATAGTATCCATCCTGTATAGCATAAGTACCATTGGTAGCAGCATAACTTTGTGAACAGATAAAACCAATAAGAAAGCTAAACGCAATATTTTTATTCATATGAACTCCTAGGACTGAAATTAACCATTTTAAGTGTGGCGTTGACCTTAAACATCTAAATAGCTACAGCAGTTTTTAGTTATTTAAATCAGGATCACTAAGCCAGGGGTTTTCATCTCTAACAATTCCTATCTTCTTACTAAAGCCTGAAGATATTCTATTTATTTAAAGCGTCATAGATATCACAGCTCTTTTGATTCCCAGCACTGCAAACCTCTTTAAACCATTCAACCGCTTTAGCTCTTAGCTCTAAGTGACTGTCTTTTTGATAATCGGCACTACCAACTTTAGAGAGCTTTGCGTAGGAGTCTTCATAATTAGTATGAGCAATAGCGGACTGATTTTTGTATGCTTTTTTGTCCTCTGCGTCACCATATATGGCTGAGTTACGCGCAGATTCTAATATTGTATGAGTCGCTATATGATAGGCTTCAAATGCTTTGGTATAATCCTTAGTAGTGCCTCTACCTTGATAATACATCTCGCCTACTCTAGCTTGTGCTATAGCATTTTTATTAGCCGCTGATTTAACTAGCCACTCAAAAGCCTTAGTATAATCTTGCGCAACCCCTTGGCCCGAGTAGTACATCTCACCTACTCTTAGCTTACCTATATCGTCATATTCTTTATTAGTGGCTACTTTTAAGTACGCAGCAAAGGCCTTAGTGTCACTTTTGGTCACGCCTTTGCCTTCTTGATACATTGCCCCTAAATATTCATACGCCCAGTCATTGCCTTTATCCGCTGCTTTTTGCATCCAGGTAAAGGCTTTTTTGTAGTCGAGCCACGAATCGGCACTAAAGTAATAAGCTTTTCCTGCCTCAAATTCTAAACCTGAAACTGTGATTGCATTTTCGGCTTCAGCGTAACCTTGATCGGCTGCAGTAGTATAAAAAACGGCTGCATAACCTGGGTTCTGAGGCACGCCTAAACCCACGCCTAAACCCTTGTTAATCATCTCACCCATATAGAAAATGGCTTCAGCATTGCCTGATTCTGCAGCTTTATTGAACCATAGCCAGGCTTGGGCGTAATCCTTCTGAACTCCCATACCAGAGTAATAATACTTAGCCAGTTTAACCTGATCTTTAGTATTTCCCTTACTTGCAGATTTTTTTAAATCTGGAATTTCAGCCCTCGCTTTCTCATTCAGCTCAGCCCTCGCTTTCTCACTCAGCTCAGCCATAGCTTTCTCATTCAGCTCAGCCATAGCTGTCATAGCAAAACTTAAAGAAATCCCTACAATGATAATTTTGGCAATACTAGCCCGAATGCTAATAACTGATTTCATTGTTATCTCCTTGAGTCATAAAAAGTTGTTCAACAGGAGCTAGCAGTAGCTACGCCAGCTCCTTTAGCGAATGCGCTTGTAGTAAAAACAGTTATCATGCAGCCAATCAACATTGATTTTATATTCATTAGATACACCCTGTATATAATGAATATATTCACTATTGTGAATTTCAAAGATAGCACGTTTACTATCGGAGGGGTAGTGTTTTGACTAAGGAAATCAGCCTCTTTATAGGTTTTTAAATAGGCTTGGCTGTATAAAAAATCTTGCTATTTTAAGCTTCAAATTGCCTGTAAGAAATACTTAAAATTAACCGAATGATCATATTGATAACTTTTAAAATTAGCGATATTATCTCAGTTTATAAAGAATTAAATGAATATCAGATTAATAGATTTATCCAAACTGAAAGGCTGAAATCTGAGTTTTCATGACTTGCTGAGAATATATTTTCTTACCACTATCTGTTCCTGCTGCGCCTACGGCAACCATTAAAGGTAGCAAATGCTCCTCCGCACCTAATAGATGAGAATCCAATGCATGAGGTGCCTCTGTCCAATTAGCAAGCGCTGCAAAGCGCTCATCTGCATTAGCTGCAACTGCTGTCGTTAGCCACTCGTCAAATATTACTGACGGTGCGGTAAAACTTGAATCACCATAGCCGCGCATATTATGAAAGCTCATACCACTGCCTACGATCAACACGCCTTCATCACGTAGTGAGGCAAGCGCTTGGCCCACTTTTAGATGTACTTTTGGGTCTAAATCATGACGCAGAGATAGCTGTACTACTGGAATATCGGCGTCAGGGAACATCAGTTTCAGTGGAATAAACACCCCATGATCAAAACCTCTGGAACTGTCCTGCTTATTGCTGAAACCAGCATCGATGAGCAAATGACCAATCCGCTCAGCCAGTACTGGCGCACCAGCTGCTGGATAAGTCAGCTGATACGTATGCTCAGGGAAGCCAGAGTAATCATAAATCAGCTCAGGCTGCTTGCTGGCAGTAATACTAAACTCCCGCGTTTGCCAATGGGCACTGACTATTAAAATAGCTTTGGGACGCTCTGGCAAACCATTTGAGCTATTGGTTAAAAAGTCAGCCATCTGATCCCAAGTGTCTGCTGGTTGCCAATCCATAAAAAAACAAGGCCCAGCACCATGAGGTATAAACAATACAGGTTGCTTGACTGTGGTTGATTCATTATTCATGAACTTTACTCCTTTATCTTGCTAAATATGTTCAGGCCCTGTGGGCACGATTCCATTGGGATTTAACGCTTTGATAGAGTAATAGCCTGCTTTGATGTGCTTGATACTCACCGTCTCTGAAATGCCATCAAGCGCTAAGATTCGTAGCATATAAGCATGTAGAGAACTCATATCTTTGATCAAGTTACGGTTGCATTTAAATAGACCGTGATAAGCGGCATCAAAACGTACTAAAGTCACAAACAGTCGAATATCTGTTTCCGTCAGCTGCTCACCAAATAGATAATGACGACCATCACTCAGGCGCGCCTCAAGCATATCTAAGGTGTCAAATACTTGCTGATAAGCTTCTTCATAAGCCCCTTGTGTCGTCGCAAATCCTGCTTTGTATACGCCGTTGTTTAAATTCTCATAGATAACTAAGTTTAGGGCTTCGATATCATCAGCAAGCTCTTTTGGAAACAAGTCAACGTAATTTGGCACGAGTTCTGTAAAAGCGGTATTTAGCATACGTAAGATATCAGCAGACTCATTATTAACGATAGTATTGGTTTTTTTGTCCCAAAGCACAGGTACAGTCGCGCGTCCGGTAAATTGAGGGTCTGCTTTGGTATAAAGTTGATGAGCAAATTGGGCATGATTAATAGGATCACTGTCAGCACCGTCAAAGCCACCAAACTGCCAGCCTTGATTGCCAAGCTGCGGATTGACCACGGTAATATCGATTATATCTTGCAGACCTTTTAACTGACGTGCCATCAAGGTACGTGAGGCCCAAGGGCAAATCAGCGCTACGTATAGATGATAGCGGTCTTTTTCTGCTTTAAAGCCCCCAGTACCCGTTGGTCCTGCTTGTCCATCAGCAGTAATCCAATGACGGAACGATGAGGTTTGACGAATAAAACGCCCTTGCTCGTCTTCTGCTTGTACCGGTTGCCAGTCTTCAGTCCAATTGCCATTGATTAACATAATACTTACTCCTAGTCAGATGATTGCTTTTAAAAAGCATGACCCTACTTTACCATCAACATAAAAAAAGAGTAAGATAGGTGATATTGATTAATTAACAACATATCGTTGATAATGGCTTTATTGTTCAATTTCGATAGTTAAAGAAAAACAGGGCAAAATATGGATAGAATCGATGCGATGCGTGCCTTTGTAGCGGTGGTGACCGAAGGCAGCTTTACTAATGCGGCAAATACTCTGCAACTGTCACCTCAATTGGTGAGCAAATATGTCTCTAAGTTGGAGGAGCAGCTAAATAATCGTCTGCTGAATCGTACCACCCGTAAAGTAAGCCTCACCGAAGCTGGTAGTCATTACTTTGGTCATGCGCAGCAGATTTTATTGAGTATGGATGATATGGAGTCGCAACTAAGTGGTTTGCAGCAAAACCCTAAAGGTGTGTTGCGCATAAGTGCGCCAGTATCTTTTGCTTTAAAACATATGGCTAAATTAGTCACTGACTTTCAGATCCGTTATCCATTGGTCACAGTCGATCTACAATTGACTGATCGTAAAGTCGATATTGTTGAAGAAGGGTTTGATATTGCACTGCGTATAGGTCAACTGAAAAGCTCATCACTTATTGCGAAGGAAGTGGCACCTATTCGTGTGGTTCTGTGTGCGTCGCCTGAATATTTGAAAAAGCATAACACACTCGATAAGCCTGAAGATTTAGAGAAACATCGCTATTTACATTATAGCTATATGAACATGGACGCGAAGGAAGAGGTCTACCAATTATTAAAGGCGAAGATTCTCAAGCAAGGTAGTGAGTTTCTTAGTAATAACGGTGATGTGTTGGTAGAAGGAGCTATTGAAGGTGCAGGATTGGTATTACAGCCGACATTTATTGTCAGTGAAGCAGTTAGCAGTGGCAAGCTGGTGATAGTATTGCCTGAACTTGAACCTAAACGCTTAGGTTTATATGCCGTCTACGCCCATAGAAAGCTACTACCGCACAAAGTCAGGTGTTTTATCGATTTTATGGAAGACTATTATGGAGCGCCGCCTTATTGGGATGAGTCTATAGCCAAAAGCCAGTTGCTCAGTAATATAGTGAGTGAAAAGTAATATCGATACATCACACACTGCTGATATCAATTTTTCTTGCTTGCTGTGCCTGCGCAGACAGAGGCTACAAAAAATTGATATCAGCAATACCGTAGCGTTTTTAGGATATTTTGACTATACGTGAGGCACTGGATAACTAGCTTCTCCTAAGATAGATGCGGCTTGCTATTTTTTATGCTACTACACTTTACGGCGGTTGAGATATTGCTGTTAGTATCCGCTTGTAACTATTCCCTAAACTAACACAGCGATTATTTTATTGAGACGTTATGAATCCCCGTATTTTTTAAGCCCAGCGCAAGCACATATCACTTGGATTCTAAAGGGCGTTGATGGTATTGAAAAAGACTATGAGCATTTTTCGCCACCATTTTTGTTAGCCTTGGACGAAGTTTATAACAAAATCCGTAACATCAATTATCGCTACATGGCGTCAGGTTCGCTGTTTCCTGAAGAGGTGCAGCAGTATGATCCTTATAGTATTCGTGAAGCATTAAGCAATGCCATGGGTCATCAAGACTATCGTCTGGGTAGACTAGCTGATTTTGATAAAATGCTGGCTAATAAGTTGCCGCAAGTACTAAATGATAAACAGCGTAAAAACAAGGTACGTAATCTATTACAAAAAATGCGCCGTGATGGCCTTGTGACTTCTAAAGATCAAACTTGGTATCTTGCAGATAGCTAAATGCAGCTAAACCTAGCTAAATGCAGCTAAACCTAGCTAAATGCAGCTAAACCTAGCTAGATGCAGCTAAACCTAGCTAGATGCAGCTAAACCTAGCTAGATGCAGCTAAACCTAGCTAGCTGGGCTATTTTAAAATTAGCCTAAGAGCTGTCTGAGTCTATCGTTTCACCAATCTTCTGCTTACTTATGAATATTAATTATCTATAATCATTCCACTTGGCGAAGCTTAGGCAGTCTCCTAGTAAGTAGCATAAATATAAAAAATTGCTGATCTCTAGAGAGAGGCTTAAGACCTTGTTATATAAGGGATGTAGGGTTTAAATAGTCTTTTTTTAATTAAAAATAATCATAATTTTAATCATTAAATAGCTTCAAAAATTAATCTATATTTCTAAAAGCATCAAAAGAATACATTGATCATGTAATATTGCATGAGCTACATCATACTGCCGAGCATGATCGTAATGAAGGTTTTTAGAAAAGTTTCAAATTATATTATCACAGAGCCTAACAAAAGCACTTTTCTATAAATGTCCAAAAATATACTTGAAATAATACCTTAATCATTTGATACTACTTTCTTATTTAGTGACTATAAGGAAAGTACGATGGGTGACCCATATGCCGGTGAGTATGTAGATGATGAGGATCGTAAAGAGTTGAGTGATGAAGAGCAACAAAAAGAAAATGATGAGATTCAAGAGCTGGGTAAGCAAGGCCTGACACGTGACGATCTCCCATAAGGTAGGCCGCCTATTACATTCAGCTAATCATGATCTAAAAAATAATAAATTTTCAAATAGTTATTTAAAACCTCACTTATAAGTGAGGTTTTTTATGTTTGTAAACTACTAAGCATTGCGAAAGTATAGTTATTTCACCAGTAATCGTTATCCAAATTAGTATTTAAAAATATTAAGATCTACTGCTTTGTATTTATGAGTGTATGCTCATATTAGATATTTATTGCTAGAATGTTACTTATAAGCTATATTTGCGTGCCTAATTTAGATCAACTAATGCTTTGTATTCGAATAATTAAATTTAGTTTTGCTACGGCTGAGTTAACCATATTACCAGAGGTAAATGAAATCATTAGTTTGCTTACTAATCTAAGATGTGACGCTAGAGCGTTGTTGAAGTAAATACGGATAGTTGTTTTGTACGTAAAATAATTGATTATTAAAATAACCATGGATGCTTAAATAATGCTGACCATCATTACGCTTGTGAGTTACCTTGCTGTATTTGTCATAATTCCAATAATGTTTTTGTATTCTCTATTTAGACCTCAAAAGCTATACATACGTACTAAAAAAAATGCAAATGGTAAATACTCACGTATGAAGTTCTATCTAGGAATGGTTTTTGCTTGGATACTTCTCTTATTTATAGGGACATGGGCTGGTAATACAAGTTATGTCCCAGAGAGTTATGATACCAGTTCGAGTGATGAAATTGACCCTACGATGTCTCTTGAAGCTGATGATGAAGAATTAGCACCGTTATTATCTATTGAACAAGAGCAGGCTGAAGAGCCTATATATTCATTGAATGAATATATAGATATTAATGAAGCTGATATTGTCGATTTTATGAATGGTGTTTGGACTGTACAGGTTGCCGATAGCTTGTCTGATGAACAAAAGGTAGCACAGATGGAAGTTAGTTACTTCGGAGAGCGACAATATGAAGAGGATGGCTTCAAACAACGGGATTTAGCTAAGTCTTTACTATCTAAAATTAATCCTAAGATCGATGAGTATAAGAAAAAATATCAGAATGGTTATCGGGTGAAAGTACCCATCAAATACATCGATTTCTCAGAGCTTTCTTTTATTGATGACTACAATGAGTCAAAAGAAATATTTATACAAGCAGGTACTTTTGGACTCCAACAGTATGACTTTGAAAAAGGTTTTTTTCCGCTTAACGTATGTCTCAGATCTGGGGAAAGTCAGGGTTTTTTCATGAATTGGGAAGAAGATTCGAAGCTAACGCAGAGAGGTGGTTATCCAGTATGGTCTGATTTGGCTCCAAGAGAAGTTACTCAGCAGGTTTATGATCCTGGCTATGGAGAAGGGGGTAAAGTGTATATGAGTGTAGAGTGTGGCTTATCTGTAGATGATGAAGCTCAAGCAAGGAAAATAGAAGAAGTTATAGTGGGCGATAGGTTAGCATCTAAAGGGTTTGTGTACTATAACGTACCCATAGAAATGGGTAAGAGTAGTGTTTCATTTGAACCAATACTTGCAGATATTACCTATTTTGATAAGGATACCAACGAGATTCTTGCTACTAAACAGTTTACTTGGTAGAAAAGATTATTAGCAATGAAAGAAGCCACTTTGAGTGGCTTTTTTCATTTCGATCTAGTGAGCTCTAGCAGCTATCTTATCATTCAACCATTCTGCAATTTCACCCTCAACCCACGCTACACGACCTTTTGATAGCTTTACTTGAATAGGGAAAGTAGGGTCGTAGCGTTTAGATTTCTTGTCTAGCATATCGTAAATAGTAGTACTGCTAAGTCCCGTATGGTACGTTACTTCTTTCAATGGCAACATTCGTGGTAAGCATAATGTACTGAGATTAGCGGTGTTATTTTGGTTGTTAGTATTCAAGTTTTCCATGATTGCTCCTTATAAGTGAATGAGAGCGTTTCCTCTCATACAGTTACCGAGTCCCATATTTTTTTACGACATCCCATTCAGACCAATGGTTAGCCTTAAATGAAGGAATAAAAAAAGGAGCTGAATAGTCAGCTCCTTCTTACGCCGCACACCTGACTTGATTGCTTTAGCTCACCGCCGTCACGCTTTGCCGTAGCCCTTGCTCGATGCTAGTCACGTTATGAGTGGCTAACCTGTTCTGATAATTCCCCTGCTGGCTATTGCTTACGTCATCTGTCTCCATGGGATAAAACTCTTCAGCCACATCAAGTAAGCCATCGTTATCAATTTCAAAGGATGAATTGACGTAACCCTGTTTTGCAGCCTGTTCTAGCGCTGCTTGATCAAATCCGTGTTCGCTAAGCTCTGCATCAATTGCCTGTGCATCTTGCACTGCTTGCTTTAGTGTCACACCATCACGTAGCGTTAAATCAACAAAATAAATCGGCGTCCGATAGCTTTGCGTGGTGCTTTTACCCCTTAAGGTGAGTTGCAACGGCAAGCATGAAAGTTTATTGCCTGACACCGCGGCAAAGTAGCTCAGCCGTGCGGCTAGCGTGCGAATACTATTAAAGCCTGTGGTGCGAAAGATAAACGTGCCTAACTCGTCGTCTTCACTGAGATTAACGTACAAGCGACCATATGGCTTACAAGCACCGCCTTGCGCTAATGGGCAACGATCAGGGGATGGGCAAGGCAGCGTCTCCACGCCATTGTTTGTACGGCGTTGGCATTGCTCACCGTCACCGACGCATAGCGGGCGTCCAGTTTGACGATCAAACAAGGTATATTCTGCTCGCAAATTAAGCTCAGGATCATTGAATAACATACGCACGGGTATTTGTCTCAGCTTGCCGTCATTATTTGCGCGTAGCTTTTCATCGAGTGGATGGTTAATCCAGCCATCCTTATTTTGAACTTGGCTGGTAATGGTGAATTGATCGTCTTTAGCAGGTAGACGCTTACCATCTTTTTGAATGACACGTCCAATACTGATACGACCTAAAACTGGTGGGGTTATGGTTAGACCTTTAATCATGATGATATTCCTTATAGGTTTAATAAAATGTGTTTAGCCATAAAAAAGCCCACCGATTAGGGTGGGCAGTTATGCGCTTGTTTTGGTTAAATGTAGTAGGTTTCGACTTAGTCGTTTAAGATGACGAAGCGGCGACTGCCTTGCTTAGTTTTACTAAATTTAGCTAACAGCTCAGGATGCGCTGTGATAACGGCCTTGCTATCCAAACCAATACTATCTTTCGAGCGTTTCCAAGAGATTGCGCCTTTATCGAACACAGCGACTTCATTATCGGCAATCAGTGTTTGCAGCTGGTGCTTAACCTGATCATGGCGCTGCTCTAGCTCTTGCATGTAATCACGATAACTCAGTAGTTGCTCAAATAACTTATTGGCATCATCGTCATCTCGCAAATCAACCTTGCTTGAGGGTTTGGGCGCTGGATAAAGCAGCTTTAAGGCTTTGGCAGCTGACTCGCTATGATCAGGGGTTGGCGGCGTGTCTGTCTCAACATACTGCCAGAACTGACGCTCATACTCCATGATGGACTCAATCAAGCGCTCATCCCGCTCAACCTTGTATATCTTAGCCTCGTGTCCACAAAGCAGCACGCAGATATGCGCCGCAGTTTTACCAGTGACCGCCAGCTGATGCTGCACTTGGCAGGTGACGTATAACGGCACGCCATGCTTCCAGAGCTTGGCACCATGTTCACCAGCGGTTTTGCACTCTAAAATCTGTACCTCACCACTACCAGTAATGGCATAGTCTAAATTTGCTAGCATGAATGGCTGCTCAGGATGCTGCAAGATAGCATTCACGCGCCGCACCTTATTACCGGTATTTTCTTGATAGTATTTAGCCACCATCGGCTCCAAGGTATTACCCCAGTACAGTGGCGAATATCCCTCGATGCTCTCATCGATGCTTGATTCCATGCGTCCTGTCTTAATCATCCATAGCTCAAGCATGGACAGGTACGGGTGGATACCACAGGCGGCTGCGGCATCAGAGCTGCCAATGCCTTGTCTGCGTACCTGTAGCCAGTCCTCACGGCTTAAATCTTTAGTATTAATTAAACGCTTGGCAGTCATTGATGTGTTCAGTTGGGTAGGTTTATCAGCGGTAACGCTTTGCTTGGCTTTCACTACTGCTGGTTTGAGTCTAATGGTTGCACGCTTCGCTTGTCTTGGCTGAGTCGTGCTGTTTAGTGCAATCATGTTCATAACGAACTCCTTTGATAAATGGTTTATTGGTATTAATGAAATAAGCGGCATAAAAAACCACGCTCGAAGGCGTGGTTGATTGTATTGTCAGGTTTTAAATGTGGCTAGTTAAGCCAGCATCAGTAGCGATTCTTCTAAACCCTTTTGTTTAAGCTTAGCGCCAGAGCCAAACCAAGCACCGTCTAATCGATGGTCTCTCGACATTGCTCTGCGTTCGTGATCGACGTATTCAGTGATACTACATAGCAAGCCATAAGCAGTGTCTTTGGCAGCATCAAGATCGGCTCCACGACCTTGACCGTTAAACATGTTCATCACCTGATTCATCGCCTTGGCATTGGGCACCGCGTCTTTCTCTTTCTTAGCGCTGTTAAAAAGAATGATGTCATTGTCCTGATCGTTAAATACACGGCTAAGATAATTAGCAGCTTCTGCTTGAGTAACACGGCGCTCTGATAACTGCTTCATCTCATAGCTGTGTTCATCCCATTGCTTCACCGATACGCCTAATTGCTGCTTGACCTTTTGCGCATCAAACGAGGTGCTGTGCGGTACTTTAACGATGCCTCCTGAACCGTTCGCTAAGCTGATAGCAAGCGTGTTATTACACACCACACGAATGGATGTGAACTGTGCTGTGGTCGCTAGCGTGCCATCACAAGCGGTTGCAAGAAGCAAGTAGCCATTACTGACATCTTTACCCTTAAGCGTTGCTGACTGCCCTGTACGAGCCAATGCCCATAGCTTACGACCTCCTTTTAAGATGCCTGCCGTTTCCAGCTCAAAGTCGGATTGCTCGGTAAGATCACGATAGAATTCTAAAATCTCACGCGGCTGTACTTCTTGATAACGCTGACTGACCACCGATAGCGGCTCAAAGTTATCGCTACGATACAACACCTTTTGCTCTGCAAAGGGCAGAATCAGGTTATGCCCTTTATCGTTATTCGCCATGTAGCTGACGTCTGATGATTCGATACGCCAATCCATACCCGCTTGCTTTGCCCAGATCTCGATAGACTGCTTGGGAGCCAGCTCATTACCTAAACCATGCCAAGGGGTTTCGCCAACGTATGCCATTGATTCGATTAAATGTGCCATGGTAATTGTCCTTTTAGATTTGAATTATGGGTTATATAGATAGGTTAAATGCTGAAAGTTCTTGAGCAGGTATTGCAGGTATAACTAGGCTTTGCTGCCAAAACGAGTAAGGGTGGCTGCTGTAGCTTGTCTTTAGCCAAGCTGATTGCAGAAGCAAGCGCCGTGCCTACCACTACACCAATTGCTGAATTGATTTTGTAGTACCTACAGATACTTACACCAAGACCTGATAGGGCAGATTGTGAGCACAGTTGCTCGAAGATATTAAAAGGACTGTCAGTATCCGTATTGCTTTTTACGTTCGCTGAATGACAGTGTGGGCAGATCGGTCTCATAAATTGCTCCTTTTTCGATTGCGCATAAAAAAGGCCTGCGATTAAGCAGACCTTTGATTAGGATAGATTGGGGTTAATAGACAGGTAGCTAGGCTTCCTGTCTTATCTCATAGGGATAGTATATATCTAAAAATATTTTGTTATTTGGGCAAGGCTCTGTTTTTTACTTTTCTTTAAATTCACCATGTCCAAACGTTTGCATTTTAGGCAGCCATACTTTGAGTTTTTGATCGTATTTGTCAGACTTTGTCAAATACCCTGCCACAGTAAAAGCGTTCTCAACCTCCTGAGGGTTATCACGGCGTATTCTGCCAATACCTAGCTTTCCATCTATTCCAAATTTACGCTTGGTCTCAGCGTCGTGAGAACTATGATAAGTACCGACGCCATCTGTTACCTCTTGCCACTTCTCACCTATTGTTTTAGCTTTATGCCAGTCAGAATATGTTTGTGAATTATCATAAGTTAAAATCAGGTGGCAATGAAAGCCACCATTTTTATAACCTTGCTCTAATGCCCATGCATAACCAGTTAGGTGCTCAAAACAAGAACTTCTCTTACTAATGAGTTTTCTGAGTTTTTTCATATGATTATAAAAATCGAAAATACTCAAGTTTTGGCGTTGGTCTTTTAAATATTTCAGTTCAATAAAGATAACCAATACTCTCGATCTGTTTTCAATCAGATTTTTAAAGTAAAGACCTAAGCTTTCTTTATTCTGCTTTTCTTGATAAATCCAATCATAACGCTCTCTCCTAATCTGATCTTCATAGCTCAAAAGCTCTGTAATGAGCTTTTGTGTCATCTCATAATCCCAAATAACATCACAAGGATGTACAGCACCAATAAAAATAATAGCACTATCCATAAGCGCATTAATAGACTGAGAATAATTTACATAACCTTGTGAGTAATACATGGACATGAACGGACGATATAGTTTGTTCAATTGATCTTGAAAACGTTTACCTCTAAGATTTTTGAATAATACATTTTTAACGAGTTTATCGACATCACTGGTAAGTCTAGATTGATCAGTAAAGGGGTATAACATTGTAGTACTCCTATGAAGTTAGTGGTTCATAGGGTTTTAGTAAATTGTATTATTATAATGCCAGTAGCTAAGAGAGTAGCTCTTAGCTAAACAATGACCAGTTAAAAGATACTGATATATATTGATATTGTAATACCAACCTAATACAACTTGCTTAATACTTTGTTATTTAAAGGCTATCTTGAAACCTTATATAATTTGTTAGAGGAAAACCCTTATTTCTCTAAAAATATTATCGAGGATAGTTACCTGAGAAATAGCATCATACATTTAAGCTTCTAATATAGTGAAAATCCTTCAGTTTATAAGGTTCGAATGGCCGTTAACGCTATAAAAATATTATAAAGATAACGGGTAAATATTACTTTTTTATTATATAATTTCTATTAAAATTCTAGAACCATAATACTAAAATATCACTCGTGATATTACCATTTAACAACATAAAGAGCCTTGTATGTCATTACAATTTAATAATGAAAACTCTCAAGTGAGATATAACAATAAAAGTTATTTTGATAAACACATTAGGTCTTTAACAGAAAGACAAGTTAAATGGATACAAACATATCTAGCTTCTAAAGTGAATGTTAGCTTTTTAAGCAATGGATCAAGTGACCATCATGAAGAATTAGTAAACCAACTATCTAGACATGAAGATTTTAAAGACTACGTGTCTGATGCTTATTCGGAAATGACTTATAAGCTTGTGCCTGAACAGAATTTTGAATGGCTTATCGACAATTTAAGAGGCCAGATTTTCATTTTGAATATCTTATATAAAGAAAAGAGTTATATTTATTTTGACATAAATAATAATAATTTAATGGAGGAGGTTTACAGGTTTTTTGATAGAAAAGATAATACTAATAATTTGGAGTCTAAAATATTTTTACTAAGTGATATACAGAAAAGATGGTATTTTATTATTAAGAGTGAAAGCTATTCTAAATGGCTAGCTGAAACCGATATATTACATATAGAATGGACTAAAGAGTATTTAAAAAAGGCTAGTATTTATAATAACTCAGTAAGAAATGATAAATGTCCAAAGGAAACGAGGAGCCATATTTTAGCTTCTTTGGATCTTATAGATCATCCAGTATCTGAGATTATGAATGATAATTATATTAATTACAGATCAAGCGATCGTAAAGAAATAATTATTGATAAAATGAAACGAGCTTGGAGCCAGCAAAAATACCGAAGCGCTGGTAAAACAAAAAAAGCGTATCACTTACCACTGACAAAAAAAACCAAAGCTAAATTAGAGAAAATGGCGCAAGTACAAGGGCTGTCAGAGACAGCCATGCTTGATATATTAATTAATCGCTTTTATGACCTAGATTACGTCGATGTTGATGGCAAGGAGTTATACTAACGCTTATTAATATATCCTTGTAGCTCATCTGCTGTGATTCCTTGATCTAACAATGCTTTAATCAGATCCTGCTTATCAGCGTTTTGTAATAAGTTAGGCTGCTTACTTTTCAGGGACTGTTCAATTTGCAGCCGCGCTGTCTGAAAGTCTACGACCTCGCCTGTACCTCTGAGCAGGTCTAAAAAGTCTGCCCAAACTTGCATAATCTTACGACGCTCTTCTAAGTGCTGCGCGTGGTTATAAACTGCGCGAATACTGCTTTTTTTATCATGCGCCATCTGCTTTTCGATTGCATCACCCATGTAACCAAGCTCGTTTAAGTTAGTTGAGGCGATGTGGCGGAAGCCATGCCCAGTTTGTTTACCCGCATATCCAATTATGTCTAGCGCATTATTAATGAACTCTGCGCTATAAGGCTGGTGCATGCCTGTATTGTAGAACACGTATTCATATTGACCCGTAATTGTTTTCATCTCCTCTAGTACTGCTAGCATTTGATCAGATAAGGGAACGACGTGCTTACGCGCGATTTTTAGGTTATCAATATCGACCCGCCATAGGCGGTTGGGAAAGTCGATGTGTTCCCACTTCATCATACGCAGCTCGATAGTGCGACAGAAAGAGTAGGCTAGAAACTTCATGGCTAGGCGTGTCTGATCGTGACCATGATAGCTCTCAATATCTTGCAGGAGTTTGGGTAGCTCTTTAAGGTCAACGTGCTTCATGTGCTGGCTTTTGGCTTTAGGATAAAGCTCTTTGAGGCCCTCCGTATGAATCGTATCGATTAAGCGCTCTCTCTTAGCTCTCCTAAGAATATTAGTAATAAGGTCAATCGTACGTCTAGTTACTTCTCTTGGGGGTGAGCCTTCATCGGTTGTCCTATTCTCTATCTGATCTGCCATGAATTTACAGTCTTCAAAGGTCACATCCCTCAAAGCTATACCATTAAAGCTAGGTATGACGTCTTTGTGCATACGGTTGTAGTCTTGCTGGTAGGTGCGAGGCTTTACGTTGCGCTCACGCTCCTCTAGCCATTCAAGCGCATAATCATTGAACATTTTAGCTTGCTCATTTGCAAGCTTATCTTGACGTTTTTTATTCTTGGGATTGATCCCACTAGTTACTAAAGCTTTGATATCAGAGTTCGCTATTCTTGCTTCTGCTAAGCTTATCTGTGGGTATGCACCTAAAGTAGTTTTCTGCTGCTTACCATCAAAACGATATGCGCTTATCCAAGTCTTCGTTCCTGAGCTACGTACTAATAGCTGTAGCCCTTGCTGATCACTATATTTATCTGGACGGGCAGGGGTACAATTATCAGTTGGTTTGAGCTTACGAATTTTGGCATCACTTAACATGTTGGTCTATTCCTATACCTACGAGCTATATGCTTAAAGCGTTAAGAGGGTTATGTTGGTCTACAGCATATAAATCTAGATCGAATGTTGGTCTAATTACGGCGTATATGAATAATAGACCAACGAATAGACCAACACAAGCGACGGGATAGGTGTGTCACGTTGGGTTGAATTGGGAAAATAGCAGGCATAAAAAAAACGCTAGACGCGTTATTTATAAAGGGTTTGATTGGTATATGGGTCGAATTAGGGAAAGGTGGGAAAATTAATATTTTATAAGATTGGCGGTGAAGGAGGGATTCGAACCCTCGATACGCTATTAACGTATACACACTTTCCAGGCGTGCGGTTTCAGCCACTCACCCACTTCACCGTTTTTAGTCCTGCTGACTTAAATACTGCACAGATTATTGATTGTAAATCTGATTTAGGCTTCAAGCTTTTAAATACTGTATATGATATACAGGCACTGATTTTTGCAGGACCTAGTATAGCGGATAGCATTTAAAATGTCACGGTGTCCGCAGTATCTTTCTTTATTCTTAGGCGCCTGCTAGGATAAAGCATACCTAACGTTAAGCATAAATGGGTGAAAGTTGCATGAGAAGTGTTTTTAAACATAGATTTAATCTGAAAAATACCATGATAATGGTAGTAACCGCTACTATACTGAGTATATCAGCGGCACATGCTGATGATTTCACACAATGCAGCCAATCATTTTATGGCGGTGTCTATCCTGAATTCAGCAATACGAAGCTCAGTAATAATACCCAAGCGCTATGTATGGACGGTTTCGCTGTCATGTATTCTGGTGTATCACGTACGCCATTATGGTCAGCAGAATATCTAGATCGTAAGCGTTTACAGCAGGCCAAACAAATCGACCGTGAAGACAGCTTTCATGAAGAAAGCCGATTGCCACAGTCCATGCGTGCCAAACTCTCTGACTATTCAGGCTCAGGTTATGACCGCGGACATTTAGCGCCTAATGGTGATATGGCCAATCGAAGTCAGCAGTATGATAGCTTTAGCCTTGCTAATATAGCCCCGCAATCACCACGTAATAATCGCTATATCTGGCGCAATATTGAATCGGCAACTCGCTATTTAACGCAGCAATATGGTGAAGTCTATACTGTCACAGGGGTTGCATTTACTGATAAAAAAGCTAAGCAACTAGCAGGGCGAGTACTGGTGCCCAGTCATTTCTTTAAAGCCGTTTATATCCCAGCGATCAATCAAGCAGGTGTTTACTATGCACCAAACGACGAATCTGAGCGTATAGAAATAATTAGTATTGACGAATTGACGTCTAAAATTGGTATTGACGTCTTGCCGGTACTTGATGCAAAAACTAAAGTACAAGCTCTGGATTTACCGCTAAAGGCTGGTGAAGCGATAGATCTACCAACCACAGAGGTAGAAGAGCCTGCTTGGATACTATTCGTAGTAGCAATTTTTGAATGGCTCATGGCACAATTGCAAACATAGATCGTTTAAATATTGCTGGACCTGTGTGATTCTGATACATCCTGTAATATGCTACTTATGAAAAAAGGGGGATTAAATGATTGACCCATTTGCTAATAACCACCAAAGCATGCAAATTGGTGAGCTGGTGATTGAAAATCAAGAAGATAGAATTATTATTTATGGGGACATTAATCTGGTCTTAAATGACACTGGATATGAGCAGGCAAAGCAGCTGCATGAGCTTAGCGGTAAAATTTTAAGCGCCTTCGAAAGTAAAAGTCTCTATATTAATGATGAGGCTAAGTCAAAAGAAAAAGATGACCAATCGGGCAAAATTATAGACAATCCTTTCTTGTAACTTATTGATATAGTTTTGATTTTATAGAAATAATAAACTATAAAAAAATTACTAGGCAAATTCTTAAAATTGCTTATAATGGGTCAAGACAACGCTTATGCTGTCCAGATTTTTTATAAAGAGTAAATTGGTCATTTGGTATTTGCTGTACTAATGAGTGAAAACTGAATATAGTACCACTGAGCTGTAATAAAAAATTGTTGGCAAAGGATGAGCTAAGGACATAGAAACATATCGTTTCTAATAATCATTGAATGAAGGGAGTCTATTTATGAAACTATTCGCAAAAACTACATTAGCAATTGCTGGTATCAGTTTAGCAAGCATGGCATTCGCTGCTGATCCATTAGCCAATACTACTTGGCAGACTTATGACGAAGGCAAGCCAAAAGGCGTGGTTAAAATCACCGAGTCAAATGGCGTGTTGACTGGTAAGCTTATCAGCACCGTGTCAGAGAAAGGTCAGAAGCACGTTGGTATGACGATTATCTCTGGACTAAAAGCTGATGGTAATGGTAAATACAGTGGTGGTAAGATTACTGACCCTGGAAAGAACAAGACTTATAAATTGACTGCTAACTTGAATGGTAGCAATCTTGATCTAAAAGGTCATTTAGGGCCATTCTCACGTAGTCAAACGTGGAAAAAGAAATAATTCTGAGTTACTGTAACTCCCTTTATTAAGCTAAGTCTTAATAAAGGATAAAAAAATCCCGCATTGCCGAAAGGTTTTGCGGGATTTTTAGTAGTGTCTGTTGTTATATTTCTGTTTAAAGTAAAATTAAGATCCTGATTAGATATTCATCTCAAAACAAAAGCAGTATAAGATAACTACAGCTTTGCTAGGATAGATGTTCATCGTAAACTGTGAGCAATGCGTGGCAGAGATTTTGAAATCCCTGCTAGCAGCACTACAGCATTCTTAAAGCAGAGTTATTAATATATCCACTATCTTATAAATTCTGGATAGGCTTCCATACCACATTCGGCAATATCAGCACCTTGATATTCTTCTTCTTCAGAGATACGCAGACCGATGACAAACTTAATAATGCTCCAGACGATTAAGCTGCTTATAAAGACCCATGCAAAAATAGTCGCAGCACCGACTACTTGACCAAGTAATGACGCTGCCGTATTGGTCAGCGGTACAATAAGCAGACCAAATAAACCCACCACACCATGGACAGAAATAGCGCCTACCGGATCGTCAATTTTTATTTTGTCTAGTAGTAAAATCGATAAGACAACGATGACACCAGCAGTCATACCAAATAAGGTAGCTTGTAGTGCTGACGGCGTTAAAGGTTCTGCAGTGATGGCAACCAAACCTGCCAATGCACCGTTTAAGAGCATGGTTAAATCGGCTTTACCAAATATAAGGCGTGCGATGAGCAACGCACCAATCGCTCCACCAGCAGCGGCGGCATTGGTATTCAAAAACACGACAGCGACAGAATTGGCGCTAGCGATATCACCCAGTTTTAATACTGAACCACCGTTAAAGCCAAACCAGCCCATCCATAAGATTAAGGTACCAAGCGCTGCCAGTGGTAAGTTTGCACCAGGAATAGCGCGTATCTCGCCTTTAATGCCGTATTTACCGAGGCGCGCTCCTAAGAGTAGTACACCTGATAACGCCGCCGCCGCACCTGCCATATGTACGATACCAGAGCCTGCAAAATCAGAGAAACCCAAGTCGCCTAGACTATATAAGCCAAAGACTTCCTTGCCACCCCATGTCCAGCTGCCTTCTAATGGATAAATGACACCAGTCATCACCACGGCAAACAGTAAGAATGCCCATAGTTTCATACGTTCAGCGACCGCGCCTGAGACGATAGACATACAGGTGGCTACAAAGACCACTTGAAAGAAAAAGTCGGACGCGCTGGAGTAAACGGCATCGCCATTAAAGCCGTTTTCAGCTGAGGTAGCTAATGCATCAGTGACCAAACTTTCGGTGCCTGCAATACCACTCAAAAACAGATTGCCGTCATACATGATGGCATAACCGCATATCATATACATGGTACAGGCAGTCGCAAAAAGCGCGACATTTTTTGTTAGGATTTCGACGGTATTTTTTGAGCGAACCAGCCCTGCCTCTAACATTGTGAAGCCCGCAGCCATCCACATGACAAGCGCGCCACACATTAAAAAGTAAAACGTATCTAGCGCGTACTGGAGCTCAAAGATTTGATTTTGCATGTTAATTCCCCCTTGAATATATGCAATACAGAGATCGGTATGACCTATAAAGAGATATTTATAGGTAAGTCTTGCGCTTAGATAGCGTCAGGACCTGTCTCACCCGTACGAATACGAATGACTTGCTCGAGATTGGTCACAAATATCTTACCGTCTCCGATTTTACCGGTACTAGCGATACGCGTGATAGCTTCAATAGCTGGCTCAACCATCTCATCCATCACCGCCACTTCCACTTTTACTTTAGGCAAAAAATCCACCACGTACTCGGCGCCGCGATAGAGCTCAGTATGACCTTTTTGACGACCGAAACCTTTGACTTCAGTGACGGTAACGCCTTTTACACCAATGTCAGAAAGCGCTTCACGCACATCATCGAGCTTAAACGGTTTTAAGATCGCAGTGATTAGCTTCATAAAAAAATCCTTATATGGGTGATGTCGCAGGTCAATAGATGCCATTTGATGCAACATATTATGATCATGCTTATATTAAATGATTCAAGAATTGTGCCAAACTTACTCAAGGGGGAAGGTAAAATAAGGCGCATTTACTCAAAATCATTAGCACAATGACAAAAATGGCGTCTATACAGCAAATATAATCCTCATTTTACTGTGTATAAATAGACAATTAACCTGTAACGTTACATGAATACAAACTTTATTATAACTAACTTTTTAATCACTTGGGGGAGGATATGGCTTTATTTCCTGTGATGATTTGCTAAATGATTGTAGGATATAAAAACAGCTAGCAAAGACAAAGGCTACTTATTTATCGATATAAAGAGTAGTCTCTATATCGATAAATAAGTAGCCTGAGTGTCAAAAAGAATAAGCTAAGAGGCTGTCTTTAGGCCTTGGGGAACAATAAGTACGGAGTAGTGGTGCTACCTAATAGCTTTTTGGTGTCACTGCCTTTGAGCAGCTCAATTAAGCGGGGCTGGGCAAAGGCACCTGTCATCAGTAGACCGATATCGTTGTCACGTTGATAGTAGGTCAGCGCTGCAGTGACATCACGGCAGTCGAGCAAGGTTTTTTTGCATTTAATACCAGCTTGTTTTAGGCGCGCGTAGGCTTCACGTAATGCATCGCAGTTTTCAGAACTCTCTTTGCCGACCATGACGATATGGATCATCAAGGCGCGCACTAAAGGTGTTTTACATAGCCAATTCAGCATTTTGTGTGAAGTAGGACTATTATCAAACGCAAATAAAGCACTGGTAGGGGGCAAAAATGGTGCATGAGTCACCAAAATGGGGCAGTGACTTGAGCGGATAAGCTGGCTTAGAGTCGATTTACAAGTGACATGATGACCAATCACGATAAGTTGGGCTTGGTCATCGACATAATTAATACTGTCATCGAGCTTTTCATGCCGATGCAGCGTATAAGTCTTGATTTTGTGACGTTGCTGCTCGCAATAGCTGCTTGCTTGATGTAAAAGAAGCTTACCTTGCGCTTTTAACTCGCAATTACTCAAGTGCTCTTTTGTAGTAAATTGATCTAGTAAGGTATTTTCATCATCAATATTGAGGCAGCCTGAATAATCAACGGCTGCCTTCTGCTGTAAGCTTGGCACTGAATACAGCAGTCCAATCGGGGCTTGCAAGCGGATAGACGCCCACATGCTTGCTTCCAATACAGCTTGCACATGGTTTGGGCAGTCTAAGCAGGCAATCACGCTATCTGGCTTCAAATTACTCATAGAGGCATCACATCATTTCAATAACTTAAATGCAAGCTGGGCAGTCGAGATATGGCTCTCAACTGCCCAACCTGATTTATATAACAATATAATTACTGATCAATAAACCACTCGTTTATATCAGCTTGATAACACACATACAGTGCTAATCTAATAAGCCAATATCTCGGCGATCATGAATCGAAAAACGATCGATAAGCGTACGGCTGGCACTGTTCAATCCAACGACTTTTACCTCAATACCTTCGCGCTGCAAGCGTATCACCAGCTTGTCTAAAGTATCTACTGCGCTGATATCCCAAAAATGTGCTTGGCTCACATCGATGTGAACATTATCTAATGCCTCTTTAGTATCAAAGCTTTGCAAAAACTGCGTGGTAGATGCAAAAAACACTTGCCCTTGAACGTAATAATAACGCGTATTGCTACTGTCATCATATTCGCTAAATACGGTTAAGAATTGACCAATTTTGTTAGCAAAAGCTAAAGCAGATAATAGTACGCCAACACCGACACCGTATGCTAAGTTGTGAGTAAAGACGGTGGTCAAAACTGTCGCTAGCATGACAATATTAAATGACATAGGATGGGTCTTAAATTCACGAATAGACTGCCAGTTAAAGGTACCAATAGATACCATAATCATTACAGCTACCAGCGCCGCCATCGGTATCAAGCTGACCCAATCATTTAAAAACACCACCATAATTAGTAGTACGACACCAGCGATGAGCGATGATAAACGGGTACGCCCACCAGATTTTACGTTAATCATTGACTGCCCAATCATTGCACAGCCAGCCATACCGCCAAAGAATCCTGATACGACGTTAGCGATACCTTGACCACGGCATTCACGGTTTTTATCGCTTGGCGTATCGGTCAGCTCATCGACAATGGTTGCTGTCATCATAGATTCCAACAAACCTACGATGGCAAGCGCGATAGAATAAGGCGCGATAATAAGTAAGGTAGTCAAGTTTAGGGGAATATCAGGAAGCAAAAACATCGGTAATGAATCTGGCAAGTCGCCCATACTACCAACGTTACGAATATCAAGATTCATATACATGGCAACAGCTGTCAAACCTACAATACAAATCAGTGGCGATGGAATAACGCGACCAATTTTAGGAATGAGGGGAAATAAATAAATAATCGCCAAACCTGCAGCAGTCATTATATAAACCGTCAGACCAACGCGTTCAGTGGCAGGGTTGAGCTCAGGCAACTGCGCGGCAAATATCAAAATTGCCAGCGCATTCACAAAACCGATAACGACTGAGCGCGACACAAAACGCATCAGATTACCCAGCTTTAAGATGCCCATAACGACTTGAATACCACCGCACAACAAGGTTGCAGCAAGTAGGTATTGCAGACCGTGGTCGGCAACCAAGTCAACCATGACCAGTGCCATGGCTCCTGTAGCTGCCGAAATCATACCCGGACGTCCACCAACGAAACTGATGACTACTGCGATGCAAAATGAGGCATATAAACCAACTTTTGGGTCGACACCAGCGATGATAGAAAAGGCAATGGCCTCTGGAATCAGTGCCAGAGCAACGACTAAACCCGATAAGGTATCGCCACGAATATTGGAAAACCACTCTTCACGTAAATTACCAAAAAAAGATGTCATAAGTAAACTGCATATAGTTGGGGACAAAAAAAGCAATCATTACTCAGTGACAGAATGATTGCATTGTGATGAGCATTTCTAGAATGATAAAACTGTGTCCGCAATCATGGTCTGCGGTAGAAGAAGACAGACAAACCGTCAGAAAAATTATAAAAATACATATGATGAAAAATAAGGGAGAACATGCCTATCATACTATTAGCGTAATATGAAACATTGCCAATAAGAGGCGACAGTCGCACGACAATCGTGACAACATGCTAAACTAAAATGCTATGCTGAAGTTGTCGTCAATATAGTCGCTCTTACTAAGGTCGATATTATAGCATTAGCCACTCAATATAAAAACCGCCGTCTCATTGTATAAAGTATTGAAAAATCAGTACCGAAATATGGTTGATACCGTTATCATGCTATTCATTTTAATCAAATGGTTCAGGCGATATGTGCAGTACATTGATTGTCTGTTTTCTTGATATCATTTTGTTCGTTTATTTATTCGTTTCATAAAAGGAAAAGCCATGACCGCTAGCACCGCAACAGAAACCTTACTTCATAAAGGCAGTGGTTTACAAGTCGTGGTCGGTTTGGGGCAGTCGGGGTTATCGGTCGCGCATTATTTGGCTGAGCAAGGCTACCAAGTTGCCGTCACTGACAATCAGGAAAATCCTGCGTTAGCAGATAAGCTACCTGCTACTATTGATATCAGGCAGTTTGGTGCGATTGATGCCGAATTATTACAACAAGCGGCACGGATTATTATCAGCCCTGGTATCTCTTTAGATAATGTCGCCATTGCCGCGGCACGAGCTGCAAATATTCCAGTGGTCAGTGATATTCAGCTATTTTGTGAGGCTTGTACGGTACCAATCGTTGCGATTACAGGTTCAAATGCCAAGAGCACCGTTACGACACTGGTCGGACAAATGGCGGCAGATGCAGGTATCAATGTTGGCGTAGGCGGTAATATTGGTGTGCCAGCGCTGAGCCTACTGAGTAATAAAGAGATGGAGCTGGCGGTTATAGAGTTATCCAGCTTTCAGTTAGAAACGGTCACCAACTTAGGAGCGCAGGTCGCGACAGTCCTCAATATGTCGCCTGATCACTTAGATCGTCATGGCGATATGCTCGGCTATCACCAAGCCAAACATCGTATCTTTCAAGGCGCCAAATCAGTAGTGATTAATCGAGAAGATGCCTTGACTCGGCCACTGGTATCAGACAGTTTGCCAAGATTGAGTACTGGTATCCATGCGCCTAACAAGGGGCATTATGGACTTATTACGGATACCGCCGGACAGACTTATTTGGCACGCGGCACAGAGCGTCTAATATCGGCAGACACACTCAAGATAAAAGGGCGTCATAACCTGCTCAATGCCCAAGCAGCGTTGGCATTGGGCGAGCTTGCTGGTTTGCCGCTTGAAAGTATGCTCATTACTTTGCAGCAGTTTGCAGGGCTTGAGCATCGCTGCCAATATGTATCTACAGTCGCTGGCATTGATTATTTTAATGACTCTAAAGGCACTAATATTGGCTCAACTATGGCGGCTGTTGAAGGTTTAGGTGCAGTTTATGCGCCAAAAGACGGTAAGCTGCTATTAATATTGGGCGGTCAAGGTAAAGGTCAGCAGTTCGGTGAACTTTCGCCCTTTATCAATCAATACGTGAGTCAAGTGCTGTTTATTGGTGAAGATGGTAAGCAGATTGAGCAGCATTTACGCGCAGCGGGTCTCAGCGATGAGGTCAGCCTACATCAATGTCAGACATTAGAAAATGCTTTTGCGACGATTGAGCAAGTAACAGCAAGTAGTTTGTCGCAAGTACAGGCAGTGTTATTGTCACCTGCTTGTGCAAGCTTCGATCAGTTTGATGGGTTTGTCGCGCGCGGCGAGCACTTTAGCCAGCTCGTTAAAAAATTGGATGTTGTGTCTTAAAGGTTTCTATCATGAACGGCAAAATCTAAGCATCTATATCGCCCTATTCAGTCTTATAAAGCGCCTTGTTACAATATTATGTGACCTGCGCTTTATAATCGTAAACACGACAAGCATTTTCTGGATAAATGATTGTTTTGCTTATAAATTGCTGCTACTGTCAAAGACAAGCATTACGGTCAAGAATCACAGGTTGTAGCAGAGACAGTGAATACTTTGATGAGTATTCATTAAAGGTTTTCTAATCGACACTGTGTTGCTTATGCGCAACTTTTTAGTCAAGTCTATTTAACAATATCTCTTTTTAATTTTTAAACGGTGGCGTTGCATAAACGCCGTGTTTTTTCGTTTGCTAGTGTATATAAAATTATGGCGCTCTTTTCTCTCTTTCGTTCTTCTTTTCAATCTCGACAACCTAACGGTTCAGATGGCGTCTTGTCTATGCCATCTGCGCGTGCGATTTTATTATCTAGCGTTGGCTGTATGTTGGTGCTGAGCCTATTAATGGTGGCTTCGGCGTCTATTCCTTTTGCGCTCAGTCGCGGTATGACAGAGCTAAAGTTTTTTTATAATCAGCTTCTATACATGGGCATTGGACTGGCTATCGCAGCGGTTTCTTATCGGGTTGTGTCCTTAAAGACCTTATATAAGACCGAAACCCAATTTATACTCTTAGCCATTACGGGAGCCTTGCTATTTGCAACCCTATTTAGTACGCCCATTAATGGCTCGAAGCGTTGGTTAACCTTAGCGGGATTTAACTTTCAGGTAGCAGAGCTTGCAAAGCTTGTAATGATTATATTTGTCTCAGATTTTGTCGTACGGCGCTCATTCGAAGTTCGTAACGGTTGGGATGGCTTTTTAAGGATTGCGTTGGTGGTTGGGATGATAACCTTCCTATTATTAGCGCAGCCAGATTTTGGCTCCTTTGTGGTTATTATTGGTATGGTCTTTGCGATTTTTTATATCGCTGGTGCTCCTTACAAACAGTTTATCGCCTTGGGTGCGGTTGCTGTCGGCGGCGCAGTATTAATGGTTGCGACGGTACAGTACCGATTGGTACGAGTGATGTCTTTTCTAGACCCATTTGATGATGTGCAAGATACGGATTATCAGTTGGCACGCAGTTTAATTGCCTTTGGTCGAGGTCAGTTTACCGGCGTTGGCTATGGTGAAAGCGTGCAAAAACTGTCGCATTTGCCGGAAGCGCATACCGATTTTTTATTAGCCATTACGGGTGAAGAGTTAGGTTTCGTTGGGGTGACGATGATTCTAATACTTGAAGCCCTGATTATCGGTAGTGCCATGCGTATCAGTTATACCGCTCTAAAGCGTCGGCAGATGCGCATGAGCTATACTGCTTTTGGTATCGCAGTGGTATTTATTGCGCAGACCATTATAAATGCTGCAATGAATATGGGTGCAATTCCGACTAAAGGTTTGACAATGCCTTTCTTTAGTTATGGTGGCTCATCAATGCTGATTAGCTTAGTGATGGTGGCGGTACTACTAAAGATTTATAAAGAAAGCCCTGAGATTGAAAAAAGCCAATGTCGCTATTACTAATTGGTATTTTTGATTTAGAGAAGCGTCGCTTATAGCGGCGTTTTTTTGTTAAATAGTGGGCATATTTAAAGACTGCCTACCTTGTAATGGCGTGTTATCCCATTGAGTAATCGCTTGATTTAGCATACGCTCTGGCGAGTCATGCTCGACTGGTAACTGCCCTAATATCTTTAGCGCATACGCAAGTAATTTGCTTGGATAACGGGTATCGATAGGCTGCGCAAGATTTTGCTTAGAGAGTTTTTGACCATCTGAATTGCATATCAAAGGCAGATGATACCAATGACTGATCGTCGGTAAGCGTGCTGCTTGCATGATACTGATTTGAGCAGTCGTCATCGGTAAGATGTCCAAACCACGCATGATATGGGTGACTTGCTGTAGTCCATCATCAAGACTTGCCGCCAAAATATAATTAATCATGCCATCTTGACGTCGAGCCACCATGTCCCCTAAGGTTTGCTGCGGATTATCCCACTGTATGCCCTGAATACCATCATTAAATCCAATACAGTAATCTGGCAGCTGTATACGCAGTTTATGTTGTGTAGGACTTAAATCCGCCTTAATACAAAAACGTGGATAGCGTTGCCTATTAGGCTGTAGATCGCTATCTGTTTTTCTATCATCGTTAATACATAAGTCAGTGGATAATTTTACATCATTAAGCGCTATTTGCTGCTCTTGCTGTGTCCAATAATGCTCTAAACGCTTACGTGAGCACTGACAGCCATAAGTCAAAGGACTCAATATTGAAGAGACATAATCATTATAAATATCAATGCGCTCAGATTGAAAAATAACATCGTCATCCCAGTTGAGCCCAAGCGCCTCTAAATCTATCAAAATTTGCTCGGTAAACTGTCTGTCACAACGTTCGGTGTCCGTATCTTCAATACGTAATAACCATTTGCCACCGAGTGATTTGATATGACAAAAGCTGGCAAGCGCGGTCGTTAACGAACCTAGATGCAGCTCACCTGTGGGTGAAGGCGCAAAACGGCCGATAGGCTGCGTCAATTCAATATTGGTTGGCATGGTTTTTTCTGACTTAGACGGGGTAGAGGTTTTCAACATAGACAGTTATTGTAAAATGACTGGAGAGATAAGTAGAATAAACAATCCCACTATAAAAAGATATTTAACAAATACGCTTATTTTGTTGGTGACTCGTCAACCTGCCTAAAGCCTATTTATAAAACGCAACGAGCGACCAATCAATGGTCGCTCGTCGTTATTGTCATGCTTAATCAAAATGGCTTCAGTTCACTATATCTTGTATTTAGCAAACCTAAGCGCTTTTAGGTATGACCTTGGTTTTGGCGTTCTTTAATCTCAGACAATGTTTTGCAATCAATACACTGAGTTGCTGTTGGACGTGCTTCAAGACGACGCAAACCAATCTCTACGCCACAGGTTTCACAAAAACCATAATCATCATTTTCGATTTCTGAGATAGACTTGTCGATTTTGCGAATAAGCTTACGTTCGCGGTCACGTGTACGCAAAGTCAGCGCAAACTCTTCTTCTTGAGTGGCGCGATCATTGATGTCTGGCATGGCGCTCGACTCATCTTGAATATAAGTCTTGGTGCGATCCGCTTCACCGATAAGCTGATGCTTCCACTCTAATAACATTGCCTTAAAATGTGCCAACTGCTTATCAGACATATACTCTTCGTCTTTGGCAGGTGCATAAGGCGTAAACTTAACATCACTTGGATTCGTGGTCAGGGTGCTCATATGGGTATCCTACTTTTTCAAATTAATTCAATAAAACGTGCTGTCAAAAGATCAGACGTTATCAATTTACCAAACGCTATAAATTTTCCCTTTATAAAACGTTTTACCACTTAGTAACACAGCTGATCTGATTAAAATGTTTGTCTCAATATGCTGATAATGACGTATCAATGGTCAAGTATATTGTCATAAATATTTTTATTTAAATGGTTATGCCTAAATAAAATAATAAGTCACTGACTGTGAACACTTAAATTGTGGTCGATGTAGCCATCCTAGCTATTATAATATTGCCTAATGATATATTAAACTGTTGTGATTTTTATCACTATTTATCGTTTGTAATGCTGTCTTCAAAATATAGCTCTCAAGACAAAAATGCGATTAGTTATATTGATATCAACCTATACTGTGCCAGCCATTCTATAACGAATCAAGCAAAATCAGCGAACAATATAGCCGACAGCCTCAAAGCACCATTATAGCCAGACAAGTAATCAATTCTAGTCAATAAAACTGGTCGTCAAGTATCTAGTCTTTCAACCCAGCTTGCAACCTTTCCATTGTTGGCTAATTGCAACCAACGATACCCTGGGCGCATATTTTTATCGTAGGCAAAATTGTCTTCAAACGGCTTAAATTGATAGCAGGTAGAAGGAGTGCTATATATAGTGACACCTTGATGATGGCGTGTTTGCTCTTGATGGGTATGTCCATTGATAATAACGCTAAGATTTTCAAAAGGGGTTATATGCTGCCAGAACTCCTCTGCATTCTCTGCCATATGGCTATCAATCCATTCGGAATCTACGGGCAATACATGATGATGGAGCGCGATGAGCGCGGGCTTAGCACAAGATGCTAGCTGCTCACGTACCCAATCAATGTCGGTCGCTGTAATCTCGCCTTCTACTTTGCCAGTAATCGATGAGTCTAGTAAAAGCAGCTGCCAATGCTCAGATTCAATCAAATGACGGCTAAGCAAACGTGGGTCAGAAGCCCTCGCAATCAGCGTCCGTTGGTAAAAAGGTAAATCCTCACCCATTTCATCAGTCACGTCATGATTGCCAGCAATACAGGCAAAAGGAATGCCCGTCTCCTTCAATACTGTAAAAATATGGTCATATATAGCAGGCTCTACTTTATTGACCAAATCGCCTGTTACAATAATTAAATCACACCGTATCTCTTTGCTCAATGCTTGCTTGATAATTGCCTCAAAACTATATTGGCAAACAGCGACTTCACTACTGGTTTCATCAGCAGAAGCCGGCACGTGTGATGATAGATGCAAATCAGTGATTTGCAATACATTCACCTGTCCGTCTGGCGTGCTGACGGCACTCACAGGATAGCTTGGCATTAAACTTTGTCCCTTATCGAAGACTAACAATGAACACTTTTAGGATATTCAGATAATTAAATGCACTATGGCAGCTCACCTGATTTCTCAATGTCGTTTTTATAGAGCGCATTTTAGACTGCTGATAAGAAGGGTGTTCCCTCTTGCGTAAAGCGCTATTAACTATCATATTGATAGCATTAGTGAAATTTTACAACATTAAACGTATGAAAGCTTTAGCAATTTTAATGAAATAAAGTTGTGCAAGGGAAAGAGATATTTGAGAGCATTACTAATGGCTATAGTGTGTTATGGCAAATAGCCTATCTTCTAACGGCGTGGCGACCAAAACTTTGCCAATATGGATTTTGATGTGGTCAGTTTTGAGATGATTAAAGCGGTAAAGAACAAACTGGCTAAGACCAAGACGATAGAGAGTCCAGTTTGGATATCAAGCCAAATACTACCCCATACACCGAGTGTCACACCAAGTTGTGCTGTAAATAGGGCGATAATCACCATCTGTTTTGGTGACGCTGACCACAGGCGGGCAGTAAGAGCTGGCAATACCAATAAGCCGCTGATCAATAAGCTGCCAACAGCTTGCAAAGCGATGGCACAGAACCCTGCTAATACGCCCATAAAAAACAGACGTTGGCGAGTAGGGTTAATGCCTTGTATACGTGCCAAAGCTTCATGGGTTGCCAATTTAATTTGGGCAGGCCATATGTAAATGAGTAATGCTAATCCGACCAATACGCTGCCAGCAATTAAGGGCAAATCTGCCCAATCAAGCTCAAGCAAGTTACCAAACAAGAACCCTAAGACGTTTGCTTGCTGATCGGTTAGTTGGGTTAAAGTTAATAATCCCAGACACAGTAAGGATACGGCAACCACTGCTAGTACAGCATCGGCTGGTAAGCGCTCATCATCCATAAATACCAGTCCCAATACCACCATCACGCTGACCAACGCAATACCGATACCCATTGGCATCTGCCACCATACCGCTAGTGCCACACCTAGTAATGTCCCATGTGCTAATGCATCAGCGAAAAAAGCCATACGTCGCCACAACACCAAGCATCCTAAAGGTGCTGAAAGCAATGCTAAAATACTACCGGCAATCCAAGCAGGCGCAATAATGGCTAACCAAGCACTCATAATACATATCCGTAAATTTTTATAAAAAAGGGTGTCAGGTCGTTTTTGATCTAAGTCATTTGATTTTTATTATATCTAGCTTGGTGCGTGATGCTCGCAGGCATGCGGCTGATGGACATACGGTTGCTCGTAATGATGACCGAATAGCTTTTGAAACTCACTGCTGATGGCAAGCTCGCTCGGTTGACCTTCACAGCAAATATGCTTATTCAAGCAAATCACTCGTCGACTGCCTTTCATGACCCAGTGCAAATCATGCGAGACTACTAACATAGCACAGCGTAAAAATTCCGGTAGTTCATCAATAAATTGATACAACCAAACCTCCGTTTCAGGATCAAGACCTTGCATCGGCTCATCTAAAATCAATAAGTTGGGCTTATCTAATAACGCCCTTGCCAATAATACCCGTTGAGTTTCACCGCCAGAGAGGTGCAGCATCTGCCGCGAGAGTAAATGGGTCAATGATAATTTATCAAATATAAACTGCCGCTGCTCTGCCGTAAGGCGTTTTTTACGGGCTTGCGATAAAAGGTCGCTGACACGTAATGGCAGTATTGGTGGCACAGAAAATAGCTGCGGCACATAGCCTATCTGTAAAGGCTCAGAAGGTGTGACCTGTCCAGATGTTGGTACAATCAGTCCCAAAATAAGCTTAACCAGCGTCGACTTGCCCGCACCATTGGGACCAATAACGCTTACCGTCTCATTGACAGCAATGTCAATATTAATATTAGACAGTAAACGTTGTTGACCAATATAGTAGCTGACATTGCTTAGATTCAGCAGCTTACTTGTATTATTCATCAGATGACCGCGCATATGGATAGGGAATAGGTTTGAATATAACAGTAATCTAAATTTTTACTGACAGGCTTGGCAACGACCGCTCAGCTCAATCACACTACGAGCAACGGTAAAGCCGATATCTTCTTCAGCAAAGCTCATCATCTCTTGCACAGGTAAGCTGCTACACTCTTGTACGCGTTGACACTGCTCACAAATTAAAAAGGCTGCCGTATGATGAGCGCGTGGATGACAGCAAGGTACATAAGCATTGATAGAGGTCAGCTGATGAATCAAACCTTCGCTCAATAAAAACTCTAAACTGCGATATACAGTTGGCGGTGCGACATTTTTCGTGCCCTCAAGCTCACTGTCATTATCTAAGAGTC
>Ga0136557_1000378_pt1 | contig 35096 bp, 28 predicted proteins | sample AntRauTorckE6832_FD_104796 | JGI IMG/M metagenome (GOLD analysis project Ga0136557, IMG submission 104796) | Saline lake microbial communities from Rauer Islands, Antarctica - Metagenome Torckler E6 #832 | ecosystem: Environmental > Aquatic > Non-marine Saline and Alkaline > Saline | place...
AGACAATTTAGGGAATATAGTAATAATTGAATTAAAAAGAGATGATTCAGGCTCTGATGTTCATTGGCAAGCAATAAAATATGCTTCATACTGGTCAAAATTTGAGATAAACAATATAATTAGTGTTTATAAAGATTATCTTGAACACAAAGATGGCAAGGAGTATTCTGAAGAAGTTATACAAGATAGAATTTTAGATTTTCTTGATGAAGACGGGTTCGAAAATATAAATAATAGACAAAGAATCATTTTAACTTCTCATCAATTTTCAAGAGAAGTAGTTTCAGCTTCAAAATGGCTTATAGATGAATATAATATGGATTTAAAATGTGTTGAATTAATCCCTTATTATGATAAAGACTTAGAAGTATATAATATTACGAGTAATACATTATTACCTTTATCAGGTTTAGAAGATTATATTGTTAAGCCGTTAGATAAAAAAGATTATAGCAATCAATCAAAAGGTTCAGTTAGAAAAAATGATGAGATAACATTTTTTCTTGAAGATATTAATGAGAGACTTCATAATTCAGATAGAATAAAAGAAAAGCCGAGTAAAAATAGTAGATGGGCAGGGGTAACTGATACTTTTAGGTACTATCATTTTTGGTATAATAATGATTACTGGGGAAATTGGGTTATAAGTTATAGAATATGGAAGTATAATGAAAAAGCTAAAGATAAAACAAGTCAGTTTTGTTTGTATCTAACATTAAATAAGAGAGAACTTTTAGCAGATGGAATGAGTGAATCTGAATTTAACAGAATAATTGATTATTTAGAGAATGTAGATATTGACGGGTTTGAATTTGAGATAGAAAAAGATAATTATTCTTTAAGAAAAGTTTATCTTTCAGATGACTTAACAGAAGTAATGAAACGAAATATTTTGGAAGATTTAATTAAATTGATAAATAGAACGAAATCAAAAATTGATGATATAAATAAGTAAATCTTTAGTTCATCAACTAACATATGATATTTAGATTTAAACTGAGCAGAATAATTAACCCGAGGTGTAAAATGAAACATAATCTAATTAAAAATATAATAGCGGTATTACTTCTTTTTATAATACTAGTGTTCTTAGTAGTCTTAGCTGTCAGTTATCCAACACCATTTAATTCATTAAGTATGGACAATGATTGGATTAGCTTTTACGGGAACGTAGTAGGGGGATTACTAGGCGCAGGTGTAGCTCTATTAGTATTTAATCTACAATTTAAAAATGAGGAATTACAGAAAAATAATCAACATGAAGAATTTATCGATTTTTTTGTTAACAGTCATTTAGTTCAAATTAAAAAGGAGTTAAACATTTATAAAAAAGAGTTAGAAATCTCTATTGATAACCATAAAAGAGGAAGATTAATTTTCGATGAGTTTCCATTGTTTTATTTAAGTGAATCAAATTATACTGAAATGTTACATAAAATTTCATCTAACGGTAAGATCTCTAGAGAATTCTGTGAAAACTACAATAAATTATTTACAAGAATTAAAGCTATTAATAAACTCAAAGAGTCTAATATAATTGAAAATCAAATGTTCTTACAGTCCAGTTTAGATTATCGAGTTCAGAAATACTCAAAACATTTATTAGTTAGACAAATGACTGATGATAAAGCTTTTAACCAATATTTATCACATATAATTGATAAATGGAATGAGAATTTTAAATATGCAATTGGAATAATTGATCGAGGAATTCAAAGTATTGAAGCAATGGAACGAGAATACCAGAGTTTAGCATGAATATGGTTATGTTGAAAATAGTTTGAATTTAACATAATTAGTAGTTCCAAGTTCCATAAATATCATATAAAACAAACATCTTTGAAAGGAGAGTAAATGGATATAATAAAAATGTTTAAGGAAGATATAGCTACAGCAGGTGTAATACTTTTTTGGGCGATAATATTTTCAATAATACCATTGACTTTCCTATTGATTATATCTGTTGAATGGCAGGCTATTTTATTAATGTTTTGTATAGAATTTTTCATTTTGAGCAATTTTGTAAGTAGTTTTAGGAAAACAAGTTTATTTAGGAAGGTTATTAAACAGATTGTTTTTTTACTTTTGGATCAATTGTTAGCTTTATCTCCATTAGTGCACCATTTGGCTATAGTAGTGAAGCAATATTAGAAAATGAATTTATAATAATTATGCTTTTCATTATTGGAATGCTTTTACCCTATATTTTTTTTGGATTCTTGACGTTAAGTAAGAAGTATAGAGACCGGATAATCAAAAACATTGGAGTTATTAAATTAAGCTTAAGTTTTATGATTGCAATTGTAACAGTTCAATATGCTTTTACACCTTATTTTGTAGCAGACCAATCATTGGTACATGTTTCGAATATGGTAACATTATTCCCGTTTGCTATAAATGTATTATTATTATGTATTATCGAGTATTTCAGGTTATCTAAGACATTCTGATTATAAACATATAATAATCAAAGTAAGGTGTAACGGATAGTAGAATGGTTATATAAGTGAAAGTTTTGATCAGAGTTAAAAATTTTATTAGGTTATAATAGTATTATATGAAGCATAAATTAGAAGCTCTAAAAGGAGGAGTGATTATGTTAGATAAAAGGAATTTGATGGAAAATGATATTCTTGAGTTTGCTGCTGAGGGAGTTTTAAAGGAAGAGAATAAGGAAAAAACCGATAAAAAAATGGCTACATATTACGAGAAACTTAGAATTAAAGTTGATTCATGGATGGAAAATATAAATGTATCTGAAATTATCAGAGACATTATTCTAAGTGCACCAGATATGTTTTATCTCACTTGGAAGTTAACTTTTGAGCCTGAAGTTGGAATCAAACATAAGAGAAAAATGGCATATGCATTAGTATACTTCATATCTCCAATAGATATTGTTCCCGATATATTAGGAGGGGTAGGCTATGTTGATGATGTAATAGTTGTATGTTATGCATTAAATGCGCTTTTCAATGAAGTAGACAGAAAATATATTGATAAGTATTGGCACGGAAATCTTGATATATTTGAGTTTGTTCAAATGGTAATTCGTGAAGTCAATAATGTGTTTGCATATTTAACTAAATATGTTAAAAATCCCTTCGGTTCCTTTATGAGTAATATTGAAACAGAGAAAGCCGATACTACTGATGAGTAAATTGGATCGACTGTAGTAGATATAAGAGTAGATTTTTTAATAGTAATTGATGTTAAAAATCCCAGATTAAAAAATCTGGGATTTTGTATTTAAACTGGTGGTTTAAAATTATAAAAGAACTCTAGGTTTCCATTCTCATGAACAACGATTTTTTCAATAACACTGTTAAGTAAACCACGGTTTAAGTTATCAAATGTAATGATTCTCTCAATTTTATCTTTTAAATCATCAAAGTCAAATTTCACATCCTCAATTTTATAATTGAGTTCATCAACTTCTTCTAGGAGTTCATTTATTTTTTCGTTATTAATATCACGATAAGAATTGTATTCAGCTTTCGTAATCAGTTCATCAATGATCATATCTAAATAACGTTTATTCTTAAGTTTCAATTCTTCAATTTCATTCATGAGACGATTCAATCGTTTTTCTTTCTTAATTTTAGATTTTTCTATTTTTTCTTTAACACTATTTGAGTAGTTAATATTAGCAAAACGGGTGAGTTCGTCTTTAATAATTTCTAAAATATCTGCCTCAATGGCTAGATGTTTAGAGCATACCCTTACACCATGTTTAACATATTTTCCACAAAGGTAGCCTTTGCGGTTGTTTTTAAACCAAAGATTTGTACCGCAATCAGCACATTTTAGAATCCCTGTGAGTAAGTGTTTATTCTTCGTAGTAATTTCACCTGTGGTTTGACGGGCTTTTTCATGTATTCTTTTTTGGACCATATCAAAGGTAGCTTCATCAATAATTTTCTCGTGGGTGTTTTCAACAATGATTTGTTCATCTGAACTAACTTCTTTTCTTTTATTACTTGTAACACTGAGACTTTCTTGGCGATGTTGAACCAGTTTTCCTGTATAGTGGGGATTTTGTAAGATTAACTTAATTGAGGAACCATGCCAATTACCAGATGTATTCATTCGGTTATTGAGTATAGCTGATGTGGGAACATTCTTGTCACTTAAATATTTTGCAATAGCGTATTCACCTTCACCATTTAAGTACTTCTCAAAGATTAATTGAACAGTTTTCTTAGTTTTCTCACTTCTAATATATAGTTTTTTATCTTTAATAATATAACCATAAGGCGGGGTGGACCCCATAAATTTTCCTTCTTTCATTTTCATTTGGAAGACAGATTTTGTTCGAGCTGAAATGCGTTGCGCCTCTTGTTCGTAAAGCCAAGCGTATAACCCAAAGTTATTGTTCTTACTAGGATCTTTTGTGTCCACTTGTCCATCAATTGATATGATTCGGATGTCTAGATTCGTCATAATACGTTTAATTTTGTGAGCATACTCAGTATTTCGTGCGAGACGTGAAAGTTCTTTAACAACAATTACATTAAATAAACCATGTTCCGCATCATTGATTAATTCATCAAGAGCTTTACGTTTCGTTTTGGTTCCAGAAACTTTTTCTGCATAGAATGGACCTTCTTGAAAGCCTTGGTTTATTATAAAATTTCTAAATAGTTTTTTTTGGTTTGGAATGCTATCTTTTTGTGAGTCATTGTCCGTACTGACTCTAAAATAGCCGGCTGCAGTTTGTAGCATAAGTGGGCTCCTTTCTTCAAATTTTATTAGATATTCTAAATGGTTTTATATATTATACTCGTTAATTTAAAATAAATAAGATTTAATAAAAAAATCTTAAAATCTTAGTATATGTGTATTATACTAAGTTTCTTTGTTTTTTTTATTATTTCTAAAATTAAATTGTGTGAAGAAAAAAAGCGATTTATAAAATTGAACCCTTAATAATCTATTCTTAAAAGAAGTATCTTAAAAGTATATTTGCTAAAAAATTATAATTTCTTGAATCAGGTCTCTACTAAATTTTTACAGTTTTTTTATTTTTTTAAAAAAAAGTTTCAGAAAAAAATTGCCGCCCTTTAAAGTTCGAAAGGGCGGCAATGAAAACCATATGACTGCTATTATTTTTTGTAATTCAAAAGCATAGACGATTACTTTTTTAGTAGTTCTTTAGTTTTAAAGTCTTTTAGTTTAATAGATACAATTATTACTTTATTTGAATAAAATTTTTCTATGTATTAGTTGAATTAATCCAAGGTTTTTCTAGATAAAATGGGTGAAGTGTTAGAGTAAAGAGACAAGTGTTTTAGTTTAAAAGCTCTCTACTAAATTTTTAGGATTTTTTTAATTTATTTGTAAAAAGTTTTTTGAAAAAAATTGCCGCCCTTTAAAGTTCGAAAGGGCGGCAATAAAAACCAAGTGATTGCTTTTTAGTTTTTTAAATTTAAAAGCATAGGTGACTACTTTTCTTCTTTTTTTGTAGTTTTATATACTTCCTCAATTTTCTCTTTAATTAATTTATCCAGTTTCCGATCTAAATAGGTTTGTAAATTAAAACCTTTAGGATCAAAAACACGCTTATTAACTTTATAAGTTGGTTTCATAGCTCCTCCTTTCCGTTTTTAGTATTTGTCTTTCATCTTAAATAGTACTTTTGGTTTCATCCATAATCTCCACCATTTTGTGCTCGATTTCAATTCGGCGATAAGCTTCATCGAAATATTCTTTCACTTGCTTATGGGTGATTTCCACAGGCGTCCCAGGAACATAATCATTATCTGCTTTCAAACGTTTTTTAAGAACTTTTACGAGTGTCGGGTTTAAAATATTAAATATATCTTCCTCGGAAATAAATTTTGAGAAATAATATATATCATACCCATCAATAAAAGCATTGTATTTCTTATCCAAAAGTTCATAAGTGATTCTTTTTTTCTGTTGCATAAGGTATCGATTAAAGGTTAATACTTTTTCTTTGGATTTTCTAAAAACAATTGTTCCGAATTTCTTATGGGGGATCCCATCTTTTAAAAGTATATGAATCCCATTTTCCCCAAGCTTAAAGAAAAATTCCTCTGAACTACAGAGATTACCCAAATTTTGGGTTTCAACAATTATACCTAATTTTTTTGCTAATTTGATATATTGTAGCTTAACTTTTCTACCAGCAAAGAAATCAAGTGTGTCCCGATCTAAGAATAAATACTGGGCCAATAGTAGTAGTATTTGGTTAATCATTTCCCGTCTTTTAGTTGATAATTCGTCTATAATAATTTTTGTTCGACTTAAATATTTATTAATTTTTTTCATTTTTTCCTCCTATTAATTTAAATTAGATAAATAAACTTCTGTAATCTTAATTCTGTGATGTCCAAGTTGCTTACTCACTTGGAGCTTTGCTTGTTGCTTAGAGTAACCTTCGCTACGAAGACTTTCGTAAGTACTTTTAGCAAAGGTGTGTCTAAGGCCATGACATGTCAATGCTGACTTCATATTTGCCTCGACATTGTGTGCATTCAAACTACGCTTCGGTAGTTGGATCTTTGTGCGATGATAACCGACAAAGTTTTGTATTGCTTTCTTAAATTCGTGTATCTTATGCTTTTTCACATATTCCTTAGGAGTTATCGCATAATCCCCAGGGCTGCAAGTCCTAAAAATACTATCAAGAATTTTTCTAGCATCACCAGTTAAGGGAATATCCCGGGGAACTTTTCCCTTGGTAATTCGTTGGATATGCAAAGTACCTGTTTTAAGGGCATCTTTTATATGATGGTGCCTAAGCGTTACGGCTTCATCTAGGCGTAAGCCAAGATGAAGCATAAGGTCAAGGGCATCAGCAATTTGATCTCGACCGAGAACAATTGCCTTAGATTTTAAAGCTTCAAATTCTAAGGCTGACCAGCTTCGATCCACGTTTGTAATAATCGGTGTGGCGTCTAAATTAAGCTCAGCATTAAAGGTTCTAGCATCTGCTAGTTCATACTTTGCCCCGGGAATAAGGTTATGAATATTTCTAATCGCTGACAACTTGTTTTTAATCGTTTTATCGCTATTGCCTCGGTTTTTTAATTCCTCAGCGTATGCCTTTATATGTTTATCTTTGATATTAGCGATCTTTTGCAATTTAAATCTTTGAGCAGTGAATTTGTAGAAGTCTTTATTAATTGGAATATAGGTGCGCCGTGTAGAATAGTGACCCTCATTCATGTTGTTTACTACCTTTTGCAGCTGCGCAAGTAAGTTGTTCGTCCCGCCATGTTGGGTTTTAGAAATTTTATAGTTTATTGTAACCTCCTTTCTAATTTGATTTTGGACATAGGTTCCCCAGTTGATAAATATAATTCAGATGAGTGTTTTTGATATATTTTTCATCTGAATTTTCGGAAGCGTTGTTAAGTCAACGTTTCTTTATACTCTTCGCTTCCGTCTCTGTCTTATTTATTGTTAAAAAAATAAAACAGAGACGAAAGCGAAGAGCGGTGGTACAGTTTAGCATGAATGTCGCATCTCAATGGGGTTATCCATTGTTACTTAAAAAAAGCAAGGCGACGCAGTCGCACATCATATGCTCCAATTGGAGTGTCATTTGACGATGATGCTAGATTATTTTTTCCGAAAAATAATAAAAAAGAGTTTAAAATCTTGTCTGATATTTAGCACACATTGCGCTCTTTAAATCAGCACTGCTTACTTATCTGTCGCACAGATTATAAGGCTTTCCATAGCGTCTATGGGTCTTCATTCCTCCGGAGATCATGTTCGTGGTTGAATATCACCAGTCTTAGATAAATCAGGTGATATCTTTCTTACATCATTTTTTTTGCATCTAGATAAATAAAATGCAATGATGTGTTGTTATTTTTTTAGTTGGTATTTGAAAAGTTAGATAGTTTTGTCTGATATTTAGCACACGTTGCGCTCATTTAAATCAGCACTGCTTACTTATCTGTCGCACAGATTATAAGACTTTCCTTAGCTTCTAAGGGTGTTCATTCCTCCGTAGATCATGTTCGCGATTAAATATCACCAATCTTAGATAAATTAGGTGATACCTTTCTTACATCATTTTTTGCAAGTGGAAAAATATGATGCAATGATGAATTGTTATTTTTTTAGTTAGTATTATAAAAATTAAATAATTTTGTCTGATATTTAGCACACGTTGTGCTCATTTAAATCAGCACTGCTTACTTATCTGTCGCACAGATTATAAGGCTTTCCTTAGCGTCTAAGGGTCTTCATTCCTTAATAGATCATGTTCTCTTTTAGTCCTTAAATTTTCAATTGTCTTCCAAATTCTTCCAATAATAGTATTTCTTTCCATCTTTTCCGCCTTTCATTCAATTATCAAATTTCTTCAATTTGCTTCTTCTTTTATTTTGTACTAGTATTATACTGGTCATGAAAAAAATATAAATTTTAATATAAAAAAAGTTAAATTTTTTCATTAGACTTTTGAACTACCTTTAATCGATTCATTTGTTTGAAATTGATTAGATTTCAAGTTCTTGTTTTTTTATGTGGTAATATTATACTGATAAAAAAATATATATAAAAAAAATCTGAAAAAGCTTGTGTTAAAGATTTTTTCAATGTTTTTTTGTTGAATACTGTTCTAGTATTTTTAGTTTGAGTATGTCAGACTATGTAACAATTATGGTACTTCTATGTTGCAATCATGTTAGAAAATATAACTTTTTTTGAATGATTCTTCATAAAAATTCTGACATAAACTGGCACAATTATGTAAGATGTATGTAATATCTATGTAAGATCTATGGTAGATGTATGTAACAATTATGGTTGACTATGGAAGCTTTCTAAATGAATTATTTTTCTCAAAAAAAATCCCATATTTTTCAATATAGGATTTAAAAGTTTACTTATTTTTTTGAGAATTTTATTATTTTATTTAGCATATCGATTATTAGTTGAATTGTTCTTTCACTTAAATCAATATCTATGCTAAAAATAATCTTTCCTTTTTTCTTTTCATAGTTAACATAGTTCTTTTTCATTTCTTAATTCCTCCTTTCAAAAAATTCTTTTTTTATTATTTGCGTTATTATACTAGTTTCAGAGAAAACATAAGAAAAAAGGTGTATTATTTTTAAATAATTAAAATCCAATGAATATACAAAAAAAAAGAAAAACTACTTAAAACCATTAAAATGGTTTAAGTAGTTGATAAAGTCTTTAAAATTAACTGCCTAAGTTTTAGAATAGAAAATAATTATTCTTTTTCTGATAGAAAACTAATTAGTATTTTCATAATATTATCCAGGAACTCTCGCTCTCTTTGACTGAGTTTACGATTGATTTTAAAAGTGATTGTATTTTCATTATCAAGATATCTATTATCTGATCTTCCGATTAGATAATCAGTGGTTACATTATAAAAATCTGCAATACTTTCTAATATATCTTGATTTGGCTTTAGCTTATTATTTTCATATCTAGATAAGGTACCATCTGATACCCCAACTTCTTTGGCTAGAGATTTTAAAGTAATACCCAATTCAGTTCTTAATTGTTTAAATCTATTTTCATCCAAAGACAACACCTCATTTTTATTTAATTAACTACATAACTTGATTAAAAGACATAATGAATATCAATTTTATTCTACTTTAATTATAGTACATAAGCAATTTAAACACAATAAATTGCGCAAATTAAAATATAAGCTTGATTTATTGCGTATATGCAGTATAATTAGTAGTATAAGAAGATTTGGAAGGGGTGGTATACAGCGAGTGATAAGGAAATAGTATTATTAGTTATAATATGGAATATTGATTATCAAAGAGCAATTAGCAGTAGTAGAATGCAGATTTTAGTTTAATCTTATAAAGAGGAGTGATTTTTATTATTAAAGTTAAAAACAACGTATTATCAATTGAGGAAACAAATAAAAAAATGCTTGAAACTACAAAAAAAGTTATAAGTGAAACGATGGTCTATATGATTGAGTATGAGTTATTATCATTAGACTATAAAGAGGACCATAGCAAAAAAGAAAAAATTCTAATTGAAACTTTGTTTGATGATGAGAAATTAGTTGAATATAGTCAAAAAGAAGCATTGGTTGAAGCTAATAAACTCATTAGAAGAGATGCTACTCATAAGTTGATTGAATTAATTGAGAAGAATAAAGAAAAATTGGATTGGGATACAGTTAGTATTGTTGAAAACCTAAGATCACAATCAATTAAGACTGATATTATTGATGAAAGGTTAGAAATTAGAAAAATCATTGATAGAACCTTTGAAGAGCTAGATAACAATATGTTTTTATATAATGTCGACGATAATATAGAGTTTAGAGCTGTTGCTTATTTTCTAATGTATAAACTAGCAAATGAAGTTCTTAAAGATCTTATTAATACAAATTAGTATCTTAAGAATAAACTCTAAATGATTATTTTATATGGATTTCCCTTTAATAGATTCTGTTATGGAGAAAAGTTTAAAAAGCAGTTAAGAAATCCTGATATGAATATAAAAGAAATGGTTGCTATTTAGATATTTCTTAAATGATATAGATAAAAAAAAGTAGAATGGATAAGAATTGATTCATATAATCAGAAAATATGCTAAGTAGTATTTGGATTATAGAGTATATGTTAATGCATATGCTCTTTAGTTTTATTGTTTAGGGATTGTCTAGGGCTTGAAACTAGAAATCTGTTCATAGTCATAAAATGACATTTTAGGTTTAGCAAACAATGCTTTATGAACAATTATTTGTCGTAGTTAGTATTAGCGTGTATATGAGATTAAAAGGAGTTGATTTCGATAGAAAGTAATTTAAAGGATAAACTGAGTCATTTATCTCAAGATGAAATTGAGACTCTAATGAAAAGATATTATTCTGGTGAAAAGGTAAAAGAATTGATTGATGAATATGATTTAGATATTTCAGCAAGCCTATTATATAAAAGTTTTCCAAAATCAAAAAAAGAAGGTGAATTATGTGATTATTGTGATATAACTTTAGAATATGAAGCCCATTCACGTTCTAGCTGGCGTAGTAATCTAGCTATGTGCCCAAACTGTGGACACTATAATAGTGAATTCTGTACTTGCGAAAAATGTCAAGAGATAGCTGCTAAAAAAGAAGAATTAATCAAAGAAAAAATTGCTTCAAGATATTTTATTGATAAGAGTAACCCTCGATATTATAATGAACTCTCTTTAGAAGAAAAAGTTTTTCTTGGTGCTTATATAAGAAAATTTTATGATTATGAAAAGGATTTAATTCAGAGTTTAGATAATGATGAAGATATTAGTATTATGAACACTCGCCGAGAAACTAAATTAATGCTTATACAATTGTTAAATAATAATTTTATTAAAGTCCACCCCAAAAGTGATTTCTATAATCTTAGAGAAATTATTAAATCAGGAGCAGTTGAAATAAAAACAGTAGGCAATATCTGTTTTTATTTAAATATCATTTTTAAAGATAAAGAATGCAGTGATCAAGAAATCATTAACAGAATAAGAGAACCCAATACTCTCATAGAAAAAAGCCATGGGATCGATGCAATAGAAAAAATGTGGCTTGAAGTTGCAGCGAAAGAAGTAGAAAGATATTTGTTATTTGAAATGGGACAAATAAATTTTAATTTTAGTATAGGAGAGAAAAGCAAACGTGTTATTCGGGATATTTTAAAATATTTTTCTACAGCCCAAGCTTATAATTTCGTTAATTATGCAATAAAAAATGCTGCGAAGTATTACCAAATGAAGCATATAACTAAAAGAAGAGCAGCTAATTCGGTTATTACAAATATGGAAAAAAGATCTGAGCGAGCAATTTCAAATGAATGGGAGATTTATTCATATGGTAGATTTCAAAAAATAGGTCAGACAGAGTGTAATTGGTTTTTTTACAATAAAATTTTGTTTACAGATAAAGATGGTTTTCATATGATACCAAACTTTGATAACCTCATGAAGATTTTAGAAGAAAAACAAAATAAAATGGTTGATGATATGGAGTACTAAGGGATAATTTGTTAAATAATTAGACTTAAAAATACAATTTTATGATTCTAAAAAAAGTGATTTAATCCAGTAACAAAGCAATTTAAAATTAATAACCTGTTTAATTATATAACTGTCAATTGAACTTTGAGTTGGCAGTTTTTTTTATTAAATAAAAAGATTATATTTTTTTATTTTATTTTTGTCTATTTTTAAATAATAAGTATAATATGTGAAATTGATTAATAGAAGGGAGGTATAAATGGGTTAATATTTGATGAAATTCATTGATGATGTATGCGCAAGAGTATAATTTAATTGTGATTTTAATTATTGAATATTATGGTTATTATTTTTTACTATGAGATTTAACCATAAAAAGTATTTTTGAAAGGAGATATTATATGTCAGCAGTACTAGAAGTTTTAGGTTTATGGGAAGAGTTTGATGATGGAACAATATTGATAAAAATCAATCCTTATTTTGGACATGAAGATGAAAATCCTGACATTTCAACATTTCGATTAGATGAAAAGGATTGTTCGCGATTTCTTTGGTTGAGACGACAAGAAAATCTAAGTAAAAAACAAAAAGTGGAGCTAGCTGAATATGAGAAAGAATTAAAGAGATGGAAGAAATCTCAAGAGTAATGTGTTTAAACTCAATAAGCATGACTTTTATTGAAAAATGAATTATATGAAGTTAATATGTATCCATATAAACTTAAAAAAGTGAGTTTATAAATCTTTGAGTATATGCAAAACGCGTATACTCTTTTTTTATTGACTGATTTGTAAGGTGGTACAGATAAAAATTAATAAACCTTAAAAAAAGGTTGTTAAAGTGCTATAATAACTATAGAAAGGGTAAAATATAAAGAATGTAGTTTTTAAATAAATTTTTAGAAAATCAATGGGTGTATTCTAGGAGGAAAAATGAAAAAATTTGGAGAGAAAGTTAATTTTATATGGAGTATTGCAAATCTATTAAGAGGACCTTATAAGCCTGATAAGTATGGCGATGTTATTTTACCAATAGCCGTTCTTAGACGATTTGATTGTCTTTTAGAGGATAGTAAGGATAAAGTTCTAAAAAGGGCTAAGACAATTGATATAGTTGAAATACTTAATAATGAAGCTGGGTTTACTTTTCATAATAGGAGTGTCTATGACTTTAAGAGATTGTTAGATGATCCAGATAATATTGCAGAGAATTTAAAAGATTATATCAGAGGGTTTTCTCCAAATGTTAGAGAAATCATGGAAAACTTTGATTTTGATAAAGAGATTACAAAGTTAGACTCTAATAACCTATTATTCTTAGTAATCAAAGAATTTAATAAAATTGACCTTCATCCAGAAGTCGTTTCTAATCAGGAAATGGGTTATATATTTGAAGAGTTAATTAGAAGATTTTCAGAAAATGCAGAAGCTGGTGATCACTACACACCAAGAGAAGTCATTAAGTTAATGGTTAATATTCTATTTAATGGTGAAGAGGATGAACTGACAAATCCAGGAAATATTTCTACTATTGGAGATTTCGCTTGTGGAACAGGCGGAATGTTATCTGTTGCAGAACAATATATTAAAGAAATGAATCCAAATGCTCAAGTTGTAGTATTTGGGCAAGAGATTAATGATCAATCATATGCAATATGTAAGTCAGATATTTTGATTAAAGGTGAAGAAGCAGATAATATTGCCTTAGGAAACTCCCTAACAGATGATCAACATAGCGATTTAAAGGTACGTTATGGATTAATGAATCCGCCATTTGGTGTCAGTTGGTCAAAAGATTCCAAAGCAGTAAAAAAAGAACACAAAGAGCTAGGTTTTGATGGTAGATTTGGTGCGGGAACTCCTAGAGTTTCTGATGGTTCATTACTTTTTTTACAACATTTAATGTCTAAAATGAAAGAAGATAAAAAAGGTAGTCGTATGGCCATTATATTTAATGGCTCACCATTATTTACAGGAGATGCGGATTCTGGCGAAAGTGAAATCAGACGATGGATCATTGAAAATGATTACTTAGAAGGCATTATTGCTTTACCAGAAAATTTATTCTATAACACAGGTATTTCTACGTATATTTGGATTTTATCCAATAGAAAAAATGAGACATTAGAAAAGGGGCCTATTCGTAAGGATAAAATTCAGTTAGTTGATGCCTCTAGTTTTTATGAAAAAATGCGAAAGTCTCTAGGAGAGAAACGTCATGAAATATCAGAAGATCAAATCAAAAGGATTACTGAGATTTATGGAGCATTTAAAGAAAGTAAATATTGTAAGATATTTGATAAAGAAGAATTTGGTTATTTGAAAGTAAGAGTGGAGCGACCATTACAGTTAAACTTTAAAATTACTGAAGAACGTATTCAAAACCTTTATTCAGAGAATACTTTTTCAAAACTCTTTGATGAAGAAAAATACAATAAACTTAAAAAATTATCTGAAGCACCTGAGTTTAAGTTAAAAGATAAGAAAAAGTTAGAAAAATTAGAAAAAGGCAAAGAATTACAAGAACTAATCTTAGAGACATTAAGAAATCATATTGATGAAGATAAACTTTATAAGAATAGAAAAGAGTTTAAGAACATCCTAAATAATATTATTGATGAGTTAGGTCTAAAAAGTTCTCTTAAAAGAGCAATTTTAAGTGCATTGTCTGAAAGAGATGAATTAGCTGATTACTGCAAAAAGAAAGGAAAGATTGAATCTGATACTGATTTAAGAGATTATGAAAAGATTCCTTTTTCGAATAAGGTCTATGAATATAGTAATGATTATTCAAAGTTTGTCAAAATAGAAAAAGAGAATATAACAACTTATTTTGAGAATAAAGTTAAACCACATGTACCTAAGGCATGGGTGGATTATTCTTATACACGAGTAGGTTACGAAATACCTTTTACAAGATATTTCTATGAGTTTGAAAAGTTAAAACCATCTCATGAAATAAAGAAAGAAATGAAATCATTAGAAAAAGAAATTAATGAAATCATGCAGAAAGTTTTAGGTTAGTAGTTATGATGATTAAATATAAACCTTATGAAGAATATAAAGATAGTGGAGTTGAATGGTTAGGCAAAATACCGAATCATTGGAAATTGAGTAAGATAAATTTTGATTATTCATTTACTACTGGATTTACACCTCCATCTGGAAACGAAAAATATTATAGTTATGACGGTTATAAGTGGTTGAACATTTCAGATTTCAGTACAAAATTAATAAAGACTACGAAAAATAGAATAAGTAAACATGCGATAATGGAGTATGGCCCTAAAATTAGTAAGAAAAATAGTCTTGTTTTCACATTTAAATTATCAATTGGTAAAGTAGGAATTTTAAGTGAAGATATGTACACTAATGAAGCTATTGCGACTTTTGATGTATTAAATGGAAATACAATGAAGTATTTATATTATGCATCACCAATTATGATAACAAAAAATGCGAAAGAGAATATTTATGGAGCTAAAATATTAAATCAAGAATTAATAAAAGATGCTAAAATACTAATACCTACGAAGTATGAGCAGTTGAAAATTGCAGACTTTTTAGATAAAATAACCAAAGAAATTGACAATATTATCTTAAAAAAAGAAAAACTAATTGAAAAATTAGAAGAATATAAAAAATCTGTTATTACAGAGGCCGTTACTAAAGGGAAATTGGGCAACAAATACTTAGATGAAAAAGGTCAATTAGTTGATGAGATTGAAATGAAAGATAGTGGTATTGAATGGATAGGAGATATACCTAAGTATTGGAAAATTAATAGACTAAAAAATGTTTCTAATGTCCTTCTCAGTAATGTAAATAAAAAATCTATTCCAAATGAGCCCCAAGTATTGCTATGTAATTATACGGATGTTTATTATAATGATTTTATTGATTTAGAAATTAATTTTATGAAAGCAACTACTAGCTATGACAAGAAAAGCAAATTATCTTTGAAAATCGGTGACGTAATAATTACAAAAGATTCAGAATCACCTGATGATATAGGCGTACCTTCCTGTGTAAAAGATACAACTGATAATTTGGTTTGTGGCTATCATCTTGCAATGCTAAAGCCAAAACGAGAAATTATTTTGGGTGAGTTCTTGTTCAGACTACTAGATTCAGAAGATATTAATTTTCAGTTTAATATTAAAGCTACTGGTATTACAAGATATGCAATTGGTTTATTTACAATAAAAAACCTACTAGTATTCCATCCAGATATTAAAAATCAGAATAGAATAATAAAATATCTGAATCAAATAACAAGTAGTATTAAAGAATTAAAGGAAAAAACTAATAATTCAATCCAAAAGTATAAGGAATACAAAAAATCACTAATCTTTGAAGCAGTAACAGGAAAAATTGATCTCCGTGATTACGAAGTTGAAAGGAGTGAAGAGAATGTTAGGTAGAGTGACTCCCGAACAATTAAAAGAAAAATCATTCCAAAAGTTAATAAAAGAGTATTTAATTGAAAAAAATAATTACTGGGAAGGCTTTAATAAGAATTATGACAATTATCATGCTTTAGATAAAAAAGTTATATTTGAGTTTTTAGAAGATACTCAACCGGACAAATTAGCCAATTTGAAAAAAGTCTATGGCGATGATTATAAACAAAAAATAATTGAACGTTTAAATAAAGAATTAGCACGTCGGAGTATGATTGATGTCATCAAGCACGGTATTAAAGACTATGGCTATCAATTAGACTTTGCCTATTTTAAACCACCAACTAAGTTTAATAAAAAACTAAATAAACTTTATAATAAAAATATCTTTACTGTAATTGAAGAACTCAACTATATGGATGATAAGCGTATTGATTTAGTTATATTTTTAAATGGACTACCTATTGTAACTTTAGAACTAAAAAATCAAGATACAGGTCAAGATTATAAAAATGCGATTGTTCAATATAAAGAAGACCGTTCACCTAATGAAAAACTCTTCAAGTTCAAGCAGCGTTCAATTGTTAACTTTGCAGTAGATAAAGATGAAGTTTATATGACTACCCAATTAAATAAAGACAATACATTTTTCTTACCATTTAATAAAGGGACAGGAATAGGAAAAGCTAAAAGAGCAGGCAATCCTGAAGTAATAGGTAAACTTAAAACACATTATCTATGGGAAGACATATTAAAAAAAGACTTACTATTAGAGATACTTCAAAAGTATGTATTTATCGATGTTGATAAGGAAGTTGACGAACAGGGCAATGTACATATTGATGAAAAATTAATATTTCCAAGATACCATCAATTAGAAGTTGTATCAAAACTACTGGAAGATGTAAAAGAAACAGGTTCTGGTAAAAAATATCTAATACAACATAGTGCTGGTAGTGGTAAAACATACTCAATAACTTGGTTATCTCATCGATTATCTAGTTTACATGATTCAGATAATCAACCAGTATTTGATAGTGTAATCGTTGTGACTGATCGAGTGTCATTAGATCAACAATTACAAGATACAATCTATCAAATTGACCATAAAACAGGCGTAGTGGCAAGAATTAAAAAGGATTCTCATGAATTAGCAGATAAAATTAATGATGGTACTAGAATAATTATTAGTACGATTCAAAAATTTCCATTTATTTTAGATAAAGTAACAGATACAAAAGATAAACGTTATGCAATCATTATTGATGAAGCCCATTCATCTACAAGTGGTAGCAATATCTTAGCATTAAAAGAATCTCTTTCATTAGAAGAAGCAGCTGAATTAGATCAAATAAGTGAAGAAAACAGAAAAGATGTTGAAGATAAAATCAATGAAGAAATAAAAAGAGTTCAAGATTTAGGCTCAATTAGTATTTTTGGATTCACAGCAACGCCAAAATCTTCAACACTTGAATTATTTGGAATGAGTAATTCAGAAGGAAAAAAGGAACCGTTCCATGTTTATTCAATGAAACAAGCCATAGAAGAAGGTTTCATTTTAGACGTTTTAAATAACTATCTGACATACAAAATGTATTATAAGGTCAATAAGAAAATTATAGACGATCCAGAATTTGATAAATCACGAACATCAAAAGAAATTTCCAAATATGTAAGTCTCCATCCAACAAATATTTCTCAAAAAACTGAGATCATGATTGAACACTTTAGAAATAAGACACAACATAAGTTAAACGGTGAAGCTAAAGCTATGCTTGTTACGTCATCAAGACTACATGCAGTGCGATATAAACTTGCCTTTGATAAATATATTGAAAAGCATGACTATCATGATTTAAATACACTAGTAGCCTTTTCTGGAACTGTTAAAGAAGATGATTTTGAATATACAGAATCAAAATTAAATGGATTTTCTGATGATCAAACATCAAAAGAATTTGATAAAGATGATTATCAATTATTATTAGTAGCTAATAAGTTTCAAACCGGTTTTGATCAACCAAAGCTTCATACCATGTTTGTTGACAAAAGACTAAGAGGTGTGAATGCAGTTCAAACATTATCCCGCTTAAATCGTACTTATAAGGGGATTAAAGAAGACACCTTTATCCTTGATTTTGTAAATGATTTAGAAGACATACAAAAGGGATTTGAACCTTATTATGAAATCACACGATTAAAGACTGACAATATTGATCCAAATGAAATGTATACTTTAAAAGATAGTATTTACGATTCCATGTTAATCAATAGAAATGATGTTGATGCTTTTATTGAAATTTATTACTCAGATCGAACGGATGCAAAAAGTATTGCAATTGCAGATAATGCATTGTCTCATAGTTTAAAACGTATAAATGAATTGCCAAAAGATGAAATACATGCTTTTAAGGCTAAAATGAAAAAGTTTATCAACTTATATATGCTAATAATACAAATTCATTCAATAAAGGATACTGAACTTCATAAGTTGTGCATCTATTTAAAATTTGTATTAAAACGATTGGATATAGAAAAACCAAGTAAAGTTGATATTTCTGACAAAGTATATCTAGAGTATTATAAATTAGATAACCAAGGAGAAGAGAACATTTCATTAGATGGAGATCACGACGGCTTAAATATAAAAATTTCTGAAGGAAGTTCTCATGAAGAAGAAAAAGATTATTTAAGTAAAATTATCGAGAGACTTAATGAACGTTTCCAGACTGACTTTGATGAATCAGCAAAAGTTGCCACAGAACAAGTAAGAAATAATCTTCAAAAAGATGATGACTTAAGAAAAAGAGCAGAAGTTAATAGCCTTGAAGACTTTAAAATTGCTGTTAAAAAGAAATTTAATAAAGCTGTTGTAGATTCTTATACACAAAATGAAGAGTTTTATGGACGAGTTTTAAAAGATGAAGAATTCAAAAATCAATTAATGGATTTAATGATTGTTGATTTGTACAATTCTTTTAATGAAGAGATTAAATACTAGCTTAATAATAGAAATAGAAAGGACAAATAATGCTTATTGATAAATTAATTAAAGAACCATTACCTCAAAATGAATTATCTCAAGAAGAAAGTATTTTAACTGAGGATCTATTAAATCGGATTAAAAATCAAGATTATAACAAAGAAGTCTATATAATTCACTGTGATGACATTTGTAAATTACTAAATATTGAAGCTTCTGATACAAGTTATATGTATATTCATAGCTTATATGAAGATTTAATGACTAAAATATGTAGATTTTTTACTTTTAGTAACCAAGGAAGAAATAGAGAAGCTGCTTCATCTGCGATTGTCGAATCTGCTACATATAAAGTTGATGGAGACAGTATTAAAGTAACGGTATCAAACACTTTTAAAAAAATGATTATTTGAATAGTTTTTATAAATAATTCATTTAATAATGATATTATTATTGTTTAAAAAAATATTTGAAGAAATCTACTCAATTTATCTCAAATAAAAGTTTAATTATTTTCATTAGAGTAATTTTCGATAATAATAAAGTATAGTTTATGGGGGAATTATGAAACCACAATATACAGAATACTTTAATTTCATAGAAGAAATTGAAACACAAGATGCTACAGTTATTAGTTTAATCGAATTTAAATTACCAGAAGATGAAGAAATTTTGAATAAATGGTCAAGGTGCTTTCTCTCAAATTATGCTACTGATAAGGATATTGATAGAATGTGTGAAACATATGGTATGACTAGAGAAGAGTATATTCAAGATATTAAATTACCTGATAGAAGTAGTTTAGGAAACGCAACTCGCTCGGGAGACTTCTGCGAAATTTTAGTTGCTGATTATGCTGAGTTTGTTTTAGATTATATTGTTCCTAGAACTCGTTATGATAGGAAGACAAATAGAAATTCATCAACCCAAGGAACAGATTTAATTGGATATAAGTTAGATGAAAATCAGAACCATAAAGATGAGATGATAGTATTTGAAATAAAAGCACAGGCTAGTAATAGTAGACCTAAAAATAAACTACAAGAGGCAGTAAATGATTCAACTAAGGATATAAAACGAATTGCTACTTCTTTAAATGCCTCTGCACAAAGGCTTTTAGACCGTGGCGATATTGAAAAAGCTAATATTGTAATGAGGTTTCAAAATAAAACTGATAGACCATATGTTAGAAAGTATTCTGCAGCTTCTGTTCATTCTGAATTTTCATTTTCAAAAGAACTAATTAGTGAAGTAACAACCGAAGGACATGATTCAGCAATCATTAATCTAGTTGTTATATATAGTGAAGATTTAATGAATACGATACATGATTTATATAGGAGGGCATGTAAATGTTAATTGAAAATACATCGAAGTATTTGCTAAAGAAAACTCGTGCTAAAGCTAAAATGTATGAGTATAATATTCCTTTAGAAGATCATATAGAAGTTGAAGATGAAGTTTCAGAACTGCTTTTAATAGCTATTGGTGCAATTGGTAACATTACAGCAGAAATTGTTAGGTCAAATAGTATAAACGTATTAAATACACCAAATGTAATGAGGGAACTAGAATTTTCATCTAAATATTTCGATTCTTTTTTAAACTCTAGAATTGATTCAGGTTCTTCAAGTTATTATTTATTGTTTGGTTCAGTAGCGTATTATCTTTGTAATTATATTGGGAGTTCAAAAGTACTTGCTAATAAAATAGAATTAGAGAATTTGGACCTTAATGTAAATCAGCTAGATATTATATTAACAAATATTATGCTTGATAATGCACCTTTTGAAGGAGATTTTAATAATAGCAAATACTTAGAAGAAATTAATGAAATTAAATCATTTTTAAATGAAGATGATAATTATAATTCATGGAATCATTTAGATACTTTAACTGAAATGAGAAATAGGGTTTACTACGATGGTACTGATTTAGAATTGCTAATGATTGATTGTATTATTGGAGTATTAATTATCAAAACAGAGTACTCTGCAATTAATCTACTACCAAAGTATTCTAAACTAAAATCACAATTATGGGAAAAAGCATTAGTAAAAAATAATTTAATTCAAGAGTTGTGGCCGGCACAAAGAAAGCTTGGTGAAGCTGGGATATTTTGTGGGACATCATCAGTTGTTCAGATGCCTACTGGAACAGGAAAAACAAAATCTTTTTCACTAATAATATATTCAACTTATTTATCTGCAAATAGTAATTTATGTGTTATAGTAGCACCATTTAGATCATTGTGTAGAGAAATTAGTAGAGATTTAAGTAAGGATTTAGAGTTTGAAGAAAACATAAAAGTAAATGGATTGACAGATATCTTAAAAATTGATGAAAAAAATTTGTTCGAAAAAATAGATGAAAGTTTTACTTGTTTAATAGTTACACCTGAAAAATTATTGTTTTTAATGAGACAAAATAATGAATTGTTTAACAGAATAGGACTAGTTATATTTGATGAAGGACATCTTTTTGATGATCCATATAGGGGTGCTTCATATGAATTACTAGTATCAAGTATTATTAAAGATATTCCACCAGAGGCTCAAAAAATATTGGTTTCTGCAGTAATACCTAATTCTATGGAGATTAATGAATGGATGAATGGAGGGCATGGTAGCGTAGTTTCAGATAATACGATAAAATCAACAGAAAAATTAATTGCCGTGTCTGCTTGGAAGGACTTCAAAAGTGAAAGGTTTGGGTATCTTTACTTTCTAGATCCTAAGAATTTTGACAAAGAAGAGTTTTATGTCCCAAGATTAGTAAAATCAAAAGAAATTTCGAAGTTAGGAAATGAACGTAAAAAGAGATACTTCCCGCATTTAAATAGTAATGGTAAAGTAGAACATAATGATATTTCTATATATTATGCATTACATTTATGTGTAAATGGTGGTGTTGCAATTTTTTGTGGACGAAAAGATAGTGCTAATAAGATATTAGAAAGAATTATGGACTTAGAAGCCCGTGGGTATGATATTTCCCCATTACTAAATGTATGTGACAAAAATGAAGTGTCAAGAATTACTAGGCTTATAAGTAAAAGTTATGGTGAAGATAATATTTATTATAAAGCTTCAATTAGAGGTGCATTCGTACACCACAGTGATATTTCAAGTGGATTACGTATTTCGATTGAAGGAGCTATGGAAGATCGAAATATTGGATTTATTGCTTGTACATCTACTTTGGCTCAAGGTGTTAACTTGCCAATAAAATATTTGATTATTTCGTCAATTTATCAAGGGAAGGTGCCTATTAGAACTCGAGATTTTCATAATTTAATTGGTCGTGCTGGTCGTTCAGGTATTTATACTGAAGGTAGTATTATATTTTCTAAAATGAATGTTTACAAAAATAAAGGCTGGCGTTGGGAGAGATATAAAGATCTGATGAATGCTGATAAGTCTGAATCATGTTTGAGTGCTATATTAATGATAGTAGATGATTTTGAATCGGGGGGGGATAGTTATTCGTCAAAAGAAGTAGTTGAGGTTTATTATAAAAATAGAAGTAACTTTGTTGAGGTATATGAAAATTTAGAGGATTATGATTTAAAGAATAATGTTGATACTATTATACTGACATTAAAAACAATTGAAAGCTTTTTAATGTCTTATTTAATGGAGGACAATTATGATTTCTATGATGACGTAATATCTAATATAATTGAAAGTACTTTTGCATATCATATTGCAACTGACAAACAGAAAGAGGATTTAGTAGATATATTAAAACTAATATGTAAGTATATATTAGATAATGTTGATGAAAAGAATAATAGAATAGTGTATTCAAGATCATTATTAGGTGTTGACGAAAATAATATTATTAAAAGTTGGCTTATTGAAAATCAGAAAACTCTTGAAATAAAGAATAAACCTGAAGAAATTTTAGTCGTAATCTTCCCATTGTTAATTGATTTATTAAATGATAAAGAGTTGAATAAGCTATCGGATAAAGAAGATTTTCTAACGATATTATTAGATTGGATAAATGGATATACGTATAAAAAAATTCTTTCCCGAGCTTTAGAGAATAATATAACTTATAGTTCTCATGGGAAGACTCGATTAGTAGATATAGGTTATATAATAAAATTATGTGATAAAACTATTAACTACTCTACTACATTATTTATAACAGCTATTTTAGAAATATATTCCTCCATAATAGCTGAAAGTGAAAATGAAACCTCAAAACTGCTATCTATATTGTCATCTCAAGTTAAGTATGGATTAAATGATAATACTAGTATAAACATTTATGAATTAGGGTTCCAAGATAGATTTATTTCCCAGCGTATAAGCGATATAATAGATACTCCGAAAATACTCAGCTCTAAGTTAGTTACTAAAAAGAGAATTTTAAGTAAAAAAGATGAGGTTAAAGATTTTTTAGATAGTTATCCAAGTGTTTTTACAAAAAGGTTAAATAGAATTCGTTAATCTATATGGTTTATGTGTGGTGGCTTAGGAGGTAATTATGAATGACCCCCATAAAGAAAAAAAATATACTAAAAAAATGAATGTTAAGTTTAAAAGTGAAGATGAGTATAGAAAATTTAGTAATGGTGAAATACATTCTCAAAAAGGTTTACGAAGCAAAGATGGTAAATTAAGAACTCAACCAGATATTGAGGAAATTGATGCATTTGATGATTTTGTAAACGATTTTGAGTACGAAGGTGATTATTACTTAGAAGAAGATAAATCAGAAATTAATGATATTATCAATGAAGTCCTATCAGAAATAGTTATTAGTCTGATTAAAATAGCTGGTGAGAAGGTTACTGAGATTTTAAATGATAAGGAAAAGAGAGAGATAATTTTCGAAGCTGGAAAAATATATTTAAAAAATAAAGTTATCCCGTCTGCAAAAAATAGCTGGGAAAGAACAGTATATAAAGCAAAAAAAAGTATGTACATGCTAAAAGAATTATTAAATAAAGAAAGTAATAATTCATTAGAAAAAACAGTAGAGTGTAAGAGTTATCATATCATTGATTCAAGGAATGATAGTTCATATTATAATGAAAAGCAAGTAATAAGTAGAAAAGAAGCTGAAGAACAGTTTTATCAGATAGGAGTTCTTGCTTTAATGCTAAAAGAAAAAATCAATAGTTTATCTAATTCGATAATACTAGAAAACGATCGTTACATACAAGATACTGCTTCAAATAATAAAATCCTAGATATGAGTGAACCAGAAAGTCTTAAGACAATAGAATTTTTACTAGAAAATAAATCCTATTTTCTGGATGAGTCTACAGCAAGAATACTATCAGAATTTGTTAAAGGTAATATCATTTATAACAATAAAGTTATTTCCATTAGAGAAATAAGTAGAGTCAAAATGTAGATTAAAACTGTCTCTTAAATTTTTTGTCCATGCGCAACACTCGACCCACGTCGAAACCGTTGTGTCATTAAAAAAAACCATAAATTAATCTAATTAGAAAAATAAATAATCATCAAGAAGATTCTCTGAGAGGAGAGTCTTTTTTATATAAATATGATTGATTTTCTTGATTAAAGTAAATTATAAGTAATTTAGATATATATTCAAAACTAAAATACTGGATTTAGATCAAGATTATGCGGTATAGCCATAATGAAGCTTTAATATATACGGAACTATCACTCCTAAATAAAAATTCTGAAAAAATTTCATTGACAAATGAAAAAGTTTGTATTATAGTTTTAGTATAACGTTAAACCTAGTTGGGAAGTGATAATATGGCAACGATTAAAGAAATTGCAAAATTAGCAGGTGTAAGTCCAATGACAGTTTCAAATGTCATTAATAAAAAGTACAATAAAGTTTCTTGTCAAACCGTCGAGAAAGTAGAAGGTTATATAAAAAAATTAAATTATGTTCCTAATATGTCAGCGCGATCATTAGTGTCTAAGAATTCAAGGATTATTGTTTTAATAATTCCTCAAACTTTAGAAGATGACCCGAATAAAGATTCTGCAATGAACAATCCTTTTTATGGAGAGTTTATCAATAGTATAGAGTCCAACCTAAGGAAAAATAAATATTATCTGATGTTGAGGTTTGTATCTGAAGATGAGGTTTATAGGCAATCACTTAAATTATGGAATGCAAATGGTGTGATTATTCTAGGTACAGATCAAAAGCAGTTTGATCTAAATCTAAAGGACTTAGATATTCCCTTTGTTATGGTAGACTCCTATGTTGATCAAAATCAAGATTACTGTACTGTTGTTAGTAATGATAGAAAAGGTGGTCAATTAGCTGCTGAAAATTTAATCAAAAGCGGTTGTAAGAATTTAGGTGTTGTTTGTACTGATATTACTGTAAAGGGCGTTTCACAGGAACGGTATAAAGGTTTTATTAATGGACTTGCAATTCATAATAAGGCTTTAAACTCTAATAATATATTTCAAGGATATCCATCTTATGAATATGGATTAAAGATATCTAAAAAAATTATAGATCACAATATCGATGGAGTATTTGCATTTTCGGATATGATTGCATTTGGAATTATTGAAGGTATAAAAAAACAGGGTAAAAGAGTGCCTGAAGATGTATCCGTGATTGGTTTTGATGGTTTGTTTGTAAGTGATATTAGCTGTCCAAAATTAACAACAATTAATCAAAACATTTATCAAAAAGGGAAAATGGCTGTAGATTTAATGTTGAAAGTAATTGATAACGAGTCATATAAAGAAAATATTGTACTACCCGTTAGCTTATTAGAAAAAGAATCAGTGAAATGATTTTTTTTAAGCATTAGTATAACGTTAAACTAGAAGAGGAGAGAATATATGAAATGGTGGCAGGAAGCAGTTGTTTATCAAGTGTATCCAAGAAGCTTTAAGGATTCAAATAATGATGGTATCGGAGATTTACAAGGTGTAATTGATAAGTTGGATTATCTAGATGCGCTTGGTATAAATGTTATTTGGTTATCTCCAGTATATGAGTCGCCCAATGATGATAATGGTTATGACATTAGTGATTATCATAAAATAATGAATGATTTTGGATCAATGAAAGATATGGATCAACTAATAGACGAAGCGAAGAAAAGAGAAATAAAAATAGTAATGGATTTAGTTGCAAACCATACTTCAACTCAACATGAATGGTTTATAAAAGCAATAAACGATAAAAGTTCAAAATATTATGATTATTATTATTTTAGAGAAAACAATGGCAGTACACCGAATAACTTGCAGTCAATATTTTTAGGATCAGCCTGGGAATTAATTGAAGATTTAGATACTTATTATCTACACATGTTTGCTAAATCACAAGCTGATTTAAACTGGCATAATGAAGAGGTTAGAAAAGATATATATAAGATGATTAACTGGTGGTTAGATAAGGGTATTGGTGGCTTTAGATTAGATGTCATTGATTTTATTGCTAAAGATATTGATAAAAAAATTATTACAGATGGTCCAGAACTACATGATTATATTAAAGAAATGACCCACAATACTTTTAGTAATTATGATGTAATGACCGTTGGTGAAACTTGGGGTGCTGATACAGAAAAGGCTATTAAATATTCTGATTTAGAGGAGACAGAGTTATCGATGATTTTTAATTTTTCCCATATTTTATTAGATCAAGATGGAGATGAGAAATGGGATTATAAATCAATTAATCTTATTGATCTAAAACGAAATTTTGAAAATCGACAACAAGGTTTGTATCAAAAAGGATGGGATGCCTTGTTCTGGAATAACCATGATTTACCTAGAATTGTTTCGAGATGGGGAAATGATCAAGAGTATAGGGTAGAATCAGCTAAAATGCTTGGTACATTATTACATTTTATGCAAGGGACTCCTTATATCTATCAAGGTGAGGAAATCGGAATGACGAATGTTCGCTATAAAAATATTCATGACTATAAAGATATTGAGATTTTAAATATGTACAGTAATCGGATCTCAAAAGGTTTTTCTCATGATGAAATTATGGATTCTATTTATCATATTGGTAGGGATAACGCACGAACCCCTATGCAATGGGATAATACTATAAATGCTGGTTTTTCATTACATGAGCCTTGGCTTAAAGTAAATAAGAATTATAAAGAAATCAATGTGGTTTCTCAGTTAGATGATCCGAATTCTATTTTGAATTATTATAAAAAACTTATTCATTTCAGACGATTCAGTGAATTAAAAGATATCATTCGTGATGGCAGATTTGAAATAATTAATAAAGAAAATCCAGATGTTTTTGCTTACAAGAGAATATTAGGCAATAAGGCACTTGTCATTGTATGTAATTTTAGAGCATTTACAGTTCCTTTTGAATTACAAGAATCTATAGTCGTCTTATCGAACTATCAAGATAAAAATAATGGTATTAACTTGAGACCATATGAAACAATTGTTTATTTGGTTGAAGTTATATAATATAATTAGGGGAAGCGAAGGGAGAATGTCTATGAAAAAATTAACAAAAATTTTAGTATTGGTGCTGATGATGATATTAGTACTTGTTGGGTGTAGTAGTGCAGGGGATTCTGTTGAATCTGAGGATAATGAAACAACTGAGATTGTCTTTATGAATTATTCTTCATCAGGAAATCAAGAGGAAACATTAAAGGAAATGGTAGAAGTTTTTGAAAATAAAAATCCAAATATTGAAGTTGAAATTCGAACCTATGGATTTGGAGATTACTTTCAACAATTAGCTACAACTGTTGCTGGCAATTCTACACCAGATGTATTTGAATTAAACATTGAAAACTTTAGAGCTTATCAAAGCAAAGGTGTTATTGCAAAGATTGAAGGAGCAGATACTTCAAAGATCCATCCAACAACTCTGGAAGCATTTGCAATTAATGGCGAACAGTATGGATTACCAACAAAATTTTCAAATGTTGTAATGATTTATAACAAAGATCTGTTTGATGAAGCTGGTCTAGATTATCCAACAAGTGAATGGACTTGGGATGATGAAAAAGAAGCAGCAGAAAAAATTAGAGCTTTAGGTGAAGAGTATTATGGTGTTTTTCGACCAATTCAAGCCTGGGAGTTTTATAAGACAGTAGTTCAAAATGGTGGTTCTATGATGAATGAGGATCAAACAGAATTTACAATTAATTCCAGTCAAAACATTGAAGCACTTGAGATGATGATTGAGAGAATAAATGGCTCAAATGTAACACCTAATGCAGATCAAATGGGCGGTATGGGCGATTGGGATTTATTTAAATCAGGTCGTTTAGGAATGATTGTTACTGGTATTTGGGCATTTAATGATTTCACAGAGAATTGTGATTTTGAGTGGGATATTGTTGTAGAGCCAGGAATTGATCAAAAAGCTACACATTTCTTTTCAGATGCTATTGTTGTAAGTGAAGATTCTGAAGTAAAGGATGCTGCTACTAAGTTTGCATCATTTATCTCAGGCAGTCCAGAAGCGGCTAAAATTAGATTAGATGCTAATTGGGATTTACCAGTAGCATTAACAGATGAAGTTACTAATGCATATTTAGATATTACACCACCGGAAAATAAACAAGCGGTGATAGATTCATTAGATTATCTAGTAATGCCTCCTTCTTTAGAGGATTTTAATGCAGTTGCTGATGTATTAGGCGGTTACTTGGAACAAGCTGTTGCTGGTCAGATGACAGCAGAAGAAGCATTAAATCAAGCACAAAAAGATATTTCTACGAAATATGCTATTGATTAAAAATATGGCTCTTCTTTTGAAGAGCCTAATCTTTTTAAGGGGGTACTATGAAATTATTTTTAACTAGAAATTATAAGTGGGTATTGATCTTCTTAATCCCTAGTATTCTAGGCTATATAATATTTTCATTAATTCCAATGCTTTCCACTGTATATTTAAGTTTGACATCTTGGGATATAATAAGTGGTGCGCCTGAGATTAATGGAATTGATAATTATATTAACTTATTTAAGTCAAAAGAATTTTATAATGTTTTAGGTAACACATTTAAATATATTATTATTTATATACCTTTGATGGTTATATCATCACTATTTGTTGCGTCATTATTTAATACTGATGTGAAAGGTGTTAGCTTTTTTAGAGTATTATTATTTATTCCAGTGCTTACCTCTTGGGTGGCTGGAGCAATGATCTGGCGAACGGCTTTAAGTACTCAATACGGTTTAGTTAACAATATTTTGAAAATTTTTGGCATTACAGGACCGGGATGGCTAACAGATACGAGTTGGTCAATGGTTTCCATTGCCTTGGTTAGTGTATGGAAGGATTTAGGTTTCTTTTCACTCATTTTATTTGGTGGATTACGAGGTATTGATCAATCAATGTTAGAAGCAGCAAAAGTAGACGGTGCTAATAGTTGGCAAGTATTTAAAAATATTACTTTTCCTATGATTACACCTACATTATTATTTGTGTTAATTACGGCAATAATTAATTCATTTCAATTATTTCCTCAAGTAATGGTTATGACACAGGGAGGACCACTCGGGTCAACACAAGTAATGGTTGAAAGAATTTATAATTATGGCTTTAGATATTATCAAATGGGATATGCAGCAACACTTGCTGTTGTACTTTTTGTAATAATTTTAGTTGTAACACTAATACAATTAAAATTGCAGAAGAAGTGGGTGTATTATGAATAGAAATTTTAAATTAAAAAATTATACAGTCATTATTATATTATTTCTCATTACAGTCGTTAGTTTAATTCCATTCTTATGGATGATTTCTACATCACTGAAAGAGACTGGCGCAATTATGTCTATTCCAATTCAATGGATACCAAAAGAAGTATCCATGGAAGCTTATGTTAAAATATTTACTAAGATTCCTTTTCTTCGGTCCCTAGGGAATAGTATTTTTATTACCCTATTTTCAACAACAATTACAATTATATCGTCAAGTATGGCAGCCTTTGTTTTTGCAAAGTTTGATTTCAAATATAAAAAAACATTGTTTACCTTATATTTAGCAAGTATGATGATTCCCATTCAAGTGACGGGTATTCCAATCTTTATCATTTTGACAAAGTTAGGATTAACCAATTCATACTTGGGGGTTATTATGCCTTCTGTATTTAATGTCTTTGGCATATTTTTACTCAAGCAATATATGGTAAATATTCCAAATGCTTTTATTGAGGCGGCAATCCTTGATGGAGCGAATTTCGTACAGGTATTTATACGTGTTATTATACCGATGAGCAGAATTCCACTACTAACATTATTTGTAATTAACTTTATGAACTATTGGAATGATTATTTCTGGCCTTTAATTATATTAACAGACCCGAATAAAATGACTTTGCCTGTAATTTTGAGTAAGATGAATGCACAATATGCAACAGAATACAATACACTAATGGCAGGTGCCTTAGTTTCATTAATACCTATTTTAATAGTATATTCATTTTCTCAAAAGTACTTTATTAGTGGGCTTCAAGAAGGAGGTATTAAATAATGAATTATCCTGGACTGGCTTTTATCGGCAGTGGTAAAATTTCTGGATTGTATGGTCTAAATGATACAATTCATGATCAAAAATCCACTGGACTTCAGCATTTATATATAGATAATTATGAAACAGATTTTATATATTCAGCAACAAGTGTTGTGAAACTTGATGATAAATGTTATTACGGTGATCGGATTAAGCCTCAAAATGGACATCCGATGAAAATTAAAAGTAAAAAAAGTTATTGCCATGAGGGTTTTGTTTTTACTGATGAATTTTACTATGAAAAATTTAATAAAATTGATTCGGTCTATTGTGCTGGGGATTATACGATTGTTTTTAATTGCGCTCTTGAAAATACAAGTGATAAGCCTATAGAATTAGAAGTAGCAAGTATGATCATTACAACTGCTCAAGAGTTTACAGTAGTAAAAGATAAAGAAATATTATCTTTAATGGCTGCTGGTAAAAAATTAAATATCGGAAGTAAAGATACAAATTTAACCTATAGAGCTTCAAAAGATTCACCAAGTGGCTTTATGTATCATGGCATTCAAGATATTCTTTTTAATGATAATATTAAAGAAGATGGAGAATTATTTAGTAAAGTACCGTTAGCCGTTTCATTGTCTACAAAAATAACTCTGAAACCTAGAGAAAGGTATACATTTCAATGGTTTATCAGCGCAGATGTGTATGAGCATAGATTTGAGAATTTATTACAAGAAGCAAAAAAATATTGGGGCAACTGGTTAACAGAATCAAAACTAGAATATGATCAGTCAGTTGTGTCTAATCTAATAGCAATAAAAGCCATTAATATGAAAGGCTTTCTACCAGCAGATCTTACAGGGCATTATTTTGCTAATGATGATGTCAGTTTTTATGTAAGAGATGCTTTGCATGGGGCAAGAGCCTTTTTATACAGTGGTCATTATAAAGAATGTAAAGAAATTGTAGATTTTGTGTCTAATTTATCTAGAAGAGATAATCATGAAATCTATCAAAGGTATAACTCAAAATTAATGCCAGATGAAGGTGCCAATAATAATGTTTTTTCACAGATTGATTTTATTGGGTATTTATTAAGAGTTGTTGCGGATTACTTTCATTTGACTGGTGAGTTAATTATTGATGTAGATGGATTATTGAAAGAAGCTAAGATACTTGATAACATCCCAACTAAAAATGGCTTGTATGGCCCTGAAGGAGGCGTTAATGAAGGTGTCTATGGCCCTGCATTTATAACATCTACTAATATATTTATTGTTGGTGGTTTAATAGGTCTAATTGAAATATTAGAAGCTGTCAAGGAGAGTGAGCCTATTAATCATCTTCAAAAAAGAGTTGATTCTATGATAAGTGCCATTGAGGATACTTTTCAAGCTGAAGGATATTATGGCTATGGTTATGTAGATTATCATGATCAATTGATTAAAAGGTATGACACGCCTCAATTATTTGGAGCCAGTCTAGGGTATCCTTTAAGTAAGAATTATCGGGATAATTTTTATACATTGACAACTATTGCCACGTATTTTGACTATGGCTATGGTTATAGTGAACAAGCATATCATGATGGCCCATGGATATTCAATACTTCCTTTGCTGCACAAAACGCCTATATAATGAATGATTATGATCTTTATGATAACATTATTTTATGGTTAGAAAATCATATGAATAGATTCGGATTATTACCAGAAGCCGTTGATGCCAAAGATGAAAATAACAGCTTTATTAATCCATTAATGTGGGCTAATGCAGAATTTGTATGTGCAAAATATGCACATATAATTTCAAATCTTAGAAATGGAGGAAAGGTATGATTATTGATCAGATAAAACTCAAAAGTGGAGTAATATATCATGATGCTTCTATAAATATTTCAGTAGAAAAAGATTTAATAATTGAAGCAGATTATAATAAAGTTTTAGGTCTAGGTGAACGGTATGATGCTATTAATCATAAAGGAAAAATAGTAGTTAATAAAGTAGAAGAGAAGTTTTGTAATCAAGGAGAAAAAACATATTTCCCTTTACCATTTTTTATGTTAGATAATGGTTATGGTTTTTTTATTGATACAAAGTCAGTAATCTCATTTGATTTTAGTAAAGAAATTAGTATCTCTTTATCAGAGGATTCAAATACAAATTTATATATTTTAAAAGGCACATATCAGGAGATGATTAGTGACTTTTTAGAAATCACTGGTAAGACTAAAAAAGCTCCAAAATGGATCTTTGGCCCTTGGATTTCAGCTCATCGTTGGAATTCCCAAGCAATTGTGAATGATGTCAGAAAGAAGCTTAAAAAGCTAAATGTTCCCGTTACTGTATTAGTCCTTGAACAATGGTCCGACGAAGCAACTTTCTATATCTTTAACGGCGCTAAGTACCCATCAAAAGAGTACCTTAATTATAAGGATTTTGATTTTAGTAATAGTCCTTGGTATAATCCTAAAAAAATGATTGAAGAACTCCATGATGATGGTATTAAGTTATTATTATGGCAATGTCCAGTCGTAAAGCATATTCCAAGTGATGAGCCATATAATAAGCGGCATGAAAAAGAATGGCATCAAGCGATTAAAGAGTCACTAGTAGTAAAATCTAAAGATAAAGCTTATAGAATACCTGAAGGTCATTGGTTTAATGGCTCAATGGTACCAGATTTTACAAATCCGGATACATTAGACTGGTGGTTTAAGAATCGCGACTATTTAATGGCTATAGGTGTGGATGGATTTAAAACAGATGGTGGAGAATTTATCCATACCAGCGTGATGAATTCAATAGGAGAGAATGAGAAAGAATTAGTAAATAATTATTCTCTAGAATATGTCAAAGCATATTCAGATTTTATAGGAGATGATAAGGTTGCATTTAGTAGAGCAGGTTATACCGGCCAACAGAAATATTCTTTACAGTGGGCTGGGGATCAAAAATCAACATTTGAAGAATTACAAGCTGTATATAAAGCTGGAATCAATGCGAGTTTGAGTGGTCAAATTAATTGGGGATTTGATATTTCAGGTTTCTCAGGAGAATTGCCTTCATTAGAGTTATACTATAGATCAACTCAATTATCAGTTTTTACACCAATTATGCAAGTTCATAGTGAACCTGTTGGTGGACAATTTTCTGCAACAGATCCGATTAGGGAATTTAACAATGAAAGAACCATTTGGAATCTTGCGAAAGACGATGAAAGTGTTTTAAATGACCTGCGAAAACTATATAATTTGAGAATGAATATTTTACCCTACACATACTCTGAATACTTAAAAGCATTAGAGAAAAAGAGTACTCTGATGAAACATATGAATATTGATTATAAAGGATCATATCCAGACCATCAATTTATATATGGCAATTTGTTAATTGCTCAAGTACTCAATAAAGATAAAAAGGATATGCAAATAATCTTACCTAAGGGAAACTTTTACAATATTTTCACAGATGAGCTTTTTCAAGGTACCTATAATGAAACGAATATAAAGATAAGTGAAATGTTTATTTATATTCCTGAAGGTTCTGCTTTAGTAACAAAGGAAAATTCTCTAATGCCAGAAATTATTGATAATTCAATTTATTACAATAAATTAAACGTTAAACTATATGGTCATGAAGGTAATTATAGATTTGTTGATGACAAAAATGATTTTGTTATATCTTGGAAGGATAATCAAGTGTATATAGAAGGGAAGTCAGATTTAGAATTAAGCTGGCAAATCATTGTTTAGTAGTATATATAAATTATAAAATGGTTGTACTTAATTAAACGAGTTTGGGTTAAAATTTATTTTGTCCATGCACAACACTCGACCCATATAGAAACAATCTGTTTATTGAAAAGAAAATAGAGCGATTTCTAAAGAATCTAATGATGAAATTAGGTTCTTTTTTTATTTCTTTAGGAAAGTGCATTGAAGCAAACCAACATTCGTATAATTAGTTGATAAACAAACTCTAGTTCCTTATAATTGATACAGAGGGGGTGAGTTTAATGAAGCTGACATTAAAGTTAAAACTAACATTGGATGAAGTAACTTTTAATGTACTGAGAGAAATTGGTGAATACTCTGGAAAATTCTATAACATGGTAAATTATGATTTTAGAAATGGAAATTTCATGAGTTTTTATGACATGTATGATTGTTATAAAGATCATATCCGATGCAAATATTTACAAGCCCATACTTATGAAAATACATTGAAGCAATTTTCCAAAGACTATAAATCTTATCAAGGATTACTAAAAAATAAAGGTTTAATTAAT
>Ga0136557_1000379_pt1 | contig 34909 bp, 30 predicted proteins | sample AntRauTorckE6832_FD_104796 | JGI IMG/M metagenome (GOLD analysis project Ga0136557, IMG submission 104796) | Saline lake microbial communities from Rauer Islands, Antarctica - Metagenome Torckler E6 #832 | ecosystem: Environmental > Aquatic > Non-marine Saline and Alkaline > Saline | place...
CCAAATACGTGATGAGTGTCAAACGTTTTTAACCGAAACTATGGATAGCCGGAAAAATAGCTGATTTTTCAGCAGGGATTAGCTTATTTTTTTGGCTAGAAAAATACATTTCAACACCCTTTACATATCCATTGTTTTCAGATTTTCAATATTCTCAGCATATTTCTGCCGTTCTTCCTCAGGCATGGGGATCATGCCTTTGTCGGCAAGGCAACCGTAGGAACCCCAGGCTTTATCGGAAGAGAACTCAGCGAGGTATTCCTTCATGCCGGGGATGACGTCAACATGCGCCTTTTTGACATAGAAAAACAGCGGACGGGAGACAGGATAGTTTCCGGCCGCGATGTTGTCAAAGGTCGGTGCCTCACCGTCAATCATTGAGCCCTGGACAACATCGGCGTTTTGATCGAGGAAGGAGTATCCGAAGATGCCAAGAGCAGCGGAATTGGCCTGCAGCTTCTGGACGATCAGGTTGTCATTTTCACCGGCCTCAATATAGGAACCATCTTCACGAAGGGTATGCGCGATTTCTTTAAAGGCGCTCTTGTCTTCACCTCTGAGGGCTTTAAGATGTGCAAATTTTTTGGCACCGCCTTCCATGGCGAGCTCAACAAAGGCGTCACGAGTACCGGATGTCGGCGGAGGACCGAGAACCTCGATTTCGTTAGCCGGCAGTGAAGAGTTAACATCCTTCCAGGTCTTGTAGGGGTTTTTAATCATCTTCTCAGGATTCTGTGGATCGGGTACATGTTTGGCAAGTGCCATATAGATGTCTTTGAGCCCAAGATTGAACTGCTTGGCATCTTTGGAGTTCGCTAGAACGATTCCGTCATAACCGATTTTTACCTCGACAACTTCATCTACGCCGTTGGCGGCACATTTCTTCAGCTCTGAGCTTTTTACAGCGCGGGACGCATTGGTGATGTCGGCATGGGATACCCCAACGCCTGCGCAGAACAGCTTGAAGCCGCCGCCTGAACCGGTTGACTCGATTTTCGGGGTCTTGAAGTTGGTGGTTTTACCAAATTGCTCGGCAACAACCGTGGCAAATGGGTAAACGGTGGATGAGCCGACGATGGAAATGTAATCGCGGGCCGCCTGGGCGCCGGTGGCGCCGATAAGAGACAGTGAAACCGCTCCTGCTACGATAAGGCTTTTTACTTTCATTCTTTTCTCCTGCTGTTTTTTGGGGTTATTGCTGCTTGTTGTAACAGCTTTTATTTATTGTTAAAATGGGAAGTTATCCCGTCCTGCTACCATTTAATTTCAAATTTCTTGCGTAAAATAACAGCGGTGGCGTTCATGAAGATGAGGAACGTCAAAAGCAGCATGATTGCCGCCGATGTTCGTTCGGTAAAGGCGCGCTCCGGGCTGTCCGACCAGAGAAAAATCTGAACCGGCAGAGCAGTTGCCGGATCGGTAAAACCCGAGGGCACGTCGACAATAAAGGCAACCATGCCGATCATCAGCAGTGGTGCTGTTTCCCCCAGGGCCTGGGCCATACCAATGATTGTTCCCGTCAACATGCCGGGTAGGGCCAGAGGCAGCACATGATGGGTGATGGTCTGCAGCTTGGAGGCTCCAACGCCCAGTGCCGCTTCACGTATGGAGGGCGGTACCGATTTGAGTGATGCTCTGCCGGCGATGATAATGGTGGGCAGGGTCATCAGGGTCAGAACAAGGCCACCGACAATCGGCGTTGAACGGGGCAGGCCGAAAAAGTTGATGAAGATGGCGAGCCCCAGGAGTCCGAAGATGATGGAAGGCACCGCGGCAAGATTGTTGATGTTAATTTCAATGAGGTCGGTCCATTTATTGGACGGCGCAAATTCTTCAAGATAGACCGCCGAGGCAACTCCGATGGGAAAAGAGAGTGCCAGGGTTACAAGAAGTGTCAGCAATGAGCCCTTGGCCGCACCAAGGATACCGGCCAGCTCCGGCTCCCGAGAATCGCCCGCGGTGAAAAGGGTGGTGTTGAACCGTTTTTCAATCTTGTTGGTTGCCTGGAAGCGCTCGATCCATTGCAGCTGATTGTTTTTTAAGCGCCTGTCGGTTTGCGGTTCATCCGCATCGATCTTGCCCTTCATATACATATCGACGTCGTCGTCGGCCAGAACCCAGACAGTTTGCCGCGTGCCTATAAGAGAAGGGTCCTGTTGTACCATATCATGCAGGGTAAATGATGCACCGGAGCTGACCAGCTGATAGAGTGCTCTTCTGTCCTGCCGCGATGTGACCTCGGGAAACATTTTAAAAAGCGAATCACGTACCAGTTTGGGAAAGTTAGCGGTGGCGAGATTCTCGTTTTCAAAGACATCTTCGGTGAAAACAATATCAAGCTGCATGTAGGTCTGCTGAAAGGCGGGATAGCCCTTGGAAAAAATCGATATAAAGAGAAAGGCCAGAAAAAACAGCGCTGCGCATATTGCCCCAATCCCGGCTCGTTGAAACCGCTTTTCGGCACGATAGCGGCGCTGCAACCCCTTGTTGATCCGTTGTGTTGTTTGTCGTTCCGTGTTCATTTATAAACTGTCCTCTATCGTAGTGTTGCTCGTAGTGTTACGTTCAAAGTTCCAAAGCATGTTTGCCGGGGTTGTGCTCATTTTTGCTTCTCGCAGCTTGCTACGCCCGCAGTTGCTATTCATACTGTTCGCGGTATCTGCGTACAACCTGCAGGGCGATAAAGTTCAGCACCAGGGTGAAGAGAAACAGCAGCAGTCCCAGGGCAAAGGCGGCCAGGGTCTTGGGGCTGTCGAATTCCTGATCGCCCACCAAAAGAGTGACAATCTGAACGGTAACCGTAGTGACCGCCTGGAAGGGATTGGCGGTAAGGTTGGCGGACAGACCGGCAGCCATGACAACGATCATGGTTTCACCGATGGCTCTGGAGACCGCCAGGAGCACGCTGCCAACGATGCCCGGCAGTGCTGCCGGCACAATGACACTGCGGATAGTCTCAAATTGGGTCGCGCCCAGGGCATAGCTGCCATCTCGTAATGACTGGGGAACGGCGTGGATGACATCGTCGGAGAGTGAGGAGATAAAGGGGATAATCATGATGCCCATGACTCCTCCAGCGGCAAGGGCACTTTCCGAGGCGACATCCAGTCCTATTAATGCGCCGGTATCTCGGATCATTGGAGCAATAATCAGGGCTGCAAAAAAGCCGTACACCACCGTCGGGATGCCGGCGAGGATTTCCAACAGTGGCTTGGCCACGGTGCGGACGTTTTGCGTCGCATATTCCGAGAGGTATATTGCCGACATGAGGCCAATGGGAATGGCAACCAGCATTGCTATCCCGGCAATGAGGAATGTGCCGGCAAAAACCGGTATGGCACCGAAGGCGCCCGAGGATCCAGTCTGGTCGGCCCGAAGCGCCATTTGAGGACTCCATTTGAGGCCAAAGAGAAATTCGGTTATGTCGACCATCTTGAAAAATCGAATGGCCTCGAAAAGCACGGAGAGCAGGATGCCAAGCGTTGTCAGAATTGCGATTGCGGAACAGGCAATGAGAAAATATTTCACCAGTTTTTCAACTATATTACGTGCTTCCAGGTGGGGCGTGATTTTTTTGTAGGCGGGAATTGTGCAGCCCGCAATGGTGAGCAATCCCAGGCCGATGAACGCCAGTCTGAAATTATCCCGAAGCTGGATATATTTATCGGCGGCATTCTGAAGCCATGCTTCATTGATCCCGGTGCTAAAATTACCGCTGATGATATTACGCATATCGTTAACGACAAGCGACATCTTGGCGGAAGAGAGTTTTTGAAATTCCGCCGGTAATGACTGTACTACCATTGCGGTTATCACAGAGGATTCTGCTGTCTGCCAGATCCCATAAAGGAAAAGTGCCGGAAGTGCTGCCCAGATGGCTGTATAGAGGCCGTAGTAGCCTGACAGAGAATGGTTTTTAGTTCCGTGGAATGCTGCCATTTTTCTGGCTCTACCTGTTCCCATGAAATAGGCCGCAGAGGCAGCGATGAGCACTATGGCAAGAAAATATGAGTACATTGTCTCGGCAGTTAAATTGAATTGAAGATTGCGATTTCTGTTACGCGGTGATTACGTTTTCTCTGGTGGAAATTCATTACGTCCTGACAATAGTGCCCTCAACGAGGTAGACAACCTCTTCGGCGATATTGGTCGCTCGGTCGGCAATCCTTTCCAGATGCCTGGCCAGTAAATAGGTGTTAATAAGACAATTGGCCTGGCCCGGCTGGTCCGGGATAAGTTGGGTGATCTGTTCATATGCCTGGTTGCGCATTTCATCGATCTCATCGTCGATAAGAAAAACCTCACGTGCCGCGGTTGAATCGCGATGGACCAGGGAATCAAGGCTTTTCTTCAGCATGGCAACAACATTCTCAGCCATTTTGCTGAAATCGAACTGGATGTTGAGCGGCTGGCATTTTGAAATAGTCTCGACCCGCATTGCAATATTGGCGGCAGTGTCGGCAATGCGTTCAATCTCATTGTTTATTTTGATGACGGTGACAATAAAGCGCAGATCGCCCGCCACAGGTTGGTGCAGGGCAAGAATTTTGAGACAGTCTTCTTCGATCTCGACTTCCAATTCATCAATTTCATAGTCGGAGAGAATAATGGACTGGATGGCCAACGGATCCTGGGACTGTATAACTTCGGCTGCCCTGCGCACCCTGTCTTCAGCCATCGCGCTGAGGTCAAGGAGCTTTTTGTTGAGTTTTTCCAGCTCATGCTGAAATGTGTAATATGGCTGCATATTTGGCTGTATCCATGTTGTTGATTTTTGCGGTTGCTGATGTTTCGAAAATCAGGCCGGTTGTACTACTGTTGTGCACAACTGTTTTTTTAAGACTGATGAGAAAATACCCAGTGAATATTATTACGTGATTATAAGACCGTTAGGATTGTGTTAAGAGGTATAAAAGGGCTTGCGGGGGGTGAGAAAATGGTGCATGCTTTTTCCAGTACATCGCGGACCATTTTCGATTTGTTGTAAAAAATTCAAGATCATACGATGGTGTTGGTGGCATGGCTCATACGGTAGCCATAAAACAGAAGCGATTGTGCAGGGCAGCTCGGAAGATAGTCGGTTGCACAAACTCCATAAATCAATCAACAACGCACCCATGAAAAAACAACACATACTCATTGTTGAAGACGATACAGATATCCAGCAGCTTGTCTCTTACAACCTCATCCGTGCAGGCTTTAATGTCACCTGTGCCGATTCCGGTGAAGAGGCCCTCGAGGCACTCCAAGGCGAACCCTTTGACTGTATTCTGCTCGATCTCATGTTGCCCGGACTTTCCGGGCTTGATGTCTGTAAGCATATTCGTCAGGAGCAGAACGACGAGAATGCTGCCACCCCTATTCTTATGCTCACCGCGAAAGGTGAAGAGGAGGATATTGTGGCCGGGCTGGAAAGCGGGGCTGATGATTATATCACCAAACCGTTTAGTCCCAAAGTCGTCATTGCCAGAATCAAGGCAGTTTTGCGGCGTGCCGAAGAAAACAAAAACGAAAGCGCCGAAGAGGGGCATGACACTATCAGTTTTCATCCTCTCACCATCGATCTGACCCGTCACGAAATTCGGCTGGGCGAAGAGCTGTTGCAGTTAACCATGACGGAGTTTGGCATTCTTACTTTCCTTGCCAAAAAACCGGGATGGGTTTTTACCCGGCAGCAGATCATCGATGCGGTCAGAGGCTACGATTTTCTTATAACTCGGCGTGCGGTGGACGTTCAAATATTTGGTTTGCGAAAAAAAATGAAAGAGGCGGGGAAAATGATTGAAACGGTCAGGGGAATCGGCTATCGCCTCAAGACCGACTGGCAGGAAGAAGGGAAGGTGGATTAATGCAAAAGCGAAAGCTTATCTGGCAGATATTTCTCGCCAATCTGCTCATCCTGATTATTACGGTTATCAGCGTTATCATCTTTGGCAGGGCGTCACTCAAGTCGTTCTATCTCAATGAGCTTGAGCAAGGGCTTATTGCCCGGGCGCATCTTATCAAGCCAACCGTCAACGCCATGCTTGCCGAAAACGAAATAGCCGAACTGCGGGAATACAGCAAAAAAAGCGGACGTCTTGCCGGAACGCGGATAACGGTAATATATCCCGATGGCAGAGTGGTTGCCGATTCCCATGAAGACCCGACCACCATGGAACTGCACAACAAACGGGTGGAAGTCAAAAGAGCACTGCAGGGTGGGATTGGAAGGGCTTTGCGTTTCTCCCACACACTGGGCCGGGAAATGCTCTACGTTGCTCTACCGATCAGGCAGCAACAGAAAGATGAAGAATTTTCGGCGACGTCCAATGTGGCTGCTGTTGTGCGTATGTCGGTGGCGGTGAATGCCATTGAGGTCGCCCTACAAGGCATTTCACTGCGTATAGCTGGAGGTGTTGCGCTGCTTGGAATGCTGGCCGCTCTGGCTTCGCTTCTGGTCTCGCGTAATATAAGCCGGCCGTTGGAGGAGTTGCGGCGGGCGGCGGAGAGATTTTCCCAGGGTGATTTTACCGATACAATGGTAAGTTATCAGGAGCGGTCGTCCTGCCTTGAGGTTGCCACGCTGGCGGCAGCCATGGATACGATGGCAGCCCAGCTCGACGAGCGCATCGAGATGATTACCAGCCAGCGCAATGAGCTGGAAACGGTGTTTTCCAGTATGGTCGAATCGGTTATGGCCATTGACAGTAATGAGCGCATCATCAATATAAATTCGGCAGCAGCAAAGCTTTTTGGCACTGACAAGAATAGCGCCAAGGGCAAGCTTATCCAGGAGGTGCTCCGCAATATCAATCTCCAGGAGCAAATCAAGGAAGTTGTCAAGAGCGGTGTCTCCATGCAGGATGAAATTGTCCACAGTGATGCCGCCGGCCGGAAGTTTCTCCAGACTAATATTGTTTCTCTGCGTGATCGCAAAGCTCAAATTCTTGGTGTTCTGTTGGTGTTGAACGATGTTACCAAGATGCGGCAGCTGGAAAGCGTGCGCCGTGATTTTGTGGCCAACGTCTCCCATGAACTACGGACTCCCATCACTTCCATTCAGGGCTACGTTGAAACCCTTCTTGACGGGGCCATTGATGATAGGGACGACGCCCTGCGGTTTCTCGAGACCGTTTTGCGGCAGGCAGAACGGTTGACGGAAATTATCGATGACCTCATGGCGCTTTCCAGGATCGAACAGGAGGCCGAGCATGGTCTCATTAAGCTGGAAAAAGGGCAGCTGTGCATGGTCCTTGATGTTGCCATTGAAACCTGTGAGCACCGTGCGGAACAAAAAAATATTACGATTTTGATGGAATGTCCTGAAAATCTCGAGCTGGAAATGAACGAAACTCTGATTGAGCAGGCCCTTGTCAATTTGCTGGTAAACGCCATCAAATACAGCCAGGAGGGTGGGTATGTCCATGTTCAGGTGTCGACGGTGGAGGATGACGAGCAGAAATTCGTTAGGATTGATGTTGTAGACAATGGTTCCGGTATAGCCTCCCACCACCTGCCCCGTCTTTTTGAGCGCTTTTACCGCAGCGATAAGGCACGCAGCAGGAAGGAGGGAGGCACAGGGCTTGGTTTGGCTATTGTCAAACATATCGTTCTGGCCCATAACGGCAGTGTTGATGTGACCAGTGAGCTTGGCAAAGGCAGCACCTTTGCCATCTATCTGCCTTTAACGGCACCGGGAACCATTTGATTGTTCTCCCGCAGAGGCGCAGAGGGTCACAGAAAAATAAGCAAAACGCTGTTGGTTGAAAGGCACAAAAAAGTAGATTTAATCACCTGTATCAATAGCTTGAAAAAATCAGCTCCTCTGCGCCTCTGCGGGAGACACCCTCCGCGGGAGACATTCCCTGAGCCAGTCATCTCTTTAAAAAGGAGGAAAACGATGAAAACAATAACGCAGTCACAACACGAGTATCTGGCAGAGGCTGCCGAAAGGCTGAGGTGTGCCCGCAAGGTGGTCGCCCTGACCGGGGCCGGCATTTCCGTTGAGAGCGGAATCGATGACTTTCGCAGTCCCGGTGGCTTATGGTCGCATTACCCTCCCGAAGAATATGCTACTATCGAGGCCTTCAGGCGAAATCCCGAGAAATCCTGGAAGCTTTATAGGGCGCTTGGCAAGGGGTTGGTCGGCAAACGTCCCAATACCGCGCATCATGTCCTCACCGATCTTGAAAACACAGGAACGGTACAGGGCGTTGTCACCCAGAACGTCGATAACCTCCATCAGGACAGCGGCAGCAGAGTGGTGCTGGAAATCCATGGTAATCATCGCCATCTGCAGTGCTTGGGCTGTGGCGATGTCAGCCTGCCATCCCGGGATATCTTTGAGGGGGATAAGGTACCGATGTGTCGGCACTGCCGCCTGCCGCTCAAGCCCAATGTTGTTCTTTTTGGTGAGCCGGTGCGCAGCCTTGATGAGATTCAGTCACTTGTGCACCGCTGTGATGCGCTTCTGGTAATCGGTACATCGGCCCAGGTCTATCCCGCCGCGGCGTTGCCGGAGCAGATCAAAGAGACGGGCGGTTTGATCTTCGAGTTTAATATCAGCGAAACGGTGCTCACCCGCGGTGATAACCGATCCGGTGTGTCCAGTGACTATTTTTTTCAGGGCAGTGCTTCTGTCATGCTGGAATTACTGCAGCAGCAATGCAGCAACATGGAAAGCGACAATTGAGTTTTTCAAATGTTGTTTACCTTCAGTGCTTCGAGCTGAGCTTTGGTGGTAATTAAATTTCAAGGTGGCCTTCAGATTGACCTAAGGGTTCGCTCAAAAATAAGTTCGCAAATGTGAGGTGCAAATGTGAAGTTATTTTTGAGCGGACCCTAAAATAGATCAATAATCTTTGTCAACCTGTCGCGAATTTCGACTAATGCACGAGATGCGGGTGCATTTGGAGAGAATTCGCATATCGGCATATAGGACTGCAGGGCCTGAACAACCTCTTTGTCTTCCGGAATTTCGCCGAGCTCCGGTAAATAAATCCCAAGATATTTGGAAATCATTTTCTTTAATTTGAGGGTGTTGAGTTTTGAGCTGGAAATCGATTTATTGACAATGAGCAAAGGGTGAAACGAATCAAGTTCCTGCTTGATTTTTTCCTGGGCCCCCTGTTGCAGATCTTCGGCCATCTCGAAGACTTCGGTTATGGTCTGGAAGTTGCTTTTTTTCAGTGTTTTGCTCACCTCGCTCTGGGAGAGAAAACCTGACAGGGCTTTGCGAATGGTTGCCAGCTGGATAAAGGTGTAAAAATCCATGATCGAAGTTGCCTCAGGCATGGTCGTGCAGATCTGCAGATCCGCGGCCATGAAGAAATCGAGGCTGTGATAGCTGGTTCCGGCACCGACATCGATGAGGACTATATCGGCGTCGATGGTCGTCACGGCGGAGAGCAAGCGTTTTTTTTCCTGGTAGGTCATGTTGGCGGTTTGCAGTGTATCACCGGTCCCCGGGATGAGCTGGAGACCATAAAAGGAATCGAAGGTATGTACGAGCTCCCCCAGGGTGGCCGCCTTTCGAGTGATGAAATCTGTCAGGGTTTTTTCCGGTTTGAAGAGGCCGAAAAAGATATGGGCGTTGGCTCCACCGATATCGAGGTCGATCACGCATACTTTCCGGCCTTGCTTGGCAAGCAGTACTGCCAGATTCACCAATACCATGCTCTTTCCCGTACCGCCTTTGCCTGATCCAACCGAAACAGTCAGTGCCATAAATTGTTTTCTTCCCGGTTTCCCCGCCCCTGTTTTAGAGTATGCTGGTTTCTTTTTTTCCTTGCTATTTAGTTTCGGTTAGTTACGCGGAAAACATTACTAGTTTTCAAAATTCAGCCATAAAACAGATGTGTTTTGATGGAAGACATTATTGTCTGGGGTGAGCTTCGCTGGTCAGTTCAGTCAATGGTGTGGTAAGTGGCGCGGCTACGGCACCCAGCACATGGCTGCTCTTTTTGCCGCCTTCTGTTTCACTGAAAGTGGCACCGATTACGGCGCGCACTACTTTGCCATAGTCGAGGCTTTCCCGCGGTATCGAGGGCTTAAGAGATGTGCTGTCTTCGGTTGTGTGTATGAGCTCGGCGCCCTTTAATTGATCAATTGTATCGCTGACAAGATGTGGGTTATGCATGGTATAGATGGAGGTGAAATGTTCAAGTGTTGCCTTTTGCTCTTTGTCGAACTGGTCCTGGACATAGTCCAAAAGATCGTAGGCCACGGCCAGTTGCAAACTCGGCGGAGAGACGGCAGTGGTGAGGCGAAAGTAATTGTTATGCTGATAGTCATAGGCAATCTGGGCGCCGATGAGAATAAATATCCAGCCACAATAGATCCATACCAGAAACAATGGTAGAGTCGCGAATGAGCCGTATATGGCATTATACTTTGCAACTCCAATCTGCATGTTGATGTAGATATTCTGCACCTCAAACCAGCAAAATCCGGCAAAAAGAGCGCCAACCATTGCCGGCACTGTTTTGACCCGGGTGTTGGGGAAAAACAGATAAATAACATAGAGCGTCAGCGCCAGAACGAGGACCGGGATGAATTTGAGGATTAATGCCTGGAGCCACGCTATCGGCAGAAAAATGGAAAATTTGGAGAGCAGGGCGTCGTTTTTGAGGACGGTGCTGGCCGCCAGACCGACGTTGACGGAGAACGGCATGAGGACAATGAGGGCGAGGTAATCCGCTATTTTACGCATAATGGAGCGGCTCTTGTCAACATGCCAGATGGCGTTCATGGCAAGTTCGATGTTGCCGAGGACCAGGACGACGCTGAGTACGATTCCGGCGACACCGATGGTTCCAAGGGTGGCAAAGTTGGTCCTGTCGACATAATCAAAAATTCTGTTGATGGCGGAGTAGAGGTGCTGGGTCAAATCAGAGCTGGCCTTTTTTGTTTTCTCTAAGGGGGCTGTCGATTGGCCTGTTTTTTCTATGGTATCGAGGTCTTCAGAGGTGTTCTGCCGGCCAAGTGAGCCGACATAACTGTAGACCACATCCTTGAGCTGATCACTACCGCCCAACCCTTTAACCACGGCCGTACTCATGGCCAGTATGGGGACCAGGGAGAGCAAAACGGTAAAGGTCAGGGCGGCTGCCCGCAACGCAAGTTCATTTTTCTTGAATTCCTGTGCGGTGATAAGAAGGATACGGCAGACCAGGTGGGCTATTCTATGGAAAAGGGGCTGATCAGATACATCCTGTTGATCGGCCCAGTCGACCAGGCGTGATGGTGAGAGCTGTGAAAACATTTAGTTTCCCGGAGAGGTTAAAGGGGATGTTGAGGTATTAAACAGCAGGTTTTCCAGAACCGCATAGACGTGTTCCCGTTTGATCGGCTTACTTATATATTCATCCATACCGGCTTCGAGACATTTTTCTTTATCGCCCTTCATGGCATTGGCCGTCATGGCGATGATGGGGACATTGGTGAATCCTGCCTGTCGGATTGTTTTCGTGGCGGTGAGCCCATCCATTTCAGGCATCTGGATATCCATGAGTATGGCGTCATATTTCTCGGGTGATTGCGTAAAAACCTTGACCGCATCCTTGCCGTTGGTGACGGTATCAAGCGCATACCCAGCCTTGGTCAGCAGGGCTTCTGCAAGTTTCTGGTTAACGGGGTTGTCTTCTGCAAGCAGTAATCTGGTGGCCTGTTTTAACTCTTCTCGAATGGTGTACTGGGTTACAATATCTTTTTGTGTCTCGTTTTCCTGTTGTTTTCCGCTTAATAATCGCTGCACGGTTTGGAGAATTACCCTGCGCGGTGCCGGCTTGCTGAGGAAACCGGCGAAGCCTTTCTTTTTGCAGTCTGCACTGAGGCGTTCATTGGAAGAAGAGTAGGCAAGAAGAGGGATTGCAACGGGCTCATTCTCTGAACGGATCCACTCGGCCAGTTCAAAACCGCTGTTGCCGGGCATCTGAATGTCGATGATGGCCATGTCGAAGGGGGAACCGTTGTTCTCGGCCTCGCCCAGGGATGTCATGGCCTCCGTACTGTTATTTACCGTGGTGACCGTTAAACCGGCCGCTGTAAGGATTTTGCCGAGGGCTGTCGCACTGGCGGTGTTGTCATCGACGATCAGAATCCTTGCATCTGAGATCTCCTCGGTAGAAGGAACATCTCCCCCGGGCTTCGCCGATTTTGTAAGCGTGGCCGTAAAGTGGAATCGGGTGCCCTGACCCGGGTGGCTTTCCGCCCAGATTTTTCCACCCATCAAGGTGGCGATCTGGCGGCATATCGACAATCCCAGACCGGTGCCTCCATATTTCCGGGTTGTACTGCCGTCGGCCTGTTTAAAGGGTTCGAAGATGGTATCAAGCTTTTCCTTGGCGATACCGATGCCGGTGTCACGGATGGTGGTATGCAAAGTAATTGTATCATCTGTCTCTGCATTTACCCGAATGGAAAGCTCGAGTTCGCCTCTTTCGGTGAATTTGGCTGAATTGCCCAGCAGGTTGATCAGTACCTGACGGTATCTTCCGGGATCACCGACAACATAGGCGGGGAGTGTGGCATCGGTGTGACAGATAATTTCCACGGGCTTGTCGGCCAGGCGGGGTTTAATCAGATCACAGACATCGTGGGCGGTGATTTCGAGATCAAAGTCAATTTTTTCAAGCGACATCTGCCCGGCTTCGACCTTGGAAAAATCGAGGATGTCGTTGATGATGGTGAGCAATGCTTCACCGCTGCGCTGTATGGTAAGCGCGCTGTCTTTCTGTTCCTCGTTGAGCGTGGTCGACAGCAGAATGTCGGTAAAGCCTATGATGCCGTTCATGGGTGTACGGATTTCGTGGCTCATCGCTGCCAGAAACTGGCTTTTAGCGATATTGGCAGCCTCAGCCGCGATTTTTGCCTGGCGCAGCTCCTTGGTCTGCTGTTCTATTTCCGTCTGCAGGGTCTGGGAATATTTTTCCTGCTGCTCCTGGATTATTCTGTGGCTCTTCTGGGTTTCGACCAGCATGTCCTGGTATTTGGCGTCGAGCACCTGAAATTTACGCTCGAATTGTTTCTTCTGGATGGCCAGTTTACTCGTGAGGTTTCTGTGGTCCTGGTTCAGCAAATAGAGCTCAATTACGCTCTGCAGAAGCTGAACCTTGTCCTCGCTGAGGACGCTGCCGTCCATTTCTCTGTAGATCAGGCAACAGTCGTATATCTCAATGCGCAGGCAGAGGGTTGTGCCCGTTGTATCACAAATCGCCCCGGTTGGCTCTGGTGCATTGGCAACAGTCGTGACAAGATGCTCGACGATTTCGGCATCGGGAGGATTGTCGTGGGGCGAAGTGTTTAACCCAGCCGCACTGTCATGGCACCAGAGTCGACCGGAGGGCAAAGTTGTATGCACGTGGGCGAGAAGCTTTTCTATTGCCGGTTGGTAATTTTTCGCTTGTGCAAAAAGTGAATGCATATCACTCATAACTATGCCGCAGCTGAATCGTAGAGGTCTTTGGCATTTTCCATAGCCTCAGGAAGATCATCTATAAGTACTTGATACTCTTCCATGTTGTCTTCAATGTGCGTAGCCAGGCCGGTCGACAGTACAGCAGTATTGTCCCGCAGCGCCGTATAGCCCAGTTGTTCGGTAATGTAGACTGATATCTGCAGAATACCGGTTAAACTCTCGGGTACCACATCGTCGAGCTGTGAATGATGGTCACGGATCGCTTCCTGGATGTCCGGCGGAATGCTCCACTCCTGCATCAACAGGTAGCCGATTTCGCAATGATTGGTGTCGAGGTATTGGTGTTCGATGGCGGTGATGGTTGTGGAGGTGCTATAACCATTACAAGCATCGAGGAAGGCCGCTTCGGCTACCTGCTCTTCCACTATCAAGCCGAAATCATGGAGTATGCCGCAGAGGTAGGCATCATCACCGCAGATACCGAAAAGCCTCTCGGCCAGCAGTTTCGAGCAAATGCTGACAGCGGCGCAATGCAGCCAGAGCTGCTGGCGTGAATACATTTCGCTCGCGGTTGTCGAGCTTGAAAAGATGTTCTTGAGAGCATCGGTGACAGCAAGGGTGTAGAGATTCTTGGTGCCGAGAAAGGCCACGGCCCTGCTTATGGAATCGGCTTTCTGGACTAGGCCATAGTAGGGACTATTGACCAGATTAAGCAGGCGTACCACCAGGGTCGGATCCATTTTTATAACTTCCTCAAAATCCTTCATAGTTGCATTGTCATCATGGATGAGTTTTGAGAGTTTGGTGACGACATGAGGCAACGTTTTCATTTTATTGAACTTTCGAATGAGATTCCATGCTGTGGAGGCCATAACTTGCTTCCTTGAGTGGGGGTGCATAAAGAGATGTTTCTATTGCTACAAATCCTGACCTGATTACCAACAAAGCCCAATTGGCCGGTCCAGGAGTCTTCGCATGTTGTTTTTCATAGGGGGCCGTAAACATATCTTGGTTCAGGCCCACCTTTACCCGGCAGTGCTCTTTTTATTTCCCTGGAGAATAGGAATACCACCTTCAAAGTTGACGCTGGGGGCGATATCTTCACTAATGATAGGGGAATTGGTCTCAGTAGGGGGCATGAAGGGGATGCGAAGGGTCTGGCCGACATAGACCAATGCATTGTCGCTGAGATTATTTGTCCTGCTCAGGTGCTTCAGGGAAATATCAAATCGTCGGGCAATTTCTCCGGCGGTGTCACCGTGCTTGACGATATAATAAAACGAGCGCTTCTGGTGGCTTTTGAGAGATGCTTGAGGCAGAGTTTTAGCGAGTGCTGAAATTTCTCCGGTTCCGGGCAACCGCAGTTTGTACCCTTTAGGAATGTATTTTTCACCATCCCAGACAGATTGGCGCAGGGCAGGGTTGAGAAGGCGCAGTTCGTGTTTGCTGAGGCGGAAATGGGTGCTGATATCTTGTGCCGCTGCAAAACCTGGGAGTTGAAGGGTGGTTATGCTGCCGGGCGTGTACTTTGTAATGGATGGTTTGTTCTCCAGGGCTTTGGCGACATTTCTGGCTGCCAGAAATTCAGCGTAGAAATTTCTTGAAGCAAATTTGAAATGCCCTTGATTGTAATGTGAAAATATTTCTTCGTAATTCCTATGTATTTTTAACGCCCGCAGCATGCCGGCGTGACCGTAATTGTAACCGGTTATGGCAAGGGGCCAGGAACCAAGTTTTGTAAAGCCGTGTTTAAGATATTGGGCGGCAGCGTGGGTAGCAGCAAGCGGGTCACGTCGTTCATCGATGATATGATCAATCTTGAGATAATATTCACCGGTTGAGCGTGTGAACTGCCAGATACCCGCGGCGCCTGATTTACTGTGGGCCTGAAGGTTGAACGAGGACTCTACATGCGGAAGATAGGCTAGATCCTCGGGAAGGTCGTAGGATGTAAGGATTTTTTTTATTTCCGGCATGTATATTCCTGAGCGGATGACGCCATCCATGAAGCGTTCCTTCAGTCCAGTCTGGGTACGGATGTTGTCTGCCGCCCTGCGCAGTGCTTTATTATCTCGTGGGGAGGGAAACATTGCCAAAACTCGCCGCTCTTCCGCGTTTTCAGGCAAGGCGCCGGTGGCCAGCTTGTCCAGAATGGTGCTATATTTCTTTTTGACGCCCTTGATGTAGATCCTATTGAGTCGATGAGCTCCAGGGAGTACGCTGTCGAGCAGTGGTACAACTTCATAGATAATAGAAAGATTTTTTCTATCATGGAGAACTGTGGTATTGGCGGAGTAGGTGGAGTAGACCTTTTCCCAGAAGGCGACATTGGCCTTGATCGAAGGGAAAAGTGGAAAATAGTTTTTATATGGTGCTGCGTTGACAGACCCGGGAGAGTTGAGAAAAAATAAAAAAAATACCCCCCCCCAGACTAGAGTTTTAAGGGTATTGCGAAAAGAAAGTCGAATGTATAACATACTTGGACCTGTTGATAATGCACCTGGTGAGGATGCGTCGGGATGGTGGAATGGACTCCGTCGACATTTTCCACTATTTAAGCATAAGGAAAAGCGAATGTACACACCAATTTTAGCGACATTGGGCTTTGTTCTTTCGGCCGATGCAACGAAGACACTGCTTATTCATCGGATTGGAAGAACAAATGATTATCACTATGGTAAATATAATGGCCTTGGGGGAAAGTTAAAGGCCGGAGAAGATATTGTGAGCTGCATCAAGAGAGAAGTGCATGAGGAGGCTGGTCTCGAGGTGAGTGATATTAGCATGCGAGGAACAATCAACTGGAAGGGATTCGGTGGAGAAGGAGAGGATTGGTTTGGCTTTATATTCCTTATACGCGAATATAGTGGGACGCCGTATAGCCATAACAGCGAAGGGAGCCTCGTCTGGAAAGATATTGATGTGCTTGATACGCTGCCGATGTGGGAGGGTGACAGATTTTTTCTTCCTCTGGTTTTTGATGATGATCATCGTATTTTTCATGGGGTTATGCCCTATGTAGGTGGTGTTCCGGTGGGTTGGCAGTATAGTCGAGTATAGGCTACCTTGAAAAATGAGATTTCTCGGAGTCTACGCTTACCTCTGAACAGTTACAGTTCAGGGTAAACTGCTGGTTTTTAGCTCCTTGCTGTAAAGTTACGTCGAGTAAAGCAAAAGCGGCGATTGTAACGCAAACGTGTTTTTGGCTGATTCTTTTAGCTGATTCCCAACAAAGCTCGGTTAATCGCCCCAGGAGTCTTCACATGTTGGTAATATCAACAGTTGCGGGAAGGGGATCATGTATTGCGGAGAACATGGATCGTGGTATATTCGTGACGTAGCAGGAAGGTAACTATTCAGCAGCACCCCATCTGCACGCAATCAGCCCGCCAAACATAGGTCTACTATAGTTTTCCAGGCTGTTTGCGCACATCTAGAGCACTGCTAAACAGTTACAGTTCAGAAGAAGCTGCTGTTTTTTTGCTCTTTGCTGAATAGTTACGCAGGGAGAACGTTTTGAAGAAAGTGCAGCAGCGGTAAAATCGAAGGATGTGGAAAATATTCACCAACCAGATTCAGCAATGAATTGAACGGCGGTACAATGATGGTGTCAACAATATGAAGGAGAGGGGATGAACCAGGCCAGTGAGTTTGATCGATTGGAAAAATATGTCAGTAAGCTTCTGGAAAAGCATGAACAGTTGCTTGACAAACACGCCCAGTTGCAACGACGGGTGCAGCAGCGGGAAGATGAGATACAGGAATTAAAAGGCAAGGTGAGCTCTGCAGATTCTGAGCGCGGTGATATGTCCAACCGCATAAAGGGGCTGATCGATCAGATAGAAGAATGGGAAGCAACTTTAGGCGAGCAGGAATCGTTTGACGAACCTTCATCTGTTCCGGGAGAAGAAGAAGAAGCCCATGGGATGGATGGTGGTGATGAGGAATCCGACGCCGGCGAAGTTCCTGAGGATGAGGGCGAAGGGATGAGTGATGAGTTTAAAACCGAAGAGGACAGAGGGAAGATTGAAGACAAAGAAACGGCACAGCAGAATCTTTTCAGTGTTGATCCCTGGGGAAAAGATGCCGGCAGGTAGTGTGGTGCGGACCGAATGCTCCTGTTGAACAGGAAGTAGAACCGCGTGGCCGCAGAGTTCCATTGTCTTTATGGACATTTGCCAACAATGCTGTAAGGGGAATATGGCACAATGAGAGGCGTAGGTGTAGAGGAGGCCGACAGCAGATATCATGGCAAATAATAACGAACGTTTGGTACGTTTTTCATTGCTCGGCCAGGATTATTCCTTTTATACCGGTACGCCGGAAGAAGAGATGGAGAAAATCCTCGGTTTTGTCAGAAAGCTTGTTGAGGAGGGCGTCAAAGGCAGTAAGAGCGGAACCATTCCGGTGAGTAAAGCCGCTATCATGGCCTGTCTCAACATCGCCTCCCGCTATTTTGAATTACAGCAGGACTTTGATAACTACAAAAAGGAAAATGAGGCCAGAGCTTCTTTTCTTATCGAAAAAATTGATGCCGGGCTGCTTGATAAAAAAGAAGATGAGGGTGTATAAAAGTCTTTTGTTTGCAAGAATATCTGCTATAATGAGCCCAAGAGAACAGGGTGGATTTCGGTTTTGAAGAGCTTGGAATGCCTTTGTTTTCTCTTGTGTGTTTCTCTTGCAAGGAACAAAGAATTGCTTTGGTTTTACGTTTTACTGAAGGCTACCTTGAAAAATATATGAGTTTCCCTGCGCTGTTGGTGATCTTCTGTGTTTGTTGAGCCAACTCTCTTAAAAAGGGTAGCTCCACTTTCCGCTAAAAGAAAAACGTACGCGTTTTCCTTGACGTGGATATGAGCATGCCCACCTATTCCAATAGGTTTAACTAATCCGAAGACACGGCAGGGTGGGGATTCCTTGAACACCACAGAATTTTTATTCTGTTTATTATATATCCGGATACCCCTTGGGGGTATCTTGAAAAATGAGAATTTTCACTCAAGGTCGAAGCGTGGCAGGATATTTTGCCGGAGGCATATACTTAATATTCCGAGGATAAGATTTCCTGACACAACAAAGAGATTAAATGAAAAGGCCATTTTTGAAGGTGCCCCTGAAAAAAGAGCATGCAATGAGAGTCGTGCCTGGGGGCCGGTTTTGGAAGAAAAAAAGATTGATGACAGCCGGGGAGCTGTTCGAGCACAGTGGGGAAAAACGAAACGAAGTTGGACCTGCTCTTTATTCTATTCACCCGGAATGAATCGCCTCTCAGCATTGATGGGAAGTGAATGAGAAAATTTCAGGATTCTTTTTAGTTTGTTCCGGAGTTGGTTACAGATATAGCTGAGGTTGATACATCCAGTGCAGCTTTTTCGCGGATGTGATTGGGCAATATCAGACACAGGATATCGCAGTATTGAATAGTGTGAACCACGATATACTTTATCGTATCTTTATCGTATGCACGATAATGTGATAGAAAACAGGTTCCGACTTACTTTCGAGTGTTGGCGGCAAGCACCAGAATAACTGGTTCAGGCTACTCGGCAGTGACCGCACATAGACGACAACCTGGAGTAAGGGCGTCGTTGCCTTTCCCTGATGGTTCTCCCTCAAGTCCGTAGACTTTGCGGACATCTCTCCACGCTGTTACCGATCGATACCTAATAGGATCATTATGAACTTGATAACATATCCGGTGCTGGCGCTTATTGCCGGAGTTGTGGCTGGTATTGCCGCCGGTTTTTTTATGAGAAAAAAAATCGCGGAAAATCAGTTTCACAATCTGGAGCTTCAGGGAAAACAAATCATAGAAAATGCCATAGTAGAGGCAGAGCAGCGTAAAAAAGAAGCCTTGCTGCAAAGCAAAGAAGAGGCCTATCAACTCAAGCAGATTGTTGAAAAAGAGATTAAGGCGGATCGCAAGGAACTGGCGGAGGATAAACGCCAACTCAACCAGAAGCGCGAAATGCTCAAGAAAGAGTGGGATTCCTTCGATAATAAAAACTCCCAACTGCAAAATTATGATAAGAAATTACAAAAAAAACAAACAGATATAAATGATCAACTGCGTGAGGCGGAACAATTGGTAGGGCAGCAGCGCTATGAGCTGGAACGTATTGCCGGAATAACACAGGAGGATGCCAAGCGGCTGCTCATGGAGTCGCTGGAGTCCGAGGCGCGCCTTGAAGCCGGTAAAAAGCTGGTGCAGATTGAAAATGAGATGAAAATGAAGGCGGATCGGAAGGGCAAAAATATTCTCGCCCTGGCTATATCCCGGTACGCAGGAGATTATGTCGCCGACAAAACGGTTTCCATGGTGCCGCTGCCCAATGATGAGATGAAGGGGCGCATCATAGGCCGCGAAGGTCGTAATATTCGGGCCATTGAGGCTGCCACCGGAATCGATATCATAATTGATGATACTCCTGAAGCTGTTATTCTGTCAGGTTTTAACCCGGTGCGTCGAGAGGTCGCGCGGCTGGCTCTGCTCCAGTTGATTAATGACGGCAGAATCCACCCCGGCCGTATTGAAGAGGTGGTTGAAAAGGTCACCAAGGAACTTGAGGTGACCATGCGGGAGGCCGGTGAGCAGGCTACTTTTGATGTTGGTGCGCACGGGGTTCATGTTGATCTCATAAATATCCTCGGCAGGTTGAAATACAGAACAAGCTATGGTCAAAACGTCCTGCAGCATTCGCTGGAGGTCGCTTTTCTCTGTGGTGTTATGGCCGCTGAAATCGGTATAGATGTTAAAACGGCCAAGCGGGCCGGGCTTCTCCATGATATCGGCAAAGCGGTGGATCATGAAGTCGAGGGGTCGCATGCGATTATCGGCCGTGATCTTGCAAAAAAATATGGTGAGTCCAGTGAAGTTGTTTATGCCATTGGGGCGCACCACGAGGATATGCCGCCGCAGAGCGTACTGGATGTTCTGGTGCAGTCCGCTGATGCATTGTCTGGAGCCCGACCCGGGGCTAGAAAGGAAATGCTGCAGAGTTACGTTAAGCGTCTGGAAGATCTTGAAGCAATTGCTAACTCCTGCAGCGGCGTGGAGAAGTCCTATGCAATCCAGGCCGGCAGGGAGTTACGGATTGTTGTTGATTCAAAACAGGTCAAAGATGGCGATGCAACGCTTCTGGGGCAGGATATCGCCAAAAAGATTGAAGAGCAGCTTACCTATCCTGGGCAGATTCGGGTCACCGTTATCCGCGAGACCAGAGCCGTTGAGTATGCCAAGTAGGAGCAAGCTTTGTCAAATACGTATTCAAATAATCAGGCAGTTCATCACTTACATGAAAATATGAGTTCACTAGAAGAACAGATCGAGTTAATAGAGCGCGGCGTCGTTGATTGTATTTCCCGTGAAGAATTGATTAAAAAATTGAAGAAATCGGAGGAAACCGGTGTTCCTTTGAAAATAAAGGCGGGTTTTGATCCGACTGCTCCCGATTTGCATCTTGGCCACACCGTGCTGCTGCAAAAGCTCAAACACTTTCAGGAACTGGGCCATGAGGTCAATTTTCTCATTGGTGATTTCACCGGACTCATTGGTGATCCAACCGGAAAATCCGAAACCAGAAAGGCGTTGACTCGCGAGGATGTGGCACGCAATGCCGAAACGTATAAGGCCCAGGTGTTCAAGATTCTCGATCCAGAAAAGACCAAAGTCGTGTTTAACAGCACCTGGCTGGGAAAGTTGAGCTCCTATGATATGATCCGGTTGGCATCTGAGCTAACGGTTGCCCGCATGCTGGAGCGGGAGGATTTTCGAAACCGTTTTGAAAGCAACAAGCCAATTTCCATTCATGAATTTCTCTATCCTCTGATCCAGGGATATGATTCCGTCGCCATGGAAGCCGATGTTGAGCTTGGTGGAACGGACCAGCTCTTCAATGTCCTTATGGGACGAGATATGCAGCGTTCGCGGGGGGAAGAGCCCCAGATTGTTCTGACCATGCCGCTTCTCGAAGGACTTGACGGTGTTAATAAAATGAGCAAGTCACTGGGGAATTATATAGGTATTACGGAGTCTGCCGATGATATATACGGCAAGGTCCTGTCCATATCCGATGAGCTGATGTTCCGCTATTATGAGCTGCTCAGTGATGCGAATATAGACGAAATAGTCGGACTCAAGCGGGATATGGAGGCTGGAACGTTGCATCCCAAGGAAATAAAAATGCGGCTTGCCAGGGAGTTGACAACCAGGTTTCACTCCGAGGATGCGGCTCAGAATGCTGAAAAGAATTTTGAAAATGTATTTCAGCAGAAGGGACTGCCCGAAGATATTCCAGAGATGGCCTTGCAGAGTGAGGAAAGTATCTGGCTGCCGCAGTTGCTTGTGGATACCGGTATGGTCAAATCTTCCTCGGAGGGACGCCGGATGATACAGCAAAATGCTGTGTCGCTTGACAGTGCCAAAATAGATGATATGAACTATTCTGTTGAACCTTCAGGAGAGGTGTTGCTCAGGGTCGGCAAGCGTAGGTTCTGTAAGGTGATTTTTCAGTAGAGTGGTGGAAACGTGAGAGACTGACCTGCATGCGCTATGCTGAGAAGTTACGAAGGAGATTAGATCCGATCGTATCTGTCGGTGGAGGTAACATAAAAAAAGGGAGGTTGCCTGAAGACAACCTCCCTTTTTTTATTTGGTATTGTGGGGGGATAGCGTTAAATCCCGGCAGGAAGTGTATCGCAAGCAATTAGTTGACAGAGGTGGCCTCACTTTTGTTAACTTCCTCCATTGCTTGCCGGCAAAACTCACAAACTCCGGAAAATTCGATGTGGTGGCCAAGGATTGTGTAGGAGGTCGACTGGGCGGCATTCTCGTTGATTTGGTGCTGAACGGGGATGTCTATATCATCTACTCTATCGCATTGGCTGCAGCGGATGTGATAATGACATTCCGTGGTAGCATCAAAGCGTTTCTGCGTGCCGCCGACTTCGATTTTGAGGATAATGCCGCTGTCCGCCATGAGTTCAAGATTTCTATAAACCGTCCCCAAACCTATTCTTGGGAGACGTTTGCGGACCATGTCATATACTTCATTGGCCGTTGGGTGGGAGGTTACTTTGTGAAGTTCCTCTAAAATAATCTGCCGTTGAGTCGTTAAGCGCATGTTTGGTAACTGGTCCATGAAAGAAATCCTGTCCTGAATTTGTATTAAAGAGTGTAAAACTTTCCGACTATTACAAGTTTTTGCGAAAATTGCAACTGACGGTTGTACCCCCTGACATACATTTTGTGAATGATAAGCTTTATCAAAAAATATACTATACTGCATTACAATGAAGAAATTCAACAATAATTTCTGACTCAAGCAAAATATGAGAAGAGTAATTCGTGCCAGGAAGTTGTGAAGACATAGTACAGTGCCTGGAGTTATCAAAAAAGCGAGGGATTGTAATAGCCGAATTGAAGCTTTGGGAAATGCTCTTTGAGCTGATTGTACCAAGTGAGAATTCCCATCGATCGAGCATCTGCAGGGAAGCCAATTGACTGGAGGTAGAGTTGCGGATCCATGTTGAGATTGCGGAGTTGGATGAGATCGGGGGAGAGTTCGTCAATAAGCGAGCAGAGAGTGTCAAACTCAGCGTTGGAATCCGTTAGCCCCGGAATAATAAAATAATTCAAGGAAGCGAATCTCCCTGCAGCTTTCATCGCTTTGATAGAATTTTTAACGTCTTGGAAGCAATAATTAGAAGGGTTATAGTAGGGGGTGTAGTATTGTGCCTGGACTGAGTTGAGACTGACCCGGAGACTGTCGAGCCCGATTGCCGCCAGCTTTTCCATCTTTTGAGGAAGGCTGGCGTTCGAATTAAGGTTAATTGTGCCGTGTGTCGTTTCTTTTCTTATCCTTCTGATAGCCTGTTCGATGGTATCTGCCTGGAGCAGAGGTTCCCCTTCACAACCCTGGCCAAAACTGACGATGGGGCGCTCTGCCGTGATAAGATGTGGGATAGCAAGCTCTGCGATTTCATGGGCGCTGGGGACAAAGCTCAGGCGTTGCTGTGGAGAGGGACAACATCCGGATGGTTGCAGGGAAATGCAGCCCAGACATTTGGCGTTGCATTGCGGCGATGTCGGGAGTGGGGCTTCCCAGCGGCCTAGGAAATAATTGCGCGCAGCGGGGCAGCAGTACGTCAGGCTACAGGTGCCGAGGTGTTGGATCAACCTGTTTTTTGGGTGTTCCGCAAGTTTTCGTTTGGTGTTTTGTTCAATAACCCGGGTATTGAATTGTATACTGTCCTGGCGAATATCGTTGTCGCTGCGAAAACCTGTCACCCAGAACTGTTCATCGTACCAGCCCACAGCCGTGTAGGCAAACAGCGGCAGCGCTGCGGCATTCTCAGACTTTTTCTGAAAAGCGCTGTTGTAAATTGCAGTATGGGCTGGGGCCATGAACGCCGCGACCGCCTGGATAGAAGATCCGGCTTCGTAAGGATTTTCCTCGAGTAGCAGAGGTTCCCCGGTTTCTGGATCTGTCCCTACCGGGAGTCTGTCGGGGAGTAAAAAGAGCTCGCTTCCCTCGGGCAAGGGAATAAGCTCTTCAGGTCTTGGAACAGCAAACCTGCCATTGCTCATTCCTGCCATAGCCAAAGCGTCGAAATCCGTAATGTTCCCTCTCTTGTCGGCAAAGACGAGAGAGGGGGTTCCGGTTGGATGCATTGCTAGGGGCGCAGGACTTTGAGCACGGAATCAAGCGAGCGGTATATATCCAGATCTTCACCAAAGACGTCTTGTATGTCATCATGCTCAATGAGATCTTCAATGACAAATTGGGTGAAATAGAGGCTGACGATGTTGGGGTCTTGCACTAAAGTGCGCACTGGTGCTAACTTGAGCTGCAGGTCAAACTCTTCAAGATCGACAAGTTTACGCAATTGCTTTTCGAAGACATTTTGAATTTTCCCAACCGATGTGGTTTCAATATTCTGTCGGTCAATGAGTCTCTGGACGATTTTAGTGGCAAGAGTTTCGGAGTTGTCACGGGCGAGCATGAACATCTTGCGCCGCTCCTGCTCTCGTTTTCGATCGATTGCTCGAATTGTTTTGTCTGTAGTTCGAGAATGACTGACGTGTGCTTTGGCCATGTATATATCTCCTTGGGGCAGAGCTGTAGAAGGGCTCCATACCCTTGTCTGAAATTTATGGTTACTCCTGATCATTCTAATCCGAACGAACAAATATCACTACCATAAAATATCACTACTATAAAGTTACCTCATCGCCAACAAAACTCTGCGGGTCAATCAAGGTGATTGCAGTGTTGTTTTCTCTTGTTTCTGGGTAGACACTGGGGGGCAGAAAATGGCGAATTTTAAAGGTGGTCTTTGACAAAATGGATAGAATGGATAACGTAAAATCGCGTTAGAGACGAGGAGCTGGTAGTATTTTTGCTGATTGCCAACCAAACTCAGCTGATCGACCCTGGAGTCTGCCGTGTTGTTTTCATGGGACGCCTAAAACCATCTCTGGATTCTTAGCTGCAGCTGTCCGGGCTGCAGATATTCATGAAAACAACACGGCGGACTCCTTACTCTTTGCGCTTCGAGTTGAGTTCGTTGGTAATCAGGTATTTTTTAATTTTTGCGACTTCTGCAATATAAATACACGGGTTATGATTGTATTATTGCTTTCACTATGAGAGACAATATCCTGGTATTGCCGTTAATTTTCTTCAAAGTAAAAGACTGTTTGTTTTTCCTTAGTGTTCGGAAATGATTCAACGGAAAAATAGTTCTTGAATTTGATGCTTTTTCCTATATATATAGAGGGCTAATGAATCTTTATACTGCACCATCATAAAAGGTTCGTGTTTCAGGAGAACGGTGAAAACACTATGTTGGTATAATGTCTGTTGTGCAAGGAAATAGGTGTATTTTTAAATAGGTATATTTGTATTATGGTTGCAGTGCACGTGGATAAAGCCTTGCCTGGGCCGTATGACCAATACGTTGCACCAGCCTGCTTGCGAGAATCTCCGGCATCCTGCAAACAGTTACAAATACCGGGGGTAGTTACGTTATGTCGCTTTCCCCATAAGTAGTTACGATAAAATATAACTGTTTAATATATTGCGGGATATAATTACGGCCTGAAAGGCACTGCAGAACTAATCGTTATCACATTCATACAAAGGAAAATGGAGGTTTTACCCATGACAAACAGGATTCAGGCGTTACTTCTGGCGTTAAGCGTTTTTTCATTTCTGACTCTTTCGGGCTGTGCTTCTGACAGCCATACCGAGAAAATTGCTCCTCTGCCCAAGGATCCCGCACAACAGGAAATGGGAGAGCCGGAATCCCTTGACTCGCCGGCCGGGCCCGTTATTTCAGAAGGCCGTACCAGTGGTCCGATGCTGCCGATTTATTTTGACTTCGATGCATCTAAAATCAGGAAAGACCAGGCCGACAGGGCCATCGTCAATGCGGATTTTCTTAAAGAGAATCCTGATGTAACCGTCCGCATTGAAGGAAACTGCGATCCCCGCGGTACCAACGAATACAATATGGCCCTGGGTGAGCGACGTGCGCTGAGCGCCAAGAAATATCTGCAGAACCTTGGTGTGGATGCGGCACGAATGAAAACCATCAGTTATGGTGAAGAGCGTATACTTCTCCATGGCCATGATGAGTTGTCCTATGCCCAGAATAGAAGAGATGACTTTGTAATAATCGAATAATTGTAACTGCTCACAGGGCACCATATCTTCTCACGATCAGCCTGGCATACGTATGACCAATACGCTACGCCAGTCTGTTTGAGGAGATAGAGGTGGGACTCCGAGTATTTGGCCCCCAGCAGGCAGTTACAAATCCCGGGGGGAGCCAGATCAAGGCTCTTATCCCATACGTAATAATGATTAATTGTTGGAGATGTTTATGTTTTTGAAGACCGTAAAAAGTATGGTTATTTGTCTGTTAGTTGGTATGGTTGCATGCTTTTCCGCCTCCGCGGCTGACAGTGGTGAGCTCAAAATCGGTATAATGAATGTTCAGAAGGTCCTGGTGCAATCGAATGCCGGTATGAAGGCCAAAGAAAAATTTGAACAGCGCAAGAACGAACTCGAAGCTTCTTTTGCTGCTGACCAAGAAGCGTTGCAGGAGTTAAAAGACACAATCGACAAGAAAAGCTCCGTTTGGTCAAAGGAGAAGAAGGAAGAAAAGATCCTTGAGTTCAATAAGATGCGCCGCGACCTGCAGACCAGGAGTAAGGATGGCCAAATGGAAATGAAAAGGCTGCAGGACAATGAGCTTGAGCCTATCATTAAAGAACTGGAGCAAGTAGTAAATACCTTTGGTGATGAGCAGGGATACTCCATGATTCTGGATTCCAAAAATGGAGTTGTTTTTTATGATAGGGCGCATGACATCAGTGATGCCTTGATTGAAGAACTCAATAAAGCTATGAAGTAAAAAAGTTTGTGTCCGTTGCCAAGGGAGGCTGGGCTTACCTCTTTTTGAAACGTAACTGCTCACAGGGCACCATGGGCTCCCCGCGAACCGCCTGGCTTACGTATGACCAATACGCTGTACCAGTTTGCTTGCGAGAATCTCCGGTATCCTGCAAACAGTTACAAATACTGAGGTTAGCCAAACAAAATTACTTACCCCATAAGTAGTTACTTTGAAACATGAAAACGATGCGGGACTGGTTCCTGTGTCGTTTTTGTGTTTCAACCACCGGAAGGAAACATTAGAATATGGCAGTAAAAAGCATGACCGGTTTCGGCCGGGGCGAAAAAGCAAAAGGCGGCAGGGTGTGGTCTGCTGAAGTCCGTTGTGTCAATAATCGATATCTTGATATTAAAATAAAACTGCCACGTGGCTATGCCGCATTAGAAGAGCGGATTCGCAAAAAAGTTGCAGTGGCGCATCAGCGCGGCCGTGTTGATCTGCTATGTACTGTTGGCGGCGATTTTTCCGATTTAGAACAGGTCTCTGTTGATGTAGAGCTGGCACGCAAGTATCGTGATGCTTTTGCCGATATGGCTGTGACACTCAACATCGATGATGATATCTCTGTTTCACAACTGGCTGCGTATCCCGATGTGATTATCAGGGAACAGCAAACGGAGGATCTTGAGGATGTCTGGCAGAGTATTGAAAGTGCTGTGGATAATGCCCTTGCCGGCTGTGAGGCCATGCGTCTGGATGAAGGCGCCAGCCTCTTGCTGGACCTGCGGGAGCGCCTAGGACTTTTTGTTGGAAATGTCGAAAAAATAGAAGCGCTTGTCCCCAAATTGATGGAAAAGCGAGAAAAGAGTTTGCGCGAGCGACTCGATAAGCTGCTTGATAAGGTGGATATTGACCCGCTTCGTATTCATCAGGAGGTTGCGGTCTTAACCGATAAAACCGATGTAACTGAAGAGTTGGTGCGCTTGCGCAGCCACCTTGGGCAGTTTGAGGGAATTCTTCGTGAGGAGGGAAGTGTTGGGAGAAAGCTTGATTTTCTTATCCAGGAATTCTTGCGCGAGGTTAACACTCTCGCCTCTAAGATAAATGATGCCGAAACCGCTCATATAACCGTGGATTTGAAAAGTGAACTGGAAAAAATTCGTGAGCAGGTGCAAAATATAGAATAGCCCCGCCCGAAAAAACACCAAAAGGGTGTGTAATTATGCAGCTGCTGAATGTTGGATTTGGCAATACCATCGTGGCAAACAGGATTGTCGCCGTTGTTAAAACCGGGTCTTCTCCGGCGCGCAAGCTCAAAGAAATAGCTAAAAATTCAGGAAAACTTGTCGATGTCACTGAAGGTCGGCGAACGCGTTCCATTATAGTTTTAGATTCTGAACATATTATTCTCTCGTCGGTGCAGACGGAGACCCTTGGCCAGCGTATGCTGGCTTTACAAAGTGGTTATCAGCTCTCAGAGTTGGTCTCTGCACAACGCATCAAAAAATAGGAAAGATCGTGATCCAGGGGAAACTTTATATACTTTCCGCTCCCTCGGGGACAGGAAAAACAACCATCCTGAACAGGATTATGTCGGAGATTGGAGGGTTGGCCTTCTCTATTTCGCATACGACGCGTAAACCGAGAAAAGGCGAAACAAATGGTGTGGAGTACCATTTCGTTGACCGTCAAACCTTTGTTGCCATGATTGACAGGGGGGACTTCTTCGAATATGCCGATGTACACGGAAATCTCTATGGCACCAGCCGTCCAGGGGTTCAGCAACAGATTGATCAGGGCGTGGATGTTATTCTGGATATTGATGTGCAGGGTGCTGATATAATAAGGAAGTGCCAAGAGCTTAATAAAACCTTCATATTTCTGGCTCCTCCTGGCCTTGATGTGTTGGAAAAGCGGTTGCGTGGCAGAGGGCTGGATGATGAAGAAACCATTGCAACACGGCTGGCCAATGCCGGTAACGAAATGAGAGCCGTGAATCGCTATGACTACGTCATTGTGAATGACCATGTTGAAGAGGCGGTTATGATGCTTAAGGCGATCATTTTTGCTGAAAGAGCGAAAGACAGGCGTAATATCAGGGGAGAACAATTGGCGGTGGATGGTATTGTATGACAAAGAAGAAGCAAGGGGAGCAACCCAATACCAGAGAAAAGCGCATTCGCTTCAGTGATGATTTGCTCTGGGGTGCACATCCGGTGTTTGAGGCATTAACAGAAGAACCGGCAAGGATGGCGGAGATAACCCTGCTTAAAGAGCGTCGCGGCGCCAGACATGAAGAGCTAATAGAGCTTGCTCGGCAGCACGGGGTGAAGATATCCTTTGTCGATGCTTTGAGAATAACAGGAGAGGGTAGTGCCGGAATACGCCACCAGGGTGTCGTTGCCAGGATGAGTCAGACCGGCCTGCTGCCGTTTGACGAGATGGTTGCAAAATTTCGCCGGAGTGTGGCACAGGGGGGATATCCGCGCATCATGGTATGCGACAGTCTGCAGGATCCGCATAACCTCGGAGCCATCATACGCTCAGCGCATGCATCGGGTGCCCAGGGAGTGCTTATTACCCGTGAGAAATCAGCTCCACTGAGCGGAACGGCGGCTAAGTCATCCGCAGGGGCACTTTCCCATATTGACATCAGTCAAGTAACGAATCTGGCCAATGCCCTTCAGCAGTTGAAAGAGGCCGGCGCCTGGATATTCGGTGCAGTCAAGGAAAGTGGAGCACAATCCTTGTATGCAACCGACTTGTGCCTGCCGGCCTGTATTGTTGTGGGAAGCGAAGGCAAGGGAGTACGGCCTCTTGTCCGTAAGAACTGTGATGTCCTGATTTCCATTCCCATGGAAGGTTCGCTGGATTCACTGAACAGTTCGGTGGCCGCCGGCGTTATACTTTTCGAGGCGCTGCGCCAGGATCTGCAGCGGCGAGGCAGCGCCTGAAGTTCACTTCTTTTTCTCGTCCATTTTGGCCTTGAGCAGGGCTCCGAGACTCCCCGTTTCCGTTGAAGCCGGCTTCTTTTTCTCGGCAATGAATTTTTTGTATTCCTGACGCTCCACGGCTTCCTCGTCTTCCGGAGCCTGGTAATCAGAGGGGGCAAGGCTTATTCGGCGCGATTCATCATCGATGGACTCAATGACAACCTCAATTTGCTGACCTGTTTCAACCACTTCCCGAGGATGATTAATGCGGCGGCCGCCGCCCAGTTTAGAGATATGGATTAGTCCGTCAACCCCTTCCACAAGAGTCACAAAGGCACCGAACTGGGTAAGTCGTGATATTGCGGCGACGCATTTTTTGCCGAGGGGAAAATCTTTTTTGAAGGTGTCCCACGGATCTTCCAGTGTCTCTTTGTAGCTCAATGAGATGCGGTCTTTTTCCCAGTCGATGGACTTGACGACGACGTTGACGTTCTGGCCGATGCTGAAATGGTCATTGATGTTTTCCACTCTGCTCCAGCCGATCTGGGAGACGGGGATCAAACCATCGACCCCGCCGATATCGGCGAAGGCGCCAAAATCCCTGATTGATGTAATGGTGGCACTGACCGTCTGGCCCTCCTCGAGGGTTTGGCGGAGTTCCTCCTTCTTATTCGCCCGCTCTTCTTCTTCAATGGCACGTGCGGAAACAACGATGTTGCGGCCATTTTCCTCGAAACGGCTGATGAGAAAGTTCATATGGGTGTCGAGGTAGGTGGCGGCGGCATCTTCAACACGGCGTAGTCCCATTTGGGAATAGGGGCAGAAGGCTCTGGTATTGCCCCCAAGGGTGATGTCAAAGCCGCCTTTGATTTCGGCTTTGACATAGCCCTGCACGGGTATATGGTTGCGCCATGCCTCTTCAAGATGGGCAGTGCTTGAGCCGGAACCCAGCCTGGTGGTAAAGACGTGTTCCGACTTTTTGGCCTGAAGGAAATAGACGTCCAGGGAATCGCCCACGGCAACAGTGATGTTGCCTTCGTCGTCGGTGACCTCGGAAGCTTCAAGAATACCTTCACTTTTGGAGCCGATATCAAGGAAAACATTCTCTCCACTTATCCCGGCGACAACCGCCGTTACCTTTTCTCCAGGAGAAATCTTTTTTACCTGCTTGGTTTCTTCGGACTGGAAAAGCTCTTCAAAACTTTCGCTAAAATTATCCATAGTTCTCTATCTCACCTGATAATAAAAAAAATCTGATTTCCCCAAAGCTCGGCTAATCGACCCAGGAGTATCCCATGTTGTTTTCAGGGGATATTCCTGGTCTCTTGCTAATCGAGCTGAGCTTTTGGGGTGATCAATACAATAAAAAAGAGTAACTGCTCACAGGGCACCAGGGCTTCCCGCGATAAGCAGGGGCACGGCGCGCCGTGCCCCTACAAGAATCTCCGGCATCCTGCAAGCAGTTACAAATACCGGGGTTAGTTATATTCCGTCGCTACCCTCATAAGGGTCCGCTCAAAAATAACTTCACATTTGCGAACTTATTTTTGAGCGAACCCTAAGTAGTAAAAGAGTTTACGCTATTACGTTACCTGTTTCGTATTGCCAGAGCAAGGAAACTGTTATTTTCTTGGTAGAGAAGGCGCTTCGTGTCGAGGTCGTGAAAAAAACTGAGGATGGCCTGCTCCGTAAGTCGGGAGAAATTCGTGGTGATCTCTTCGAGGGTGCGTATGACGGTGCAAAAGAGATAGAGTTGTCGTGATGTCCCCCGCAGTCTATGCAACAGTGGCGCCTCATGCAAACGCTCCTGCCGGATAATCAGGAAGGTGCCGCCGTCGCGATAGCTTAGCGCCGGAATTGACGGATTGTCGCGTCCGGCGTGAAATTCCCGCCATTGTCGTATCTTGTGCCGTACCGGCCGCCATTGTCGCTTCTGGATGGTTTTATCACCCCGATAATCTTTAATGAGCATATCAAGCTGTGAAGCTATGTTCTCTGGGAAAAGCCGACTATTGTTGTGTCTGGTTACCGTATTGATACCGTAATGTCCAGGGTCTTTTTCGATTGGAGAGCCCTTTCCAACAAAAAACTTAGCGGGCGCAAGCGGGGCGAAGGGCAGGGCGTAGTCAAGGTTTATGAGGGTAGCCTCTATCTCGTCCTCCGTTGTTCCGGGAAACTCCGTGATCAGGTTGCCGTTGAGGGTGATATCGTTTTCGGCGCAATATTTCATGGTGGCGAAATTTTCCAAGACCGTGGTGCCTTTATTCATTTTCCTCAGCAGCGAGTTGGCTAGTGATTCGATGCCGACCTGAATGTCGGTGAGACCGCCGCTGCGGTAGCGGGCAAATCTTTCCGGATCGCTGAGAGAGCGGACTTCGGCGAAAAAGCGCAGATCGATGGGCAGTCCCCTCATATCCTTAAAAAAGCAGTCTGTTTCGCGCAGGGGAAGGGAGTTGTCACAGAAACAGAAATCCAGACACTGGTAATTTTTGAGCAACTGCTTGATTTCGTTTACCATGGTATCCGCCGTTTTACGTCGATACCCGCACCACTGCAGGTTGAGGTTGCAAAAGCTGCATTTGTTCCACCAGCAGCCTCGGGAAAATTCAACGGGAAGCTTTGGAGTAAAAGGCATGCCCGGGAAAAGTTCTGCAAGTTCTTTGAAGTATGGAGCGTAGTTGGGAGGTGGCAGGGTGTTGAGGTCCAGGGCCGTGGCCGGGCAGGACAGGAACTTCCCTGTTTCCCCGTCGTCTTCTGTTGTCGGGTATTTTGCCGAGGCGGCGGTATGTTGCAATGTGAGCATAAGGTCGTGCAGCCGCTCTTCCCCCTCGCCTTCAATGACAAAATCCACTTGGTCAAAGGTGCTGAGCAGTGATCTCCCCATACCTCCGCTGCAGGAAGATCCGCCAAATACAATGGGTGTTGTCGGTGCTTGTTCTTTGAGTGTCGCGGCGGCAGCAAGCGATGAAAAGAGCTGGCTGAAACAGACAGTGAAGCCGATGAGCGCGTAGTCCGAGGCTGCTATGGTTTCGCTCCAGCTGAGCAAATGGTTGCGGAGTTTTTCTGTGAGATTGTAAAATTGCCCGGCAATTGAGGTATTGTCGTCACAGCTTTTTATGAAAACCTGGCGGGCCGTCTCCGTTCTTTCAGGAAACAGGATCGCTGAGTACAGAGCTTCTCCGGCCCAGCTGTTTTTGCTGAGATAGCCATAGGTCTCCATCCCCAAGATTTTGGCAGCACCCAGGTAGGGATGGAAACAGTCCACCGTAGAGTTGGTGGTGTGTTCCAGGTAGGCTTTCAGGCCACCCAGTTGTATAGATGGTCGGTTAAAGAGTGACCACGGCATTGCTATAAGGGCAATGCCGCTGGGTAAAGGATGGGTTGGCATAATTACTGGCGAATGATTTCGGTGTCTTTCGGAGGAGTGAAATTGAAGAAATCGTCTTCAACCGCGTCGCTGCCGCTGATGAGGCTGTTTTCTTCAACGTTAGTAATGTCCAGAGTGGTGATGGTGTCGAATTTATCGATAATCTCGATCCGCTTGATCGTGTTCGTGGCGACGATCCAGAGACGAATACTCTTTACCTGGGATTCAGGGGATTTTGGCAAGAGTTTGATAATCTGGCTTTTTGGGGGCGTATTCGTTTGCGCAGGGCTATCATTGTTGGCGTTGCTTTCCTCGCCCTGTCGAACGGCAAAATCATCTTCGATACTCCGTGTGCCGGTGAAGAAGGTGTAGGTTATATCCTGCTGCAGGCTATCCGCCGGGGCTATGATCATCTGATTGAGGTCGGCAAAGTACATGGTAAGTTTGCTGCCGTCACTGATGATTACCTGGCGGTCCGGCGTCAGGTAATCCCAGCGCATTTTGGCCTCTTCGCCGTTTTTGATAAAATAGGCCTCTCCCTGCGCAGTGCGCACCCTGCCGCTCATCTGGCCTTCAGTACGCTGGGTAAATTGAAAGTGCAAACTTGAAAGTGTTTCAAGTCGTTCTTTGAGCTGCCGTGCAACGTTGAGGGGTGCGGTACCCGTTTCTGCGGCAGCACCGCTGGTTTGCATGGTGCATAACAGTACTGTGGCGAACGCGATGAGTGAGAGCAGAAAAGCTGGGCGCGTTGTCATGAATAATTGTTTCGTCAATAATTGTTTCAAGGTGATGCGAGCTCCACGGTATGGTTGAAAATAGAGGATGCGGCATGACGAGCCGAATCGGTAACATCCGAGAGAAATATGCGGTGCTGGACAGTTCTGGATGGTTGTACGTTTGCCATCCGGAGGTGCTGCCGCAGAGTTTTTGCTGTTTCGATGGACGAGTCAATCAGCCGGACCCTGTCACCGATGCGCTTTTGAATGAGATTTTTGAGCAGGGGATAATGGGTGCAGCCGAGTATAAGGGTGTCGATCTGTTTGTCTTTAAGTGGCTGAAGATAGCGGCGGATAATCATTTTTGTTTCCCGTTTATTACTCCAGCCCTCCTCCACCAGTGGAACCAATAGTGGGCAGGGCCGGCTGAATACGCGGCATTGCGGAGATAATGTCTTCAGCGTGTTTTCATAGACGGAGCTGAGAATTGTCGCCCGTGTTCCGATAACCCCAATTCGGCCGCTTGATGAAGTTGTGACTGCTGTCTGTGCGGCCGGTGTAATGACTTCGAGGATCGGAACATCGAATGCATCACGTAATCTTTGGGTGGCCACGCTGGATGCCGAGTTGCAGCCTATAATTATGAGCTCTGCACCGTTTTGTAGTAAAAATTCAGTATTGCGCAGCGAATACTGAGTAATGACTTCGGCACTTTTGGTACCATACGGAGTCCGTGCAGTATCGCCAAAATACAGCAGTGAGTACTGCGGCAGTAATTTCTCTATGGCGCGGGCAACGGTCAGCCCGCCTATTCCTGAATCAAATATTCCTATCATTGGGCTTATGGTCTGCTCAAAATATGAAGGTATTTTTGAGCGGACCCCTTAGAATAAACTTTCTCTGGGATCTCCGTAATGTGGTATGGGATATACCATGACAATTTGCATGACGATAGTCATAAATAGACAAATGGCAAGTTGCCTTGGGGTAAAGCTGGTGGTGTAAAAAGAGCGCGACCCACCCGACAAACTCCTCTGTTATTGTGGCGGCACCGATAGATTGATTCTCTCTCAGGATTGCCGCATAATAG
>Ga0136557_1000380_pt1 | contig 34859 bp, 30 predicted proteins | sample AntRauTorckE6832_FD_104796 | JGI IMG/M metagenome (GOLD analysis project Ga0136557, IMG submission 104796) | Saline lake microbial communities from Rauer Islands, Antarctica - Metagenome Torckler E6 #832 | ecosystem: Environmental > Aquatic > Non-marine Saline and Alkaline > Saline | place...
CACCGACCCTGGAACAAGCTGAGCTCAATCTTGCTCAATTCGAGGCAACATGGAATGCCAGTCACCCCATGATTGGCAAATCCTGGAGAAACAACTGGGAGCGCATCATCCCATTATTTTCTTTTCCGCCACAGATTCGCAAAGCCATTTACACCACAAACGCCATTGAATCCATCAATATGTCATTACGCAAAGTGACCAAAAACAGAGGCTCATTTCCAAACGACGAGGCAATGATAAAGCTGCTGTATCTGGCACTGCAGAATATATCAAAAAAATGGACCATGCCGATTCGCGACTGGAAAGCGGCATTAAATAAGTTCACTATCATGTTTGAAGATAGAGGATGCCGACACTTTGACCGGCTGGCCATTTACACAAAATGCTTTACAGGCCCCTGTTATGCGGTTTCCAGTAAAGCAATGACTTTGATTCTTCGTATATCTTCTCCAACTGTTGTTTTTTTTCATCAATAATGCTCTGCATCTGAGATATTTCCCGGGAAATCTGGTCGTATTTGTTGACGAGTGAAAACCGATAATCTTCTGCCTCTTGCTTGTTTGGGAACGTGGTGTGGCGAAAAGTATATTTCTTGCTGAACATATTCTCTTTTTTTTCCTGTACATACTCGTCAGTCACACCTTCGAGGGGCTCTAACTCCTCGGTTTTCTCTGCCACTGCTTGCTTTAGTTTTTTCAATTCTTTTTGAAGAGGTTGCTTCTTGCTTCTTATGCTTCCCGCTAATTTCAGATTTTCAAGGCGTTTTTCATATTCCGCCTCATCAATAGTTTCTGACTTCTGCAAAAGAGCTGTAAATCCGGAGATCTTACTATAAGCCCAGCCATACCCTAGACCCCAGCCATAACCGGCGCCGCTTTGTTGTCCAAGGCTGCTCCATGTATCGTGTTTTGAATGATCGTGTGTTACCGCCCGATCAATAGGAACAACCGTTTTGATCTCAAACTGATTGGCATTACAGTAATCGGTAAAAATATCCATTGCATCAGCAAGGCTCTCCATGTCTGTATAGATAAAATCCCAAATACCTTCTCTGAGCGAAGTTGCACCTTCTTCGCCGTGCCCTGAAACATCCTTAAACGTAACCGCAACCCAAGAGGCTTCAAGCCAATTTTTCATTCAGATCTTCTCCTAATTATTTACGACGTGAATACTATTGATTAACTTGTGATTTCAGTTCTGAGCCAGCCTTAAATTTGGGAACCTTGGAAGCAGGAATGGTTATTGACTCTCCTGTGCTGGGGTTCTTGCCTTGGTGCTCTGATCTGTTCGATATGCGGAATGTACCAAATCCCGGCAACACAACTTTGTCACCCTGTTGCAATGCATCGCCTATGCAACCTAGCACTGTACTTAAACACTCGTTAGCCTGAGTTTGAGTCAAGTTGGCGTTATCTGCGATTTTCCTCACCAGTTCTTTCTTGGTCATAGTCTTGTTCCTTTCTTTAATTGCTAGCTAGATCTCAGCAAGTTGTTTACACTTTGGGACCATAAAAATGTTCCAATAGCTTTTCATTGACATTTTCGCTGGTTTCAATACTCGCCTTGCGATGTAGGAACCCGTTAAAGTGCACAGCCCTTACGTATCCTGATAGTACCCTGGCTATAGGTATCGGTGTATGGGAATAATGCTTTTTATCCAAGACGTTGCGCCAAATTTTCAGCTTTTAAATGAGTGTATCTCTTTAGCATCTGTAGAGTCTTGTGGCCTGTAATACTGGCCACTTCCATGGGGTTAAATCCCTTTTCAAAGAGTCTGCTGGTAGCTTCGTGACGCAGATCATGGAAGCGCAGATCTTGGATTTTTGCTTTTTTGCAAATATCAGAAAATTTACGCGATGGATTTTTTATTGGGAATACAATACGGGTGTCGATTGAGCGTGGCACCTTTTGTAAGGTTGAAACAGCTCTGCTGGATAGGGGGACGGTGCGACTTTCACTGTTTTTAGTGTTAGGCAGATGAATGGTACGCTTGGATAAATTCACGTTGTCCCAACGAATAGATGTAAGCTCGCCCTGGCGCATTGCTGTTTCAAGAGCGAGTATGATAAGCGGTTGCATCTGTGCAGAAGAAGTTGAAAGCAGTAACTCTTCTTCTCCAGGCATTAAGCGCCTATCTCGACCCGGAGGTTGCCTGGGTTTGCGAATATTGCTTACGGGGTTTGTCAGGCCCTCCAGTCCCCACTCTTTACGTGCCACAGTGAACAGGTGGGACAGAAGTATCAATTCGTTGTTGACTGTTATGGGACTACGTACTTTTAAACGTTCATCGCGGTACTTGGCAACGTCGGTGCCGCGAATTGAGGCAAGGTAGCGCGGAGCAAGATCGGATTTCTTTAAAATGTTGATTCTGCTTTTTTCCTGCTTAGCGCCTTTTTTATCTGGTGTGATTTCATTCCTGTAGCGATTAAGAGCTTCATCTAGAGTTGTGTTCTCTGCTTCTTTGCGAGACACAAATATCCCTCGATCCATTTCGTTTTCGATCATGCGCGCCCACTGCGCTGCATCTTCATAGGTTTCAAATGTTTTGGCTTGCAGTGGGTATCCGTTTCTGCGAATTCTTACGCGCCATTGGTATGGTCCTCTTTTGTCGATAGCTGCCATTCACTTACCCCTTTTTGGAACCATTTGGATAATACGATTGGACCAAAAATGGTCCAAAAAGGCAACTTGAAAAAATAAAAGGGGTCACGCAAAAAGCGTAACCCCTTGAAATATCTATGGTGCCGAAGGCGAGAATCGAACTCGCACGCCCAGAAGGCATCGGTTTTTGAGACCGACGTGTCTACCAATTCCACCACTTCGGCACGAGCAGGGCCAGATTATATGGATTGAAATTGCAGGGGTCAAGGGTTTATCGCCATCTGGAAGATATTTGTTACACTCTGTGTGTGAATAGATTTAACGCAGAAATTTCTTCGGGAGGTATCAATTATGCGCGAAGCGATGTTCTGGAAGGGCGAAGGCGAAGGCGAAGGCGAAGGGTATGTGCTCTGTGAATTGTGTCCGCACCGATGCCGCATCGCGCCGGGCGCACGCGGTGTGTGCCATGTGCGCGAAAACCGTGACGGGGTGCTGTACAGTTTGAACTACGGGCGCATTGTGGCGAGCAATATCGACCCTATTGAAAAAAAGCCGCTGTATCACTATCTCCCCGGAAGTCAGAGTTTTTCGGTGGCGGCGGCGGGGTGTAACATGCACTGTGGCCATTGCCAGAACGCCTCCATCTCTCAGGTGGGTGACGCCGTGCCCGGAGAAGAGGTGACGCCACAGCAGATTGTGAGCGCAGCGCAGCGCAGCGGTTGTCGCAGCCTGGCTTATACCTATACCGAACCTACCATCTACTTTGAGACCATGCTGGAGACAGCCACCCTGGCACGGGAGGTCGGGCTGGACAACATCATGATCAGCAACGGCTATATGGAAGCTGCCCCTTTTGAGCAGTTGGCGCCGCTGTTGCGAGGGGCGAATATTGATCTTAAAAGTTTTGATGATAAGGTGTACCGCAAGCTGTGTGGGGCGAAGTTGCAGCCGGTACTTGATAGCCTGCGGCGCTTTTACGCTGCGGGGGTATGGTTGGAAGTAACTACTCTGATTATCCCCGGATATAATGATGACACAGTTCAATTACGCGAGCTTACAGATTTTATCGTAAATGAACTCGGGCCTGATGTGCCTTGGCATGTGAGCGCATTTTACCCTACTTATCTTCTGCGGGATGTGTCTCCCACTCCGGTGGAATCTATCCGGCATGCATGTGATATTGGATTTGAGGCAGGACTGCACTATGTCTACGGGGGCAATGTTGCCGGAGTTTATGAACACACCGAGTGCCCGAAATGCGAGCAGGTGGTGGTGGAGCGACGCGGATACCGGATTGCGCAGATTAGTCTGGATGCGGGGAGATGTAGCGCATGCGGGGCAACAGTGGCTGGGGTTTGGGAGTAATATAAACGCACGAGAATGAGGGGAGAGCAGAAATGGGGAATGTACCTGACAGACGCCGGGTGAATGATGGACGCTATCGCGATGATCGCCGTGCCGGCAGGGATCGACGCAGCGGGCCGGATCTGTTGCGCCGCATATTGCCGCTGTTCCCCGCTCTGAGCTGGGCATGTGTGATTCTGGCATTTTTTATTCTGAGTCTGGCAAAACCGGCAACCCAGAGCTTTGTGGGGCTGTTCTCCGATCAGCCAGTGTACTCGGGGTGGGATCTGGGATTGTTGTACTATGTGTTCTGGCTCCTGTTCGGTGCTATCGTTCTCGGTGCCAGCGGGTTGGTGCTCAACATCATGCGGAGTAAACGCCAGGGGGATAATCTCTATTCCTCCCTGATTTTCGTGGCGCTGGCGGCGTTTGTATTTCTGGTATGGCTGGTTAGTGTTAGAGGGGTTTAGTGCTCCGATGGTGATTTAGCGGATTCGAGCCAGAAGTCGTTGGCATCCAGCGGATCGTAGTAACGGATGCGTTCGAAGCCCTCCAGAGGAATAGTCTGTTCTGCGGGGCTGGTTTCATGCAGAAGTCGATCTACGGTGAGGAAGCTCCCCAGAACGGACCCGTGGCGATGAAGAGCCTGCAGGGCGTAGCTTGAGCAGGTGGGATACATGGGGCAGCGCGGGCTGTCTACGGGCGAGATAAATTTCTGAAAAAAACGCACACCCTGCACCAGAGGATTGAGTTCGTCACGGGATCCTCCTGCACGACTTTGTACGGGGGAGCTCTTTCCGGCTGTTGGGGTTGCGTGCCCGGGCGGATACCAGGTGTCGGCTCCAGCGCAATCAGGCATAGAGGGGAAGAGTATGCATATATATGCCAGGGCAGCGCAAAGGGATGTGTGAAAGTAAGCATAAGGCAGAGGTTTACGCATCAGAGTTTTGCCCTCCATCTACGCTATCCTTCTGGCTCTGTTGCTTGAGGTTTTGATAGTAGCGTATGCGTTCGCCGATAATCTTTTCGTAGCCGCGCTCCACCGGGGTGTAAAATGTGGTGCCCTGTAGGGCGTCGGGGAGGTATTCCTGCGCCAGGTATCCGCTTTTACTTGAATGGGCGTACTGATAGCCGGCGTGGTAGCCGAGATCTTTCATCAGCTTGGTAGGGGCGTTACGGATGTGAAGCGGCACCGGGAGTGAGCCGCTCTTGCGCACCTCGGCAAGGGCGGCGTCGATTCCCGTATAGGAGGCGTTGCTTTTGGGCGCGCTTGCCAGATAGGTGGTGGCCTGTGCCAGCACGATGCGCCCTTCGGGCATGCCTATCAAATGCACCGCTTGTTGCGCAGCTACTGCGAGCTGCAGACCACGTGGGTCGGCGTTGCCGATATCCTCAGAAGCGAGAATCACCAGACGCCGTGCAATAAACATCGCATCCTCCCCTGCCTCTATCATGCGTGCGAGCCAGTACAATGCTCCATCGGGGTCGCTGCCGCGCACACTTTTGATAAACGCGGAGATCACGTTGTAGTGTTCTTCGGCACCTTTGTCGTAACGCAGGGATTGCTGGCTTAGCACCTCCTGCAGAAAATCGGTGTTAATGCGACGCCCGTTACTCAGTTGCACCGCAAGTTCGAGATTTCCCAGGGCGATGCGTGCATCCCCATCCGCTCCTGCAGCCAGACGTGTGAGCGCTTCCGCGCTTATGTCAACGTTGTGATCGGCGAGTCCATGCGAAGATTCGAGGGCGCGGCGTAACAGGGTCTCCAGCTCTCCCACGGCCAGAGGCTGAAGGGTGAAAACGCGCGCGCGAGAGAGCAGGGCGGAGTTAACCTCGAAGGAGGGGTTTTCGGTGGTGGCACCGATGAGGACCACGTCACCGTTTTCCACCGCAGGGAGAAATGCATCCTGCTGGGACTTGTTGAGACGGTGGATCTCATCTACGAACAACAGGGTACGGGTGCCGTACAGAGAGCGATCCTCGCGTGCCTGATTGACAATGGTGCGGATCTCCTTCACCCCGTGCATAACCGCGGAAAAGAACACAAAGCGACACTGGGAACGATGAGCTATCACCCGCGCCAGGGTGGTTTTCCCGGTGCCGGGTGGTCCCCAGAAGATCAGGGATGTGAGCTGGTCGTGCTCGATCAGATGACGCAACGCTCCATCGGGGCCGAGGAGGTGCTGTTGCCCGCACACATCCTTCAGGGTGGTGGGGCGCATCCGCTCCGCCAGGGGGGTGTGCCCGTCACTGCTGGTGTCGCTGAAAAGATCCATGCTCAGAACCCTGTAAGATAAAATCGATCATAGAAGAAAACTGCCCTTATGCCGCAAGGTTGGCTGAAATGTAGCACACACCGGAATCCTAAAACAATGCTCGCAGCAGATATAGACTTGAACTTGGGCTCTATGCTAGATTGAGCGCCTGTTGCGCTTTGGTTTGCAGGTAGCCTGACCGGAGCTTGAAGGGGCCGACATGTCGGGAAGACTGGTGCTGTCTTTTATCCCGATATGGAATGAAAGGAACCGCTATGAAATGTATTGGACTGTACGCAAAACGAACCAATCCGGATGCTATCAAGGTAGCTGAAGATCTGTGTCTGTGGTTGCAGGAACATCGGGTAGAGGTTCTGGTCGAAGAGGAGCTCGGGGCGGATATTTATGCTGCCAATCCGAAGATAGAATTCGGCACTGATAAAGCGGACGATATCCCGTCCAGGGTTGAGTGTATCGTGGTTTTAGGCGGGGACGGTACCCTGATATCGGTGGCGCGTTCGGTCGGCTCGCGTGCGGTTCCGATACTCGGAGTGAACCTCGGGAGTCTTGGTTTTCTTACCGAGATAACCCTGGATGAACTCTATCCTCAACTGGAAAAGGTTCTGGCGGGGGATTTTTCCGTATCAGAGCGGATTCGACTTGACTGCCACATCAGCCGCGATGGGGATAACGTGGCGGAGTATCAGGTTCTCAACGATGTCGTAATAAACAAGGGAGCGCTGGCGCGAATTGTGGATATTGAGATCTGGGTGGGGCGAGACTATCTTACCACCTTTAAAGCTGATGGTCTCATCATCTCTTCACCCACCGGTTCCACTGCGTACAACATGGCAGCCGGAGGCCCCATTGTATATCCGGGGGTAAACTGCCTCATGATTACACCAATTTGCCCGCACATGCTGACCAACCGTCCTATTATTGTATCGGATCGCTCGGTTATAACCGTGAAGATGCGCTTCGACAATGAGCGCGTATTCTGCACCGCCGATGGGCAGGTGGGGATGGCGCTGCAAGGGCACGATGTGCTGGAGATCAAACAGGCGAAGGTGGGTACCCATCTGATTAAAAGCGCAACCAAGGATTATTTTGAGGTGTTGCGAACCAAGCTGCGCTGGGGAGAGCGTTAATCCTCATGCTGAATGAATTGATCATCCATAACCTTGCCGTGGTCGAGCGTGCCGAGGTGATCTTTGCCCCCGGTTTTAATGTGCTTAGCGGTGAGACCGGGGCGGGCAAATCCATTATTGTAGATGCGCTGGGGTTGCTCCTCGGACAGCGCAGCCGTGGAGATCTGATCCGCACCGGGCAGGAACACGCCGGAGTTGAGGCGGCGTTCAATATACGTACTCAGGAGCAGGTACGGCACTGGCTGGAGGAGAACGATCTGGCGAATCCAGAACAAGATGAGGTTCTGCTGGTAAAGCGGATTCTGTCACGCCAGGGACGCAACAAGGTATATATAAACGGTTCCATGGCATCTCTGACCCAGCTGCAGGAGCTGATGCAGCCGCTGGTCGCGATCTACGGCCAGCATGAGCAGCAGCAACTCCAGCGTGTAGAAAACCATCTGCGCCTGCTGGATGCGTTTGGGGACCATGCGGAGACTATAGCGGGGTATCGCAAATATTTCAGAAACTGGCAGCAGGTGCAGCGCTCTCTGGAACAACTCCGGTCCGAAAGCGCGGAACGACGCGATCGTCTGGATCTTCTGGTGTTCCAGAGTCGTGAGTTGCGCGAGGCGGAACTCAAAGAGGGAGAATACGCGGAACTTGAGCAGGAGCGTTTGCGCCTCCAGCATGGCGAACGCCTGAGTTCGGTGACGCGTAAAGGCTACGACACTCTGTATGCCACCAAGGGGGCGATCTGTGAACAGTTGGGCAATTTGAAAACTGAACTGGAAACCCTGCTTGAGGTTGATCCTGAGCTTAAATCCCCGTTTGAGGCGGTCAGCGATGCCATGTACACCCTGGAGGATGCGGCGCTGCAGTTGCGCGCACATGCGGACGGGGTGGTGTTTGACCCCGAACGTCAGCAGGAGGTGGAGCAGCGCCTCAATCAACTACAGGGCTTGCAGCGCAAGTATGCAGCGGATGAGAGCGGGCTTGTTCTGAAGCTCGAACAGATGGATGCGGAGCGGGAGCGTCTCGACAACAGCGACGACGAAATGGATCGTCTGGAACAGGAACTGCAGCAGGCGCGCCAGGAGTTGGAGCACGCCGGTACCGCGCTTACTCAAGTCAGAGGTAAGGCAGCGCAGCAGCTTCAGAATGCATTACACCATGAACTGGAGGGGCTGGCGATGCCGCGCGCGCAATTCGAGGTACGCTTCAGCCCCCGCACACGCCCCGGCGCAGACGGGCTCGAAGAGGCGGAATTCTACTTCAGCGCTAATCCCGGGCAGGAGTTGCGCCCTCTGGCGGCAACGGCATCTGGGGGAGAGCTCTCCCGCGTGATGCTGGCATTGCGCAAGGCTGCGCCCGGTTCGGATTCACTGGTTACGGTTATTTTTGATGAAGTCGATGCCGGAATCGGCGGCGAGGCCGCTACGGCGGTGGGCCAGCGTCTGCAGGATGTGGCGCAGCGTAGCCAGGTGTTGTGTGTCACCCATCTGCCCCAGGTTGCCGCATTTGCCCCGACCCAGTTCCGCATCGAAAAAGTGGTGGAACAGGACCAGACCAGTACCAGGGTTCTGCACCTCGATCAGGAGGAACGCATCCGGGAACTGGCACGCATGCTCGGAGGAGCATACAGCGGAGAACAGAGCGTGGAACATGCCCGCGCCCTGCTACATCAGAGTCTAAGGAAAAGAGATGATTAGAAAAGCACGCATCGACGATGCAAAAGAAATTCATAAACTCCTGTCCGAATATGCGGAGGCGGGCAAAATGCTGTCGCGCTCCCTGGCGGATATCTATCAGACCATCCGTTCCTTCTACATCTACGAAGATGAAGGGGAGGTCGCAGGAATATCCTGCCTGCAGATATGGTGGGAGGATCTGGCCGAGGTGCGTTCCCTGGCGGTGAGTGCCTCCCATGCAGGGAAGGGGTGTGGGCGCGACCTGGTGGAGGCGTGTGTGCGCGAGGCGCAACAACTCGGGATAACCCGTGTGTTTGCTCTCACATATCAGAAGGATTTCTTTGCGCGTATGGGCTTTGAGATGATCGAAAAAAACGAGTTGCCGCAGAAGATCTGGGGTGACTGCATGAAGTGCCCCAAATTCCCTGATTGCGATGAAATTGCCATGGCCAAAGATGTCCCCCGCCTCGAGAGCTGATCCATACAGCAGAGTGCCAGAGTGCAGGAAGATTTCTTTCTCCTCTGGGGAGAAGGTGCCCCGGAGGAACGGATGAGGGGGAAATAGTGTTCCCCTCACCCTTACCCTCTCCCGAAGGAGAGGGGATTATGGAAACAGGCTTACAGGGGGATGTTGACGGTAATCCCCGGCAGGGCCGCAAATACCCCCAGATTGTGGCGCACATGCTGCTGTGCGTGGCGCTGGCTTCTGAAGTTGCTGTGACGCAATTTCTGATGGTGTTTGAAGCTGTTGCGAGCCAGGTGCCAGTTGTTACCACGCTGGTGCCGTGATGTATTTGTTCTACAGTTTTTATCGGCATGGCGCTGTGCTGTGCCCCGGGGAGTGGAGTAACGCGTAGTGGTAATGATCCGTTGAGTAATCTGCCTATCATGGTGGCGTGCTGTGTTTTTATGGTATCCATGTTTATTGGCCGGGTTGACATGATTCCGGTTGATATGCTCGGGTTTGAAATGGCGTGCATAGCCATCGGCCTGGCTTATACCGGCAGCGGAGAGCAGGAACATAAAGGATACGCTCAGGATACTCACGATTGTTGCTATTTTCAGCTTCTTGAAGATTCTCATGGCTATCTCCTTGATTAGGGTTTGTCGGCTTCAACGTCTTTGATTTGAAGCTAATATGCCAAAGCAAAATCCCGTGTGCACTCGACATCGACCCCCATATCTCTGGATGTCTAGTCTGAAAGGGGGAGTGAAGCAGGATGCCACAAGTTGCTTTATCTCGTATTATCAGTACCTTATATGTGTGTTTTAGATTTAACCTCAGGTTGGTGTATGAACCTGTTTTTTTGAGAGATATATGCTGCAGTTACAGAAAATAGAACTTACCTATCCCGGCCGTACCCTGTTTTCCGGGGTGAGTTGGCATTTGCGCCCGGGTATGCGCGTGGGACTTTGTGGAGAGAACGGCGCGGGGAAGACCACCCTGCTGAAACTGCTAGCCGGACAGGTGGAACCAGACAAGGGCGACATCATTCTGGCAAAGGGCACCACTGTGGGCTACCTGCCCCAGGAGGGTCTGTGCTATCAGGGCCGCACCCTCTACGCCGAAGTTGAAAGTGCATGTACCGAGGTGCTTGCCCTGGGGCGCGAGATGAAGACGTTGGAACAGCAGATAGCCCGCGACGCGAACGAAGATCAGCTCGCGCGCTACGCCGAAGTACAGGAGCAGTTTCGCCAGCGGGGTGGTTTTACCCTGGAGGCCGATCTGGCGCGGGTGCTGCACGGCCTTGGCTTTTCCACACACGACTGGGACAAGCCGAGTGAGAATTTTTCCGGCGGCTGGCAGATGCGTATCGCCCTTGCACGCCTGTTGATGCAACGCCCCAGCCTTCTACTCCTGGATGAACCCACCAACCACCTTGACCTGCCCGCACGCGACTGGCTCGAACAGTATTTGTGCAATTATCCCGGCACTGTGGTGCTGGTATCACATGATCGCTTCTTTATGGATCAGGTGGTCGAGCGCATAGTCGAGGTGTGGAACGGCGACGTGACAGAATATCCCGGCAACTATTCGCTGTATCTCAAGGAGCGCGATCGACGCGTTGCGGCGTTGCGGGCGGAGAAGCAGCAGCAGGATGAAGAGATCGCACGTATTGAGGCCTTCATCAGTCGTTTCCGCTATCAGGCCAATAAGGCATCCCAGGTGCAGAGCAGGGTTAAACAGCTGGACAAGATCGAACGCATAAAGATTCCGCCGCAGCGCAAAAAGATCGCATTCAAGTTTCCTGCACCCCCACGCAGTGGCAAGGAACTGGTTACGCTTAAACATGCGGCGCAGCAATACGCGGATAATATGGTTCTCGAGGATGTGAATCTGTGTATAACCCGCGGGGAGCGCATGGTACTTGTGGGGCCCAACGGTGCGGGAAAATCCACCCTGATGCGGCTGCTCTCAGGGGTGGAGCAGCCCTGTGCCGGAGAACGCATTCTTGGGCATAATGTAGAAATGGCGTACTTCGCCCAGGATCAGGCGCAGGTGCTCGATGAGAGCAAGACCGTGCTTGAGGAGATAACCGCACACGCGCCGATAGATATGGTGCCGCGCCTGCGCGATGTGCTCGGGAGTTTCCTCTTCAGTGGCGATGATGTGCATAAACCGGTGACCGTGCTGTCCGGGGGGGAACGCAACCGCCTCGCCCTGGCGATTCTTCTGCTGCGTCCCGCCAATCTGCTTCTGCTGGATGAGCCCACCAATCACCTCGATCTGCAGTCCAAGGATGTGTTGCTGGAGGCTCTGAGCGGTTACAGCGGTACACTGGTGTTTGTGTCCCATGATCGCTATTTTGTGGATGAGCTTGCTACGCGCGTGGTGGATGTGAGCACTGGTACGGCTGAGGCGTATCCGGGCAATTATGCCGATTTCCTGCGCGCCAAACAGGGCGAAGGGGTGGACGGGCACAGTAGCGAACGAGTCGAGACCCTGGCCCGGCGCACAGGTTCTTCCGACAACACCCCGGATTCAGACAAAGAACAGCGCAAGCAGGATCATGCACGCCGGCGTGAGGAACAGAAACGCAGGCGCAAGTTGGAGAAAGAGGTGGAAGTGTTGGAGGAGCAGGTTACCTCACTCGAACAGCGCCAGACCACGCTTGAGTACGAACTTGCAGATCCACATCTGTACGCGGATCAGGTGCGTTTCAATGCCAGGACTGATGAACACGCGGAGGTACAACGTGAACTTGAAGCGTATTATGCCAAATGGGAAACAAAACAGGCACAGCTGGAGGAGTGATGCAGACCCTGGTTCTACCGCGCGGGATACCGGTAAAGCAGTTTGATGACTCGAAGCGCGTGAAGATTCCGCAGCTGTTTGAGCGCTTCCGTACCAACCGTTTCAGTGGTTACCTCCATTTTGATTTAGCTCCTCAGGTCGGGATTGTATGCTTTCAGGATGGGCACATTATTGCGGTGTTGTTTGAAAGTGATACTGAGCGTTTTCTGGGCTATGAAGCCCTGCTAGAACTATTTCGCGCTCTGCAGCTGAGCAGCGGGGCGATCAGGGTGTACCGCCTCGAAAGTGAATTTGTCCCCTATCTTGCGCGCATCTGTCAGGGACGCGTGGAGTATGAAGCGCAGTTGGTGCGCTTTCTCGATACAGAGCGTCTGCTTGCATATCTGGAGCAGGAACGATTCAACGGCTGCATCCGTATTTATACAGGCACCGAAGCTACACTGATTTTCTACACCGCCGGGCGTGCAGAAGGTTTTTTCGTGGATGGTGCTGCGGGGCTGCGTGATGATTTCGACATCGAGTATTCCCTTGCGCGGGATCCTGAGTGCAGATACGATCTTATCCGCACCCCGGAGCCGGAACGGAACCAGGTGATGCCCTTGCGCGGGATTAACTTTGAAAAAGACTGGCTCATTGTCTGGCGCGAATTGAATGTCTGATGGCGGTGCAAAAAGTCCGCCCTGCGGCGTTACGCCGATTTTTAAGGACCTCGATACCTGGTGTATGCCTTCGCCCCTGAAAAATCGCCAGGCCTTGCAGGACGCAATTTTTGCGCCGCCATAAAAATGAATAATAACTCTGTACGTTGCAAGTGGATGGGGCCGAGCATGATTCAGACTCATGAAAAGCCAGAACCCTTCACCCTGTTATTCCATTTCGGTCAGTACTATTTCAATCCTGCGATTCTGCGCGCGCCCCTCGGCAGTGGAATTGTCCGCCACCGGCTGATACGGCCCCATGGCACGGATCTCAAGTCTTTCTCCTGCGATACCTACTTCATCCTGGAGGAAATGCACCACATTGGCCGCGCGTGTCGCTGCAAGCTCCCAGTTGGAGGGGAATACCTCATGTACGCTGGGTTTGATGGGGACATTGTCGGTATGTCCTTCCACGCAGATACGTTTATCCGCGATTTTCTTCAGGCTTGTGCCGACCTGCTTCAAAACCCGCTTCCCGTCTTCGGTCAGATTAGCAGTGCCTGAGGCGAAAAGAATCTGCCCCACCATGTTCACACTAAGCTTGTTTTTGAGCTGATTGATGGTGAGTTCACCGCGTTCGAGCTCCTGCTCCAGGTTTTCTACCAGTTCGTTGTAGGTGTTGGATATCTTGGCGACGCGGGCCTCGCGCGCGATCTTTTCGCGTTCAAGTTCCTTTTGCAGGCGTGTGTTCTCATCCTCCAGTGTGTCCACCTCGTCAAGGAGCGCCATTTTCTCCTGTTGCAGTTGCTCTATATCCTGTTCCAATGCCTCCATGGTGCGCGCCGTTTTTTTCTGGCGCGCAGCGTAGATGCTGCTCAGGCGCTCCTTCTCTGATTCAAATTCAAGGCTTTTCTGCTCCAGTTCAGAACGGCAGTCCGCAAGCCTGGTTCTGGTGGTACCCAGTTCATTTTGGAGGTCGGCAATACTTGATTCGAGTTCTTCAACCTTGGAACTCAGGGATTGACTTTCCTGCAACTGTTGATCGTATGTCTGCTTGCTTACACATGCACTCAGAGCTATAAGAGGGAGAACACAGAACAGCAGCAGTGCATGACGGCGCCATTGCGCCGGGGGGGCAGGAAACATACGGGTTTTGATAATGGCGCACATCGAAGTAACTGGTTTGAACATAGATCATTCTCCTGTGTATTTATGCTGACATTGCCTATGGGTGGGATGCACAATTTCTGCTGCTTGAGCAATACATATCCATTGTTGTATTCTGCCTTACAACGCCTGTGGTGTAAATCACTACCCTGTGTTTAACTTGCAGGATAATTGTCTTGTTGCATCCTGCAGGAGCATAGAGGTGCAGGCGTTGTCCTGGGTCGGGCAAGGTTACTTTGTTCTTGCCCGTGTTTTCAATAATATGGTACACGAATAATATTATCAATTACTTATGGGTTTTACTCATCTATTAGCAGACGGGGTGTAATGTGCTTGAAGTTGCTGAAATTATAAAGCGGGCGCTGCACGAAGATATCGGCAGCGGTGATGTCACCACCATGGCAACGGTTCCGGCGGGGACTACCCGACGTGCTGAACTGGTTGCCAAAGAGGACTTTACCCTTGCCGGACTCGATGTGGCACGCCAGGTTTTTACCACCCTTGACCCCGATGTGGCGTTTGAATCCCTGAAGTTCGACGGCAACAAGGTGCAACGCGGAGACGTAATTGCGTGGATCAAAGCTGATGCGCGCATTCTGCTCCAGGGGGAGCGGGTGGCACTCAATCTGCTGCAGCGCATGAGTGGCGTAGCTACTACGGCTGCGTGCTTTGTTGCCGCTGTAGCGCATACAGATGCAATTATCGTAGATACGCGCAAAACCACCCCAGGACTTAGAGTGCTGGAAAAATATGCGGTACGGATGGGGGGGGCGCATAATCATCGCACCTCTCTGTATGATGGCGTGCTTATCAAGGAAAATCATATTGCCGCTGCCGGCGGGATAAATGCTGCAGTTGCAGGGGCAAGGCGCAGTGCACCGCATACCCTGAAGATCGAAGTGGAGACTGAAACCATTGATGATGTGCGCGAAGCACTTGATGCCGGCGCGGATATCATCATGCTCGATAATATGACCCTGGAACAGATGTCCGAGGCGGTTGAGTTGATCGGCTCTAAAGCTCTGACCGAGGCTTCAGGTGGGGTTAATCTGGATACGGTGGCGGATATTGCGGCTACCGGGGTGGATCTGATTTCGGTCGGTGCTTTGACCCATTCGAGCCGCGCTGTGGATATTTCGATGCTGTTCCGCTAAACAGCTGTGCCACATTATTCTGCTATCAGCCGAGGAATTTCATCCATGGGGCAAAACTTTTTGCGTGAAGCTATCGTCCGCATGTTTCTGGAACACGAAGGGCAGATTATCTCCGGTGCGGAGTTGAGTCTGAACCTCGGAGTGAGTCGCACTGCAGTATGGAAGCACATCAATCAATTGCGCGAAGAAGGGTATGAGATTGAAGCTGTTCCGGCGCAGGGATACAAACTGAGTGCACGCCCGGACGTGTTGCTCCCCGCTTCCATTGAGGTAGGGCTGGATACCTCCAGAATAGGGCGTCAGATCGAGTGTCACGCCGAGATCGATTCCACCAACCTCAGGGCGCAAGTGCTTGCGGAGCAGGGGGCACCGGAGGGGAGTACGGTGGTGGCCGACAGCCAGAGTGCCGGACGCGGACGCATGGGAAGACCCTGGGGTTCACCCGCTGGGGTTAATGTCTACACCTCAATTATCCTACGCCCGTCTCTGGCGTTGAGCGAAGCCACACAACTGACCTTTCTTGCGGCGGTGGCTGTGGCGCGGGCCCTGGAAAAAAGCTGCAATGTACGCGTAAATGTCAAATGGCCCAACGATATCCTCCTTAACGGAAAGAAAATTGCCGGTCTTCTCAATGAGTTGAGTGCTGAAACTGAAGGGATTCACCACGTGATTCTGGGGATCGGAGTGAATCTGAACATGGAGCAGAATCAGTTTCCTCCTGATTTGCGCTATCCGGCTACTTCGATCATGCTTGAAAGCGGGCAACGCGTGAATCGGGTGCAGTTTGTGCGTACCCTGTTCAGTGAAATTGATACCCTGTATACCATGTTGTTGGAGAGCGGTTTTGTCCCGATACGTCTGGCGTGGGAGGCGCTGTTTGAGCTGGTGGGGGCTACCGTGGAGGTGGACACCGGCTCCACTCCCGTGCGCGGCAGAGTAGAGGGGATCGCAGAGGACGGCGCCTTGCTGCTCGATACCGGAACAGGGACTCCCACTCCGATTTATTCGGGAGATGTGCGTCCTGCAGGTGTTTAAATTGCCATGCCACAGGCGAGTGCTGAAAGAATGTAACTGTTCCTGTCTCGAGCGGGGCAAAGTGTCCCTTGGAATGGGTGTGTCGAGCCTTTGCCGAACAGTTGAAAAATAATTGGCGCAATTTATACAGAAAGGAAGCGCTGAAATATATGCTGCTGGTTATCGATGTTGGTAACACCAATACAGTCCTCGGGTTGTACCGGGAAGAAGAGTTTCTGCACAGTTGGCGCATCCGTACCGATAAGGCGCGCACTGATGATGAATGTGCCATGCTCTTGAATGATCTCATGACCTATCGCAATTTTGAGATTGCGCAGATCAGCGCGGTGATTATTTCCTGTGTGGTGCCCCCTCTCCTCGATGCCCTGACACGGATGAGCCATAAGTACTGCGGGGTTGAACCCATTGTTGTGGGAACGCAGATTGAAACCGGGATGGAGATTGCGTATGACAATCCGCAGGAAGTCGGGGCCGATCGCATTGTGAATGCCGTTGCTGCGTACGCACGCTACCAAAGCGCCCTGATCGTAGTGGATTTCGGAACTGCAACCACCTTTGACTATATCAGTGCCAACGGGGTGTATCAGGGGGGCGCCATCGCTCCGGGGCTGGGGATCTCCGCCGATGCCCTGCACGAACATGCGAGCAAGTTGCCCCGCGTATCTCTCGAACCTCCACCTCTGGTAGTGGGGCGGAATACGGTTAACAGTATGCAGTCGGGACTGTTGTTCGGCTACGCCGGCCTGGTGGATGGTATAGTGATGCGCATGAAGGCCGAGGTTGAAGATCAGCCGCAGGTTATCGCCACCGGGGGGTTGGCGGAGCAGATTGCGAGTGCCGCCACCTCCATTGATGCCGTAGAGCCGCAATTGACCCTCGATGGGTTGCGGCAACTGTATATGCTCAACCGATAATTTCATCCCGTCAGGACTATGTCCGGCGGGTTTTTTTGTCTGCGGAACATGAAGAACGCATGCATTTGTTGCGGGGGTTCGCCCCGGTGTGCTCTTCATTCGGCATTATCTCTATGAAAGGAGTACCCATGGGAGCAAATGACACGGCGAAATTGAGGAATGTGGGCATTGTTGCACATGGAGGTGCGGGTAAAACCTCGTTGGTTGAGGCGATGCTGTTTAACACCGGCATGACCAAGCGTTTCGGCAAGGTAGATGAGGGCAGCTCTATCATGGACTTTGAGCCCGAGGAGATTAAGCGCAAAATCACCATCAGTTCAAGCCTGAATCACTGCATGTGGAATGATTTCAATCTCAATCTGGTAGACACCCCGGGGTATTCCAATTTTCTCCACGATACGCGCAACTGCATGCGTATCCTGGGTGGGGCGGTGATGATAGTCTCCGCCATCAACGGAGTAAAGGCACAGACGCATAAAATCTGGCAGTGGGCCAAGGAATATGAGATCCCCATGCTCGCATTTGTGAATAAGATGGATCGGGAGCGTGCCGATTTTTTACGTGCCGTGGATGACATGGAGAAGATGCTAGGGAGTCGCGGTGTTCCGGTGAATATTCCCATCGGGGCGGAGGATGAATTTCGCGGCATAATCGACCTGGTGAATATGAAGGCAAGGATTTATCAGTTCGATGAAAAGGGCACCTATACCGAAGAGAATATCCCCGCCGATTATGTGGACGAGGCGCAGCGCCTGCGGACCCAGTTGCTCGAAGCGGTTGCCGATGCTGATGACGCCCTGATGGAGAAATATCTTGAAGAGGAGGATCTTTCCCGTGATGAGATAATCCACGGTTTGCGTGAAGGGACTCTTACGGGCACCTTTACCCCCGTTCTGTGTGGCAGTGCCACCGCCAACATCGGGGTACGCCAGCTCCTGGATTATATCACTGACTGTCTCCCGTCACCGGTGGATAAGGGGGTGCAAATCGGTACCGATCCGGATACCGAAGAGATGATGGAGCGGCGTCCGGATAATACTGAGCCGTTTTCCGCCATGGTGTTCAAGACCATCAACGACCCGTTCACGGGGAAGCTGACCATGTTCCGTGTCTACTCCGGAAGCCTGACCTCGGACTCTGCGGTGTTCAATTCCACCCAGGGAAAAGAGGAGCGCGTGGGACAGTTGTTCAAGATGGAGGGAAAGAAACAGGTGCCCGTGGATGAGGCCTGTGCCGGAGATATCGTCGCGGTTGCGAAGATGAAGGTCACGGCTACGGGAGATACGCTGTGCAGCCCGAAAGATAAGATCCGCTATGAAAGTGTGATTCAGATGAAACCGGTGATCTCATTCTCGCTCAGTGCTTGCAGTAAGGGAGATGAAGAAAAGATCATGTCCGGTCTGCAGCGTCTGATGGAGGAGGATCCCACCCTCCAGGTCACCCGCGACGAGCAGACGCACGAGATGATTCTCTCCGGCATGGGGCAGGTGCATATTGAAGTCGCGGTGGAAAAGCTGAAGCGCAAGTACGGGGTTGAAGTGGAACTGCGCGCACCGAAGGTGCCGTACCGGGAAACCATTAAGGGCAAGGTGAGTTTGCAGAGCAAATACAAGAAACAATCCGGCGGCAAAGGTCAGTACGGAGATGTCTGGATTGAGATGGAGCCACTGGAGTCCGGCGGGGGGTACGAATTTGTAGACAAAATTGTCGGTGGGGTGGTGCCACGCCAGTATATTCCTGCTGTAAGCAAGGGGATTGAGGAGGCGATGCAAACCGGTGTGCTCGGAGGATTCCCGACAGTTGACATTAAGGTTACCCTGTTTGACGGTTCGCATCACTCGGTGGATTCATCCGAGATGGCATTCAAAATTGCCGGATCCATGGGGTTCAAAAAGGGGATGGAACAGGCAAAACCTGTACTTCTTGAACCGATCATGGAGATGGAGGTAATCATGCCGGATGACTGTGTCGGCGATGTGATCGGGGATATCAATTCCCGCCGTGGCCGGGTGCTCGGAGTAGAACCACAGGCCGGAAGTCAGGCTCTTAAAGCCCATGTCCCCATGGCTGAAGTGCTTCGTTATGCCCCCGAACTGCGCTCCATGACCTCCGATAGAGGCCTGTTCACCATGGAGTTTTCTCACTATGAAGAGGTGCCTTCAAACCTGACTGCGAAAATTCTTGCCGAAGAAGGTTCCGGGGAATAGTTAACCAGTGACAGATAAAATCATACACAAACAACATAACGGCGGGCAGCTTCAGGTCTCCACTGAGGTTGCCCGCCTCATCTCCACAGATGCCGGAGTGGACGAGAAGCGCCGCGCCGTAGCCGGACATCTACCCCTCTCCATGCACGACCAGATTATGCTCTGGTATCTGTTCTGCAGCCGCAGCGAGGATGAACGCGTGCAGGAGTTGTGCCTCGAAGGCGTAGCGCAGAGTAGTGTTATGGCGCTGAAGCCCGTGCTGCGTGATCCTGAGCTCGATTGGCGCGTCCTCGAATTTATCCTGCACGCCAGGCGTTCAGATCTGCCCACCCTTATTATCTTACGTCCGAATCGCTCCATACCGGAGGCGGTGTGGAAGGGCGTTTTCAGTACATGCTCCTACGAGGTGCTCTCATTTTTCTTTGATTCCAAATCTCCGTTCACCTTAAGTCCTGCAGAACTAAAAGCTGCTGCTGCCAATCCTCAGGCAACGGCAAAGATGCATAAGACCATTGCTATGCATTTGGATGATACGGCATCGGCACCAGAAGCTGAAAGTTCCGATGTCGATCCGGACGAATTTGATGTAGAGCGCGAGCTTGATGCAGATAGTGACGCGGAAGAGATGGCCGACGATCTGGATGCGGTCAGCAAGTATCAGATGGTTCAGGAACTGAGTGTCGGAGATAAAATAAAGCTGGCGATGAGCGGTGACAAGGAGTGGCGCTCACTTCTTCTCAAGGAGAGTAATAAACAGGTGAGCGGGGCGGTGCTGAAGAATCCGCGCATTACTGAAAAAGAGGTGCTGATTCTGTGTCAGAACCGCAGCGCCAACGAAGAGTTGATCCGCATTGTCCTCCTCAATCGCGAGTGGCTGAAGAACTACAGTATTCGACTCGCCCTCACCATGCATCCGCGCACCCCTCTGAATCAGGCGATCAGATTTCTCTCCACCCTGAGCGAGAAGGATCTGCGCAAACTTTCCAAGAGTCGTAATATCTCTTCGGCGCTGACAAATTCATGCCGACGGATCCTGATGGCGAAATCCAAACGCTGAGCTCCGGTATGCCTTTTACCTCGGTTCTCGCATTAGAATTTTGTGGTGTAGCCATGCTGCTGCAGTGTATCTGTCGATCCAGTTTTGGTTTGACCTCCAGCACCTGCTATGATATTCAAAAAACGTTTTAAAATCAGATTGTTATTTATGCTGAACCCGTGTTTGGTTCTGCCAAACCATGCGTTCAGCTTCAGTATATCCAAAGGAGATTTTTATCATGGCAGGATTGTTGGACAGTACCGTAGGCGGCATTCTGGAACAGATGGCAGAGCGTTTTCCCGATAACGACTGTCTTGTGTATCCTGAGCTCGGGCTGCGTTATTCCTACGCTGAATTCAACTCCCTGTGTGACCGGGTCGCACGTGGTCTGCTCGGGATGGGGATAAAAAAAGGAGAGCACATTGCGATCTGGGCTACCAATGTCCCAGAGTGGGTGATTCTGCAGTTTGCGAGTGCCAAAATGGGCGCGGTTCTGGTAACGGTGAACACCAGTTATAAATCCTCTGAGCTTGAATATGTGTTAAATCAGTCTGATTCGTGCGCACTGTTTCTGGTTTCCGGCTTCAAAGATACCGACTATGTGGAGACGGTGCGTAAAGTGGTTCCGGAGCTCGGTGGTGCCAGGGATGGGGCATTTAAAAGCAGTAAGCTGCCCTTTCTACGTCATGCGGGATTTATCGGCAAAGATACCCCTACTGGAATGCTGAACTTTGAAGATATCGAAGCACAGGGGAAGAAGATCACCGATGCAGAGTTTGCTGCGGTTAAACAGAGCCTCGATGTGCATGAGGTTATCAATATGCAGTACACCTCCGGTACTACCGGTTTTCCGAAAGGGGTAATGCTCACTCACTACAATATCGTCAACAACGGCTTCAACATCGGCGAATGCATGCGCTTCAGCGAAAAAGATCGACTGTGCATCCCGGTGCCGTTTTTCCACTGCTTTGGCTGCGTCCTTGGTGTCATGGCCTGTGTTACCCATGCGACAACGATGGTGCCGGTGGAAACCTTTGTACCCGAGAAGGTGCTGCAGGCGGTGGAAACCGAAAAATGCACCGCCCTCCACGGGGTTCCCACCATGTTTATTGCCGAACTTGATCATCCCACCTTCGAGCACTTCGATCTTTCCACTTTACGTACAGGGATTATGGCTGGGTCGCCATGCCCCATCGAGGTGATGAAGCGCGTTATTCGCGATATGCACTGTGAAGAGATAACCATCGCCTACGGCCAGACCGAATCATCCCCGGTTATCACCCAGACCCGCACCGATGATCCCATAGAGCTGCGGGTTTCTACGGTAGGGCGTGCTCTCCCCCAGGTTGAGGTGAAAATCATAGATATTGAAAGCGGTGAAACCCTCCCCCCGGGGAAACAGGGGGAACTGTGTACGCGGGGGTACCACGTTATGAAAGGGTATTACAAGATGGAGGACGCCACTGCCAAAGCGATCGACCGTGACAACTGGCTCCATACCGGAGATCTGGCGATTATGGATGAGAACGGCTATTGTAAGATCACCGGACGTATTAAGAATATGATTATCCGTGGGGGTGAGAATATCTATCCGCGCGAGATTGAGGAATTTCTTTACACCAACACTGCCATTGGCGATGTACAGGTGTATGGCGTACCGGATCGCAAATATGGCGAGCAGGTGATGGCAGCGATAAAACTCAAGGACGGGGCATCGCTGACAGAAGAAGATGTCAAGAGCTTCTGCATGGGGCAGATTGCCAACTATAAAATTCCATACTACATAAAGTTTGTGGATGAATTCCCCATGACTGCCAGCGGCAAGATCCAGAAGTTCAAATTGCGCGAACTCGCCATAAGCGAATTGAAGCTCGAAGATATCCAGAGTTGAACCACTGCAACATTCGTTCATTCAAATCCCCCTGAAACACTCGCTACGCATGTGTTTCAGGGGGATTTTTTTGTCTCAATCATGGAATTGTATTCAAACTGGGTTTGTTTTAACGGCAAAAGGTAACGAGAGAGTGGCTTCTGTTCAGCAGAGTCGGCCTTAAGAGGTACAGTGTTAGCACTTGTCGCTATTAAGTGATTGTGATACGTTCTGACCCTGTTTTTATACTCCATAATTTTATTCTTTTAAGATGATATTTCTGCCTTTTTTCAGGCGGTTCCGCCCCAGGCAGAGAATGACTAACTCAAGCGGAGAAATCGATGATCCGTTCCATGGCAAAAAAGATTTTCGGTACCAAGAATGAGCGGGATCTAAAGCGCATGCAGGTCGTGGTAGATAAGGTGAATGCGCTGGAAGGGCAGATAAAGGAGCTGGATGAGGAGGCCCTGCAGGAAAAGACACCTGAATTCCGTCAGCGGCTGGAGCAGGGCGAGAATCTGGATGATCTGCTACCCGAGGCTTTTGCTGTAGTGCGAGAAGCCGCATGGCGTGTGCTCGAAATGCGCCACTTCGATGTCCAGCTGATCGGCGGCATGGTGTTGCACCAGGGCAAGATTGCAGAGATGAAGACCGGGGAGGGGAAAACCCTGGTTGCTACTCTGGCCACCTACCTGAATGCTCTGCCCGGCAAAGGGGTGCATGTGGTGACGGTGAATGACTACCTTGCAAAGCGTGACTCTGAATGGATGGGGAGGCTATACAATTTCCTCGGCTTGAGCGTGGGCTGTATTGTGCATGGCATTTCGGATGAAGAGCGCAAGAATGCGTATCAATGCGATATCACTTACGGGACCAATAATGAGTTCGGCTTCGATTATCTGCGCGACAACATGAAATTCGATCTGGATGATTATGTGCAGCGCGATCTGAATTTTGCCATTGTGGATGAGGTTGACTCCATTCTGATTGACGAAGCACGTACCCCTTTGATCATCTCCGGTCCCAGTGATGTTTCCAGCGATCTGTATACAAAGGCCAATAACGTGATTCCGCGCCTGGAGCGCGGTGAGATTGTCGAGCATCGCAATGCGGGAAAAGTCGGCCAGACCGTAAAGGAATTTACCGGCGACTATACCGTGGATGAAAAAGCCAAAAGCGCCACCCTGACCGAGGATGGCGTAGCAAAGGTGGAAAAGATTCTCGGGGTGGAGAATCTGTATGATCCCAGGCACATTGAATTGCTCCACCACGTGAACCAGGCCCTTAAAGCCCATGCCCTGTTTAAAAAAGAGGTGGATTACGTAGTCAAGGACGGAGAGGTGTGCATTGTAGATGAGTTTACCGGTCGTCTGATGCCGGGACGACGCTGGAGCGATGGTTTGCACCAGGCAGTGGAGGCCAAGGAAGGGGTCACGGTTGAAAAGGAAAATCAGACCCTTGCAACCATAACCTTCCAGAATTATTTCCGTATGTATGACAAACTTGCGGGGATGACGGGAACTGCGGATACCGAAGCGCAGGAGTTTGCCGAAATTTACAAGCTTGATGTCGTGGTTATCCCCACGAATCGTCCCAGCCAGCGCCACGACTTTGCCGATGTTATCTACAAAACCGAGGCCGAGAAATTCAACGCCGTTATTGAGGATATTGTTGATGCGCATCAACGGCGTCAGCCTGTTCTGGTGGGGACTATCTCTATCGAAAATTCCGAGCTATTGGCGGAAAAACTCAAAAAACGCGGGGTTAAACACAATGTGTTGAACGCCAAGCACCATAGCAAGGAAGCAGAAATTGTGGCCCAGGCCGGACGTGCCGGGGCCGTTACCATTGCCACCAATATGGCCGGACGAGGTACCGACATCGTTCTTGGCGGTAATGCAGAGATGATGGCTGATGCCGCTCTTGGCACCAGCGATGGCTCCGAACGCTTCGCCGAGCTGCTACAGCAGTTTACCGCTCAGTGCAATGCCGAACGTGAAGAGGTGCTGGAAGCCGGCGGTCTGTATATCCTCGGTACCGAGCGGCATGAATCGCGGCGTATCGATAATCAGCTACGCGGGCGTGCCGGGCGCCAGGGGGATCCGGGGTGCAGTCGCTTCTATCTGAGTCTCGAAGATGATCTACTGCGTATTTTTGGCAGTCAGCGTGTGTCATATGTGATGGAGAAGCTCAAAATCCCCGAAAATGAGCCCATCGAGCACGGTATCATCTCGCGTGCGATTGAAAATGCACAGAAAAAGGTGGAGGGGCAGAACTTCGAGGTGCGTAAGCATCTGATTGAGTACGATGATGTTATGAACCGTCAGCGCGAGGTGATCTACACCCAGCGGCGCGAAGTACTGGGTGGAGAAGATATCCGCGAGACCTGGAATGCCATGCTTGAAGAGATGGTGGAGGATGTCGTGGCCACCTTCTGTCCGGAGAAGACTCCGGTGCAGGACTGGAACCTCTCCTCTCTCGCTGACGACTTCCACAACCAGTTTCACTTCTGGCCTCGATTGCCCGGCGAAGAGGAACGCACTACCCAGGCGGAATTGGAGCAGAGCCTGAAGAATCAGGTGTTCAAACGTCTGGAGGAACGGGAAGAAGAACTCACCTCCAGGGTGCTGGAATACCTGATGAAGATGTTGCTCCTCCAGGTGATTGACAGCAAATGGAAGGATCACCTTCTTTCCATAGATCACCTTAAGGAGGGGATCGGTCTGCGTGGCTACGGACAGAAAAACCCCAAGCAGGAGTACAAACGCGAGGCGTATAATCTGTTTATGGAGGTTATGGGGCGCATCCGCCAGGAGGCTATTCAGAAGTTGTTTGTGGTGCAACTGGTTCAGGAGCCTGATATAGAACAGATGGAAGCGGAGCAGAAGCAGCGCAAGATTGTCACCAACCGCAGCGATGAGCCGCAACAGTCCCGGACAGTGGTGCGCGATGAGGACAAAGTGGGGCGTAACGATCCGTGTCCGTGCGGTAGCGGCAAAAAGTACAAGAAGTGCTGCGGACGTTAAAATTCCATAAAAACGGAAATATTTAAATGAAAAATGCAAATATATACGTAAAAGGCTTCAGCTTCGCGGTTGCTACTGCGGGGATAAAGCAGAGCGAGCGTCCCGACTGCGGTCTTATCTATTCCGATGTCCCTGCAACCTGTGCCGGAGTGTTTACTCGTAACAAAGTAGTGGCCGCACCTTTACAACTCACGCGCTCACGCATCCAGTCGGGTAAATGCCAGGCGATTCTGGTCAATAGTGGCAACGCCAATGCATGTACCGGAGCCCGAGGGTTTGAGACCGCGCAGCGCAATGGCATGGCCCTGGCCACAGAGTTGGGAATAGCTGAGGGTCTGGTTGCCATTGCTTCTACCGGAGTTATCGGGGTGCAACTGCCAGGGGAGCGCCTGGATGCGGTGATACCGCAACTGGTGCGCGAACGTAATCCAGAGCAGGGTGAGGCGATCGCCAAAGCGATTATGACCACTGACCTGTTCAGCAAGGTTGCAGCGGCTCGACTGCAGAGTCCGGGGCAGAGTGGAACCATCTTCGGGATAGCCAAAGGTGCGGGAATGATCCATCCCAACATGGCAACCATGCTCGGCTTTGTGGTTACAGATGCCAATGTGGGTGTCGAATTTCTCCAGCAAAGTTTAAGTGTGGCTGTGGAGCAATCCTTCAACTCCATAACCGTAGATGGAGATACCTCCACCAATGATATGGTATTGCTGCTGGCTAACGGACAGGCCGGGGACGATGAAATTGTTGCCGGCAGTGCTGCAGCCGAGGATTTTCAGCTCCAGCTCAACAAGGTTCTGCTCGAACTGGCAAAGATGATTGTCCGCGATGGGGAAGGTGCCACCAAGGTGGTGCAGATCCACGTTCAGGGGGCACACAATGCAGCCGAGGCCAGGGAAGCGGCACGCACCGTGGCGACCTCGAATCTGGTGAAGACTGCGTTTTTCGGCGAAGACGCCAACTGGGGGAGGATTATAGCGGCCCTGGGTTACTCGGAGGCACAGATGGACGCCGATCTGGTGGATATCTGGTTTGATGAGGTTCAGGTGGTGAGTAAAGGGCTGAGTACCGGCCCGAAACAGGAGGAGTTTGCTACCGAAGTGCTGCGTAATAAAGAGTTCTGTGTCACCCTTGATCTACATCTGGGCGAGGGTAAAAGTGATTATTACACCTCTGATCTTACCTATGAATATGTGAAGATCAACGCAGACTATCGCACCTGATTCCCCCATGCTTGATCTCCCCCCGAGCCTGATTATCGAGCATACACTGCTTCGTCCCACAACGCAGCGTGAGCAGATTCTGCAGGTATGCGAAGAGGCTGTTGAGTACGGGTTTGCTGCGGTATGCATCCCGCCGGTGTATGTGTCTCAGGCTGCAGAGCAGCTGCGTGGCAGTGAAGTGCAAGTATGCACCGTGGTGGGATTCCCCACCGGGTTTGAGTGTACTTCCACCAAGGTTTACGCGGCGCAACGTGCGCTGCGCGCCGGAGCGGATGAAATTGATATGGTGGTGCAGCAGGGGTGGATTCAGGATGAACGCTATGCCGATATTGAGGCTGAGATCCACCAGGTTAAGCAGTCCTGCGGATCCGCTACTCTTAAAGTAATCATCGAATGCTGTAATTTGAATGCTACGCAGAAGCGATTAGTAGCCCAAAGAGTCGCAGATGCCGGAGCGGATTACGTCAAAACCTCAAGCGGTACGGCAGCAGGCGGTGCTAGCGTTGCAGACGTGGAGTTGCTCTACGACACAGTTGGACAACGGATTAAGATCAAGGCTGCAGGGGGTATTAGAACCCTGGAACAGCTTGAAGATATGTATCATGCCGGCGCAACCCGGATTGGCACCAGCTGTGCCATCGACATCGTGGCGCAGTGGCTGAAAGGCTGATAATTAGGTGTAACAATGCTTGAGTTTCAACGTGTTGTACTGCTGGTGCTTGACGGGGTGGGATGTGGCTCACTCCCGGACGCAGAGACATTTGGCGATCAGGGTGCCAATACCTTGGGGCATACAGGTACAGCGGCTGGTACGTTAAACCTTCCCACGCTGGAGCGGATGGGGCTTGGGAATATCACTCCCATCGCCGGGGTGCCCGCATGCGCAAAGCCACAGGCGGCATGGGGCAGGATGGCGGAGCGTTCCGCTGCCAAGGACAGTACCACCGGCCACTGGGAGATGGCCGGAGTGGTAATGTCGGAGCCGTTTCGCGTGTATGCCGATGGTTTTCCGCCTGAAATTATGTACTCCTTTACGCGTATTGCCGGAACTGAGCCTCTGGGGAATATTCCCGCGAGCGGTACCGAGATTATTCAGTACCTGGGGGCGGAGCATGTGCGTACTGGTCGGCCCATTGTGTATACCAGTACCGATTCGGTGTTTCAGATCGCCGCACACGAAGAGGTGATTCCCGTAGCGCAACTCTACGATATTTGTACAAAAATGCGCGATGTGCTGGATGGCTACCGGGTAGGGCGGGTAATCGCACGCCCTTTTGTAGAGAATGTACAACACGGATACACGCGCACAAGCAGGCGACGTGATTTTTCCATGCCGCCGCCCGAGCCGACTATGCTCGATATATTACAGGAGCACAACATTGAGGTGGGCGCAGTGGGGAAGATCTCTGACATCTTTTGTGGTCGGGGGGTTGACTCACATGTGAGCACTAAAAGCAATACCGAAGGGATGAAAGCGACGCAGAATCTGTTGCAGCAGATGGAGCGCGGCCTGGTTTTCACTAATCTGATTGATTTCGACATGATGTTTGGCCACCGCCGTGACAGCGTCGGATTTGCTGCCGCCCTGCAGGAATTGGACAGCTGGCTCGCAGGATTTCTGCCCCAATTGTGCGATAGTGATCTTCTCATCATTACTGCGGATCATGGCTGTGATCCCACCATGCCAGGCACAGACCATACGCGCGAGTATGTGCCTTTACTGGCATATTCTCCACGTGTCCGGGAGGGGACAGATCTGGGTAAGCGTGCAAGTTTTGCGGATATCAGTGCAACCATACTGCAAAACTTCGCCTTGCGTGGTAGTATTGGTACAAGTTTTCTCAAACAATTATCCTCCGTGTCGGGGGTGTACCCGAAACATGCTGCAGGACAGGGGTAATCCCCCTGTCTGGCTGCAAGTGTAACCCATTTCAAGTAAAGGGCGATTAAATGAAAAAGTGGATATATGTGTGTTTATTCGCTACGTTAATACTGCCGTGCAATGTGCATGCTCTCGAGATAGCTGATGCAGCAATTACCAATGCTATAGATGGACGCAATCCGGTTGATTCCCTGAATACGGTGGAGCGCCCTGTAGACCAGTTGTTTTGCTTTACCCGCGTAGTGGGTGCACAGGAAGATACCTGGATTACCCACGTGTGGTATTACGAAGGTAAAGAGATGGCCCGTGTACGTCTGGCGGTTTCATCTTCCAACTGGAGGACGTGGTCGTCCAAGAAGATTCTCCCGCAGTGGGAAGGTCAATGGCAGGTGCATATTCTTGATGAGCAGGGCGAAGCCAGGTTAATTGTACCTTTTATGCTTGAATAGTATTTTAGGGTCTCAGATTGTTTAACTGGCGTTCTTTACTTCAGCAAAGACTATAGCAGCCACCGATACGTGAAGCTGCTTTGAACAGGGATAATTTCAGGAGGTTTTGATGGCAAAACGGCTGTTGCTGGCAGATGACAGTGTTACGATCCAGAAGGTCGTAGAGATAACGTTTGCAGATAAGGATTATGAACTTGACCTGGCCAGTAACGGCGACGAGGCTCTGCAAGCGGCGCAAAAACAGCGTCCTGATCTTATTCTCGCCGATGTTTTTATGCCGGGCCTGGATGGATACCAACTGTGCGAGCGCCTTAAAAGTATGTCTGATTTGGCAGGGATTCCGTTGTTGTTGCTTGCCGGAACCTTTGAACCATTTGATGAAGAACGTGCCGGGCAGGTTGGGGCAGCCGGCTGGATTTCAAAACCGTTCACCTCGCAGGTTTTGGTAGATAAGGTGGAACAGACCCTGGCGGAAGCAACAGAGCAAGAGGAACAGTGGCAGGGAACGCCGAGCAAAAGCCCCGCAGACAGCATGTTGAATGTCTTTGAGCAGGCTGCTGCTACAGAATTCGGCAGTGGGCGTAACGATGAATTGTCAGCGGAAGACACCCGGAGCGCATCTGTATCAGCACCTGAGCCTGAGACAGAGAAAACCACCCCCTCAGATCCCTTTGCTGCGCCACAAACGCAGGAGGAAAATGCTCCAGACTTTGCCACTGGGGGGCGCGAAGATTTCAGCTTTGAAGATCTTGCCTCTGCCGATACAGCACAGGACTCGCCACAGTCCTATGAGCCGAACGAAGAGACTCAGAAAACAGAAGTTCCATCCGAACCTTATGCACCCGCATCAGCAACTTCTGAACCAGATGCAATAGAAGCTGAAGAGACACCATCCGTTCCTGCAGCTGATTTCAGTTTCACTTCTGCAGAACCCGAATCACCAACAATATCTGCTCCTGCGGATGAATCTTTTTCCGATCCATTCGCAGCCGCTGAGGAAGGCAGGGATGCTTTTTCCGCCGATGCTGAAAGCGAGTTGCCGAGCCTTGACGAATTTACCGCCCCAGCTTCTGCAGCAGGACCTGCACCGGGAGCGGATGATGTTCCATCTCAAGATGCCGCGCAAAAGCCGGAGAGTAACGCTCATTCTGCGGATTCCAGGGTGATCGCTCTGCAGGAAGACCAGATTGTCGCAGAGGGCAGATATGCCGCAACTTCTTCGCGGGTCGAGACGCGTGCTGCGTTTCTGAGTGATGAAGAACTGGAGCGCATTGTGGAGCGTGTTGCCGGAAGTGTGATAGAGCGTCTTGCTACCCCTATTATGGAAAAAGTGGTGTGGGAAGTAGTGCCTGATCTGGCTGAGGGCATGATCCGCGAAGAGATGGAAAAGATCAGGCAACACGCGGATGCCGGCAACTGAGAAGGTTCAAGTACAGATGATTGACGCCGGGAAAGGGGATTGCTAAAATCCCCTTTTTCTTTAACCCGCCGCAATAACGTTGTTACTCAATTTTTTATTTCAATACCTGCACACTCGCCTGCATTTGATGCCATCTCTTATTCTGAGTATGACGGGATGGTAAAACGTTTCACCTTTTGCAGGGACGGTGCGCATATATCATGAAAGTGAACACACCATGGCAGATGAGTTAGCAAAAGGCTACGAGCCGCATGAATTTGAACAGAAGTGGTATCGGCACTGGGAACAAAACGGATATTTCCATGCGGATGAACAGTCCGACAAGCCCGGATATTCAGTCGTTATCCCTCCGCCCAATGTCACGGGTGTGCTGCACATGGGGCATGCGCTCAACAATACCTTGCAGGATATTTTGGTGCGCTGGAAGCGTATGTGTGGTTATGAGGTTCTGTGGATGCCCGGTACCGACCACGCCGGCATCGCGACTCAGAACGTGGTGGAAAAGCAACTAAGCGAAGAAGGGCAGGATCGTCACGATATAGGACGTGACGCCTTCGTCGAACGTGTATGGCAGTGGCGTGAGGATTCCGGCGGCAAGATCATTAACCAGCTCAAGCGCCTCGGCGCCTCCTGTGACTGGGAGCGTGAGCGTTTCACTATGGATGAAGGGCTGAGCACGGCGGTGCGAGAAGTGTTCGTGAGTCTTTACGAAGACGGTCTTATCTATCGCTCCAATCGTCTCATAAACTGGTGCCCGCGCTGCCATACCGCTCTGTCTGATCTTGAGGTGGAGCACGAAGAGCAAAAGGGCAATTTCTGGCATCTGCGCTATCCGGTAAAAGGCAGCGACAAAGTGCTGGTGGTTGCGACCACCCGCCCGGAAACCATGCTCGGGGATACAGCGGTAGCGGTGCATCCTGAAGATGAGCGCTACGCCTCTCTCGTGGGGAAAGTAGTGGAACTGCCTTTGACAGGGCGCGAAATACCCATTATTGCGGATGAATATGTTGATAAGGAGTTTGGCAGCGGAGCGGTAAAGATTACCCCGGCGCATGATTTCAACGACTTTGAAATGGGCAAACGCCACAATCTGGAATTTATCAATATCCTGGATGAATCAGGAAATATAAATGAAAATGGCGCTGCATATCAGGGGCTGGATCGCTATGCCGCACGCGAAAAGGTGGTGGAGGATCTGTATGCTCTGGGACTGCTGGAGAAAACCGAGGAGCATTTGAACTCTGTAGGAGAGTGCTATCGCTGCAAAACAGTCATTGAACCCTACATGAGTCTGCAGTGGTATGTGGATGTAAAACCCCTGGCTAAAGAGGCAATCAAAGCGGTGGAGAGTGGTGAGACGCGCATTGTGCCCCCGCACTGGGAGAAGACCTACTATGAATGGATGTACAACATTCAGGACTGGTGTATCAGTCGTCAGATCTGGTGGGGGCATCGTATCCCGGCATGGTACTGCGAAGATTGCGGTGAAATAACTGTATCCCGCGAAGACGCGAATACCTGCAGCAAGTGTGGCAGCACTAATTTGCGCCAGGAGACGGATGTGCTTGATACCTGGTTCTCTTCGGGTTTGTGGCCGTTCTCCACCATGGGATGGCCGGAACAGACCGATACGCTGCAGAAATTCTATCCCACCTCATGCCTGGTGACGGGTTTCGACATCCTGTTTTTCTGGGTTGCACGCATGATGATGATAGGGCGGAGGTTTATGGGTGAAGTGCCGTTCAAAGATGTGTATATCCACGCTCTGGTACGCGATGCCCACGGACAGAAGATGAGCAAGAGCAAGGGCAACGTCATTGACCCCCTCACGGTTATTGAGGAGTTCGGCACCGATGCATTTCGTCTCACCCTCGCCGCATTTGCCGCACAGGGACGTGATATAAAGCTCTCTACCGAGCGTATCGGCGGGTATCGTAACTTCTGTAATAAACTCTGGAATGCAAGCCGCTTTGCCCTTATGAACCTGGAGGATTTCACCCCTGAAGATACCTCCAGCTGGGATGAGCTCAATCTAAGCCTTGCAGATCGCTGGATTCTCACGCGTCTGACGACTGTGGAGAAGGAAGCCAACACAGCGCTGGAGGAGTACCGCTTCAACGATGCCGCAGGCGTTCTGTACACCTTTACCTGGCACGAGTTCTGTGACTGGTATATAGAACTGATCAAAGGGGCTCTGTACGGAGAGGATGCAGACGCGCGTCATGGCGCCCAGACCGTCCTTTATTCCGTACTCGAGCGCCTGCTGCGCCTGCTCCATCCTATAACACCCTTCATCACCGAGGAGATCTGGCAGAATATCCCCGGAGAGCGCCCGGTCCCCTCGATCATGCTCAGTTCTTATCCGTACGGCAACGGCCTTCTGGATGATGCAGAGGCGGTCAGAAGCATGGAACAGGTGATGGATGTTATCCGTGGCATCCGCAACATCCGTGGTGAAATGGATGTGGCTCCGGGGAAAAAGATCACCGCTCTGCTCGACTGTAAAGACCGTGCGAGTTGCGATCTGATGCAGTCTGCATCCGAATATATAAAAGCCCTCGCGCGTGTTGAAGATCTCACCTGTGCAGTCGGGCTTGAGCAGCCTTCCCAGGTCGCAAAGCAGGTAGCGGGTGCAGTGGAGATCCTTCTCCCCCTGGCTGGTCTCATAAATATTGAAGAGGAGGAAAAACGCCTCACCAAAGAGATCGCCAAGGTGCAAAAAGATGTGGATATGTTCAGCAAAAAGCTCGCAAACGAAAAATTTGTCGCCAATGCACCCCCGCAGGTGCTGGAAAAAGACCGCGGCAAACTTGCCAGCGCCGAGGATAAACTCAGGGTTCTCCAGGCAAGTCTGGAGAAGATTGTGGCACTGAAGTAGGCGCGCCTTAAAAGCTTTATTACTTAAAAGCAAAGAGTTATGGCACCCCTCCCAAGGGACACTTTGCGCCGTCCTTGGCTGCAGACGCCCTTTTCATGGGTACCATAAGCCTATGGCGCTAGTGGATGGTGGATGGTTACAAAGCTTCTTATTATGAGGAATATAACAGTAAGGGCGCTTCGCATGCGCCCTTACTGCTTTGGAATGAAGCATTTTCAGGCACTCTGAATGATAGGGGAAATCAATATGCACCGATGTGACTGGGTTACTTCAACGCTGTTGCAGCATTACCACGATGAAGAATGGGGGGTGCCGGCGCATGATGACTGCAAACATTTTGAGATGTTGATTCTGGAGGGTGCTCAGGCAGGCTTGAGTTGGGAAACAGTATTGCGCAAAAGAGATGCGTATCGCGAGGTGTTTAAAGGTTTTAACCCTGAAAGAGTTGCACAAATGAACGATGCGGAGTTAGATGAACACCTGCAGAATCCCGCCATTATACGCAATCGTCTCAAAGTGTTTTGTACGCGCAAGAATGCACTTGCGTTTCTGGGCATCCAGCAGGAATTTGGCAGTTTCGACAGATATATCTGGCAGTGGGTGGATGGGAAACCTCTTGATGGCAGGCGTGAGAGCACGGAGGAAGTCCCCACTGCAACGGATATAAGTACAGCCCTTTCCAAAGACCTCAAAAAGCGTGGAATGACCTTTGTGGGTCCAACCATCATATATGCTTACATGCAGGCGGTTGGCTTGGTGAATGACCATCTGGTTTCCTGCTTTCGCTATCCTGAAGTTGAAAAAATGTCCTGATTCTGTTTTGAATGGTGGTTAGTGTGGAGGCGCTATGTGAAATTTTAACCACTATACGTCGGTTTGAATCTACTGTGAAATAATACGGGTCTGAAAATGGCGCATGATCATAGTCATCAGATAGAAAACTACAACAGAGCCTTTGCCATCGGTATCGGGTTGAATGTCGCTTTTGTTATTATTGAAGCGGTATACGGTACGATTGCGGATTCAATGGCTCTGCTTGCCGATGCGGGACATAATCTCAGTGATGTAGTGAGTCTGATGCTTGCATGGGGTGCGAGTGTCCTTGCAGCGAAAAGCACAACCCGAAAACGTACCTACGGTTTGCGCAAGGCAACGGTAATGGCGTCGCTTATCAGTGCCGTGATCCTCCTTGTTGCCCTGGGCGGAATCACATGGGAAGCATTCAGCCGCTTTACTGACCCACGTCCTGTTGCAGGGGTGACAGTAATGGTTGTTGCCGCTGTGGGAGTGGTAATCAATACGGTAACTGCGCTGCTGTTTGTCAAGGGACAGCACCACGACCTCAATATCAGGGGAGCTTTTCTGCATATGGCTGCCGATGCTGCCGTGTCCCTGGGGGTGGTGATCGGCGGCGTGGTTATTATGCAGACCGGTTGGCTCTGGGTTGATCCGCTTATCAGTATCATTATTGTCCTTGTGGTCTTTGTCGGCACCTGGGGATTGTTGAAGGATTCGCTCAATTACGCCATGGATGCGGTTCCTGATAAAATTGATATGCTGGCTCACTACTGTCCGGTTAATAATCGAATAAATTCAGCTGGTTATCATTTCCATGGTTGTCAACTTGCTTTAATGCATCTGTAACTAACTGTAATATAGGCTTTTTCTCAAACAGGTTGACCTCCA
>Ga0136557_1000382_pt1 | contig 34386 bp, 31 predicted proteins | sample AntRauTorckE6832_FD_104796 | JGI IMG/M metagenome (GOLD analysis project Ga0136557, IMG submission 104796) | Saline lake microbial communities from Rauer Islands, Antarctica - Metagenome Torckler E6 #832 | ecosystem: Environmental > Aquatic > Non-marine Saline and Alkaline > Saline | place...
ATTTATGGTCTACAGACGGCTATCGATGTCTATCAACCTTTGCATTATAGGATGTTTGATGTAGACTCATCGACATCAATACCTATTAATTAAAGATGACACCATGTCTATAGTCAATAAATATCAACTGGTCGGTATGCTTGTCGCCGCTTTGCTGCTAAGTGCTTGCGAGAAAACGCCGCCTGATTATCGTGCTACTGTCACGCTACCGCTTTACATTGAAGGCGATGCCGATAATGGTGCACTCATATATCAAGATGCTTGTGGTCAGTGTCATCAGTTAAACCCCGGTCTCAATAAAAAAGGCCCACAGCTGATGAATATTTACGGCGCGCCGGCAGCAGAACTTGCAGATTATACTTATAGTGAAGGACTTAAAGCCTCGGGTTGGGTATGGGATTCTCAAACCCTTGATACTTATATTGCGGATGCTGAAAAAGCTATGCCAGATTCAAAAATGCTGTCAGACCCGATGCCAGATTCTAAAGAGCGCGCTGATGTGATTGCCTACTTGTCTACCCTTCGCGCAGCTGCCCCAAGCGTTGAAAATGATAAATAACCCTTACCTGATACCTTTTTTTCCTCACAAATTAAACCCATAATCGCCTTAACGCAGCCACTAATATGCCCCTTTCATCGAAACATCAGCTGATATCAGAAACGCGTCCTCAAACGGTGCCTAGTGCTGCTGATTATAGCCATAATCAGCAAAAAATTGCTCAGTTAATGGCGCAATTGAATCAAATCGTATTGGATAAATCGCAAGTAGTTAAGCTTGCGCTTAGTGGTATTTTAGCAGGCGGTCATTTATTGCTACAAGACTTGCCGGGTATGGGTAAGACGACCTTGGCACAAGGTTTAGCCCAGTTATTAGGCTTAAGCTTTAGCCGTGTGCAGTTCACCAATGATATGCTGCCTGCCGATATATTGGGCATGAGTATCTATGATCAAAATAAGCGCCAATTTGAGTTTCGAGCAGGTCCTATCTTTACCCAGCTGCTGCTCGCTGATGAGATCAATCGCTCAAGTCCCAAAACCCAGAGCGCTTTACTTGAAGCGATGGAGGAGCGGCAAGTGACACAAGATGGGCAAAGTTATCCCTTACCCAGGCCATTTTTTGTGATAGCCACTCAAAACCCTTTGCAGCAAGCAGGTGTTTACCCACTTCCTGAGTCGCAGCTAGATCGATTTTTATTGTGCTTATCGCTTGGTTATCCATCAGCTGCAGCAGAGCGGGCATTGTTAAAAGGTCAAGATCGCCGCGAGCTTTTAAACAGTTTGGGTGCGGTGCTTGATACGGAAGCGGTGTTATTGGCGCAGCAAGGGGTTAAGCAGGTATACATCGCAGATGTGGTCTTGGATTATCTTCAGCGTCTGGTCGCAAAGACGCGAGCAAGCCAAGAGTATCATGGGCTGTCGCCGCGCGGTTTATTGTCGCTACAGCGCGCCGCGCAGGCTTACGCCTATGTATCAGGACATATGGAGGTCACGCCTGAAGATATTCAAGCGGTATTTGCTGCAGTCACTGACCATCGTTTGGGTCAGCGTTTTGTGCCAGCCCATGTCACTGGCGGGCAAGCTACCCCGACCATTTCTCAACGTATTTTGGCAGAAGTAGCAGTTATTGTTTAAATGTTTATGATTCGATAAATGCTCATCTAAAATCATTTAACACTGAAGGCGATTCTCTAAGTGGTTATTCAACATATTGGTATCGAACGCTTTCTCTGAATATCAATGATATTGTCAATTTTATGGTAACGATAGGGTAGCCATGAGCCTTTTGCCAAAAGCTTTCACCGTAACAGCTGCCTCAGCAGCCAATCGATGGTTCGCTTCGCGTGCGCCCAAAAGTGACAGCGCCACCCTCAATTTGCGTAATGTCTATATATTTTTTAGCCGGGAAGGCATGCTATTTGCGGTGCTGCTGATCATTACTTTTATTGCCGGTATTAACTATGGCAATAACTTGGTGTTAGGTTTATGTTTTTATTTGATTAGCGTTTGGCTGATCAGCTTTCATGTAACCTTTGCGCACATTTCAGGCCTGCAAATACGTTTACTTGAGGTGACTATGGCAGAAGCAGGTGCGCCTGTTTGGGTGACTTTGCAGCTGCGCAGTGAGAGCCGTCAACCAAGACGGCAGTTGTTATTTAGCTTTGAGCAGACTGATGGCAAGGCTAATAGCAAAAAAGATAAAAAAACCAGTAAAAAAATTAAACATAACGCTGATAATAAACAGTCAATACTGGTGACACGACTGCAAAACGAGCAAATTATTCGCTTGCCTGTACCGACGCAGAATCGTGGGCAGTTTGAATTACCACGGTTAAAAATAAAAACGGTTTACCCTTTGGGTATCATGCGGGCATGGTCTTACGTGTATTTTTCCCGTAAGGTTTGGGTCTATCCAAAACCTGAAGTATTTGATTGGCAAGCGCAGTATGCAGTTGCCAGTTTGGAGGATTTACCTATAGGCGGGCAATATCGGCAAGGTCAAGATGACTTTGAGCGGCTAGATGGCTATATCGAAGGAGAGTCACTGGCACGGGTTTCTTGGGGTCACGTAGCGCGCGGTCAGGGTATGCTTACCAAGCATTTTGCCGATCCTGTTGGTCACGAGCAAACCTTGGATTATGCCGATATGCCAGCTGCGCAGCATGAACAGAAGCTGGCACAACTGGCTCACGGCACGCTCATATTAGGGCAATTGGGTGTGCCGTTTAATATGTGCTTACCAAATGAGGCACCGTCTGAATTTTCCTCTGCGGTAATGACGGGCGAGGGCGACAGCTTTGCAAAGGCTTGCTTGCTAAGATTGGCAAAAGCGCCATGAACAATTCTAAACGATCTTCCTCAAATGATATTGAAAATGTATCGATCGATTTTCTTACTAAAAATTCTACAGAGACAGCCATTTTTGAGCAATTGGCAACGGGTCAAAGCACCCGCGCTAGTGTTGAACACGGTTACGCTAGAAAATGGTATCGCAATTTTTTAGCGCTACCAGCCTATTATTGGGTATTAATTGCCCAAGTCATTGTTATTTCACCTCATGCGGCACACTTACCATTATGGCTAATGGGTTTTGCTGTCGTCAGTATTATTGCCCAATTGCCACGCATCAAAGTGCGGTTTAAAAAAATAGCATATTTAAAACGCGTCTATCAAGGCATGCAAATGCTTGGCTTCTTATTGGGGCTGGCAGGATTGTGGCTGACCTACAATACTGCATTTGGACTGGATATGGGTGTGGCATTTTTAGTGCTCTGCCTTATCAGTAAACTGTGGGAGCTTTACAAGCGCCGCGATGCTTATGTGGTGTTGAATCTTTCACTGTTTGTACTTGCAGCGCTGTTTTTGATGGATCAAGGTCTTGTTACGACTTTAGAAGTAATCATCGGTGCTGTCATTATCTTGTTGGCATTTATTGCGCTCAATGACGATGGCAATACTCGCGGTGATGGTCGTCTGCGCACCTTGGGTGTATTAGGTCTTGGGGCACTGCCATTATTGGTTGTATTGTTTTTATTCTTCCCGCGCTTACCACCGCTATGGTCAGTACAGCTGTCGGGTCAGCAAGCAACCACTGGCGTCTCCGATAGTATGTCGCCCGGTGACTTTGCTAATTTGGGACAATCGACTGAGCTGGCTTTTCGGGTAGAGTTTGCAGATAAGCGCCCACCGCAGCAGCAGCTGTACTGGCGCGGCTTGGTATTTAGCGATTTTGATGGGGTTACATGGCGTCCTAGCCCTCAGCAACAACAATGGCGGCCTGCACCGCAAATGCCTGTTTGGATTGAGAACGCCTTTGCTACTATCCCTGATGAAGTGAAAGTTGCGCCTACCAGCTATGAGATTATTTTAGAACCCACACAACAAAACTGGCTATTTGGCCTCGATTATCCTTTTGCCCAGCGCCAAGACATCAGTATTACTTCAAACTTTACCCTATTAAAAGACCAGCCCGTTACTCAGCAGTTCCGTTATGACGTATTACAGTTTGCGCCGATGCGCATTGACCCTGTTCTGTCTGAAGCATTACGGCGTCTGAATCTTGCTCTGCCAGCTGATGGCAACCCACAAGCACGCGCACTGGCAAAGCGATTATTTGCGCAATCTGGCTCAGATCCAGTGCGCTATATTGCAGCTATTGAACGCTGGATTAATCAAACAGAATTTCGTTATACACTATCTCCGCCACGGCTGAATAATAACCGTATTGATGAGTTTTTATTTGAGACCAAAGCGGGGTTTTGTGAGCACTATTCTTCCAGCTTTACCTTTATGATGCGCGCCGCTGGCATACCTGCACGGGTCGTGGCAGGCTATCAAGGTGGCGAGCTAAGCCGCAGTGGGAATGTTTGGGAGGTGCGACAAAAGGATGCGCACGCTTGGACGGAAGTTTGGCTTGAGGGTCAAGGCTGGGTACGTGTCGATCCGACTGCGTTTGTAGCGCCTGAGCGCGTCGAGCAAGGCATGGATGCGCTGACGCAGTCACAAGGGGCTACGATGTTTGGCGATGGGGCTAGCGCGCAAATCAGCTATCAGCAGTATCAGATGCTACAAACCTTGCGCCGCCTGTCAGACCAAGCCAGCTACTATTGGCAAAAAGACGTCGTCGGTTACGATCAGGACAAGCAAGCGGACTCGCTACTCAAATGGTTCAACATCCGCTCAGTGATGCAGCAAATTATTTGGTTGGCAGCAAGTGCTATTACCGTCATGGTAATTCTCGTTTTTGTCATTTGGCAACGCCGCCGCAAGCGCTGGCATCCAGCAGATCTGCCACTTGCACAGCTATCAAAACGTATTGGCAAGAATAATAAAACGTTGGCTAGGTTTGAGAGTGAAGGGCAATTGGCATGGCTTGAACGCTTGGCAATGTCACTTGATACAAGTGCTCGTCCAAAACCTGAAGCAAACACAGGGAAAAATACTCAGAGTAGTAGTCCTAGTCAGTTGGTAGACAGCAATGCTTTAACAGTGGCTCAAATGAAAATCGAGCAGATTAAAAAGGATTATCGTCAGCTGCGTTATGGGCGTTTGAGCACGATAGATGTGAGTAATAATGAGTACCAGCAAGTACTTAAGCAGCTAAAGAAAAACGTAAGGGAATTACCAAGGTTATACTGATTTGTGTGTGGTAGATCCATTAGAGTAAAAGTACTTAGATTATTTTAAAGCAATAAATAAAGGGATAGCTCTATGGCGATATACGTCGATTTTATGCAGATAGAGTTTAAAGGCTATAAGTGGTGCCATCTGCTGGCAGATACCTTGAAAGAGCTGCATGATTTTGCTGCGCTGATTGAAGTGGATGCGCGCTTATTCCATCGTCATGCCAGTTACCCGCACTACGATGTCACCGTACAAATGCGCGAAATTGCCATTGAGTATGGTGCTATCCCTGCCGATCGAAAAAAGATTATAGAATGTGCAAAGAAATTAAAAGTAGAGTTGCATGAGCAAATAGCATGCTCTGAGCATTGCTAATAAATAAGTTAATATTCTAGAGATAGAAAAAAGGTGGGTTGCGATTTGGCTACCCACCTTTTTATTTAGTAAATTTTTTGCTAGAAATTTACTTGGCAATAGCTGCTTTACTAACACTGTTGAGCGCTTTTGAGATGTTAGCAATCTCGGTATCGCAACCTTTAATGTTATGACGATTTTTTAAATACTCAGGATTATTATATGACAGCCATACCTTTTTATCGGCATCTTCGCTGATGAGAATTTTTTGCGGTAAGTCGATGGCGACGCTTTGCTCGCATTGCATCAATGGTGTACCCGCTTTTGGATTACCAAACATAATGACTTGTGTTGGTCTTAATGTTAAATCGACACTTTGTGCATTTTTTTGATGATCGACGCGTGCGAACACCTTCATACCTTTGCTTTCAATAATCGCTGCCAGCTTATCAGCGGTATCTTGCACGGAATGAGGACTTTGCATCGTAACCAAACCTTTTTTAGCATTGATAGCAGTCATCGTGTCTGGCGTTGATGGCATCTTATCAGGTGCATTTAAAATATTTTCAACACTGGCACAAGAGGATACAGCCAAAGCTAGAGCAGCAATAGAGATAATCTTAAGCATAAAAATTCCTTTTTTATGGTGGTCGTTTGTTCAGTGAGTGATGGTTGGCAACATCGAGTCCTTATAGTGCATCATTACATTGTGCGTAATAAACGGTGCATAGTAAAGAGTCGCTTTGCAACATGCCTTAACGAACTATTAAGCCAAATGATCTGCTAGATAGTCCACCAACAGCCTAATTTTTGGCGATAAATGACGATTGTGCGGGTAGACTGCCCATATCCCTTCTTCTTGCTCTCTATATTCGTCCAATATCGTCATTAAACGGCCGGTTGCTAGATGTTTTTGTACATAATAATCTGGCAATTGTACGATGCCAAGCCCCTTTAGCGCTGCATCAACCAAGCTATAACCGCTGTTATACCGTATCTTACCACTCACGCGTATATTGCGCTCTGTATCTGCTTCTTTAAAATGCCAATAATCCAGTGTACCTAATAGGCAGCTGTGTTGACTGAGTTCATCCAAGGTTTTTGGGCGACCATATTTCTCAAAATAAGCGGGCGATGCACAGACAAAGTTGGTACGGTGACTGAGTTTTTTTGCCATCATCGTAGAGTCGCTCAGCTTACCGATACGTATTGCCAAATCATAACCACCTTCAATCAAATCAATCTTCTGATTGCTCAAAAAAGCTGTCACTTCGATATCACTATATTGCACCATAAAATCATTTATCAGTGGCAATAGCTGCTGCTCTCCATAGGTGACAGGAGCTGTCAGATTGATGCGACCTTGCGGTTTGGACTGCAAATTACTGACCGCTTGCTCTGCGGCATCGAGTCCATCAAGGATGCTGCGGCAATGCTGATAAAACACCCGCCCTTCTTCTGTTAGCGACACTTTACGCGTGGTTCGATACAGTAGCTTGGTATTGAGCCGCTTCTCCAGTGCAGTGACCTGCCGGCTCACTTGCGCTGTCGAGATGGCAAGCTTGGCCGCCGCTTTAGTAAAGCTCTCAAATTCTGCCACGTAGACAAACTCACTGATACCATCCCACTTCATGATTATTACCACTGTGTAAAAGATATTTGCAAATATGCTATATTATCATTAGCAGGGAAGTAATATAAAATAATCACACTATTAAAATTCAACCATTAAAAAGAGAGACTTTTATGTCAGATAAATTTATCAAATCAAAAGCCGCCATTGCTTGGGGTCCTAATCAGCCATTATCGATTGAAGAAGTGGACGTCATGCTACCGCGTAAAGGCGAAGTATTGGTTAAAATCATCGCCAGTGGCGTTTGCCATACCGACGCCTTTACCTTATCTGGTGAAGACCCAGAAGGCGTATTCCCAGCTATTTTAGGTCATGAAGGTGGCGGTATCGTTGAGCAAATCGGCGAAGGCGTGACTAGCGTGCAAGTGGGTGACCATGTCATTCCCTTATATACCGCAGAATGTGGCGAATGTAAGTTCTGTACTTCAGGTAAAACCAACTTATGCTCAGCGGTACGTGAGACTCAAGGTAAAGGCTTAATGCCAGATGGCACCACCCGTTTTTATAAAGACGGTCAGCCAATCTACCATTATATGGGTTGCTCAACCTTTTCTGAATATACGGTATTGCCAGAGATCTCTTTAGCCAAAGTTGACGCCAATGCACCGTTAGAAAAAGTTTGCTTACTTGGTTGTGGTGTGACCACTGGTCTGGGCGCAGTCATGAATACCGCTAAGGTTGAAGAAGGCGCGACCGTTGCTGTTTTCGGCCTTGGTGGTATTGGCTTAGCGGCTATTATCGGTGCAAAAATGGCAAAAGCCAGTCGTATTATCGGTATTGATATTAACGAAGATAAATTTGAGCTCGCCAAAAAGCTAGGCGCAACTGATTGCATCAATTCTAAAGATTATGACAAGCCTATCCAAGATGTCATCGTTGAGATGACGGATGGCGGCGTAGATTACTCATTTGAGTGTATCGGTAATGTCGATGTTATGCGTTCAGCGCTTGAGTGCTGTCATAAAGGCTGGGGCGAGTCGGTCATCATCGGTGTTGCTGGTGCCGGCAAAGAAATCTCAACCCGTCCATTCCAGCTAGTGACTGGTCGCGTCTGGCGCGGTTCAGCATTTGGCGGCGTCAAAGGTCGTTCAGAGCTGCCCGGCTATGTTGATCGTTATATGCAAGGTGATATTCCATTAAATGACTTTATCACTCATACGATGCCATTAGAAAACATCAACGAAGCGTTTGATTTGATGCATAAAGGCGAAAGTATTCGTACGGTTATTCATTTTTAACTTGTAACAGTTATAAAATTAGCATCATAGAATACGAAAAAGCCGCTCCTATCATAGGTATCATAGGAGCGGCTTTTTTCTGTCTATCTTTTAGTCCTTTTTAAAGCTATGCATGTCTTCTAACATCCCCGTAAATCTCTCGTATAGCCATGGCTCCATATCATCGACCACTTGATTATAAAAATGCGGACCTACGGTTTCGATGATAAAATCCAATAAGAACTTAGCGGGCAAATTGCCAATATCGATATCGAATTCATCATTCATATAAACCCGTAGTTGATCTAAGATAAGGATCTCAGTTTCATCTGATAGGGTGATTGGTTTGTCTTTATTCATATAAATGGTCCTACTAAAAAATCTTAATTTACTCTTTCATATTGGCTAACTGCTCTAAAATATTGACATAATTGTCCACGCCTTGCGCGCCACTAACCAAGTGCTGCTCATTAAAAATGATAGCAGGGACACTTTGAATACCTTGCCTTTGCCAATGCTGCTCTACCTCACGTACATCATTGGCAAACCGCTGGTCTTCTAAAACCGTCAACACTTCTTTACCATCTAACCCAATCTCTGCAGCAATATCGGCAAGTACCCTGATATCAGAGAGGTTTCTATTATCGGTAAAGTGCGCGATAAATAATGCCTGCTTTAACTCATGCATACGCCCTTGCTGCTCAGCCCAATGCAAAAGCTGATGCAGATTAAAGGTGTTGTGCATACGCAAGTCATCATTAAAATTAAACTCAAAGCCGACCTCAGAACCTGCCTCGGCTATTCTAGTGCGGCTAGCGTCTGACTCGGCTTTGCTTGAGCCATATTTCTCCATGATATGCTCACGCATGTTTTGACCCTCGCTTGGCATATTAGGATTTAGCTCAAACGGATGCCAATGTATCACATGATCGGTATTGGTTTGCTCTAGTGCTGCTGCTAGTTGGCGATAGCCGACGACACACCAAGGGCAGACGACGTCTGATACGATATCGATACGTAGTGGCTGCTCTGATGTTAACTGCTCTGAGTTTTCCATATGTTTCACCTAATTTATTGTCTGTTTTTTATCTAATGAAGTAACATTTGAAGTAAGCTTTCTTACCTGAAGCTGACTGTAACCAATATGCTTATTAAGCGATACTTATAAAACGATACTTATCAAACGATACTAAGAGAAAGGCTAGGTGATTACAATGGCGGATAAGTTACTAATGATAACTACCAGCCATAATCATAAGCCAACTATTAATTATGGCGGCTTAAACTGGGTAGCCATCATAAGAATGGCTTGAGAAACTATGTAAATAGGCAATTTAATGAGCTTTATAGAGTACCAAATGAAACCTTGTATAGAAACAGAGCGTCTTTATCTTAGACAGTGGCAAGCAAGCGATTTTGCAATATTTGCTGCTATGAATGCCGATCCAGAGGTTATGAAGTATTTTCCCAAGCTTTTATCAGCTAAAGTGAGCGATATTATTGGGAATAAATGCCAGCAGCTGATTGAAGATAATGGTTGGGGATTTTGGGCGCTTAGTCTAAAAGACTGTTCAGAAAAAAATGATGCCTTTATTGGTTTTGTTGGCTTAAATCAGACGCATGCTGATATGTCTTTTGCTCCTTGTGTCGAGATTGCTTGGCGACTGCGTAAGGAGTTTTGGGGACAAGGCTATGCAACTGAAGCTGCTCGTGCGTCTTTAGATTTTGCTTTCAGCGAGCTGGCGCTTGAGGAGGTGGTTGCATTTACTGCTGTAATTAATAAGCGCTCTCAACTGCTTATGAAGCGTATCAAGATGACTGATACGCAAAACAATTTTTATCATCCTGCACTTGAGTCAAATCATCTACTCGCTGAACACGTGCTATATAAGATCACTCGGCAGCAGTGGCAGGCAGTTTAAGTAGCTTTAGAATGAGCGTTACCACATCAGAAGAGAATGCCTTAATGTATTACCATCTCATTGTGGATGGCTATTTCCATTACTTAAATGTGCTAATGACGCATTGCATATAAACAGTGTGCAATGCCTTAAATAATTTTTATAAGACAAGGTAACTATTTTCATTTAAAGTGTTATTGATAAAGCGATTGATAGCTAGATGAGGTATCAAACAGCATTGATGGTTCTTTAATAGCATTTATCGCATCAGTTTTGCCAGTGACAATAAAAGCTGCATAGCTCGAATGCGCTCTTCATCGACGTCTTTTGATAGTGCTAATGAAATCATTATTCATTGTTAAAGACAAATGCTTCAATATTTGCTTTAGTTGTCTAAAGCTTTCTAAACTAATCACCTTTTTTTAATTATTAAGTTTTTACTACGCACTATTTTCAGATATTTTAATGATAAAAACTTATCCATAACTTTTGATGATGCTGATATTTACTAGACGTATACATCAAAAAAATGATATACAGTTATGAGATAAAAATAGTCTGGGCTTCTTTATCATAATTTAGCGACCCAAACCGTTGGATTCTAATCCCACCAGTTGTCATACCAGATAGCGTATAGCAGCGACATCAATCCTACATCTGTGTTCACCATCCTATCATTTTCGGGTATGCGATAGTGCGCCGGTGTAAATCAGCACGATTACAATTTCTACCCTAAGGAACCTATATGAGTATCAGTCAGGCAATCGAAAAAATCGAAGCACGTTACGCCCATCAACCTGAGTTTATTCAGGCAGTAAAAGAAGTTGCAATCACGATTGCGCCACTATATGACTCTCATCCTGAATATGATGCTTTCAAAGTTTTTGAGCGCTTGGTTGAGCCTGACCGCGTGATGGGTTTCCGTATCAACTGGGAAAATGATAAAGGTGTAGTACAGGTCAATCGCGGCTGGCGTGTCCAATTTAGTAACGCGTTAGGTCCTTATAAAGGTGGTATTAGATTTCACCCAACCGTTAATCAATCGGTCTTAAAGTTCTTAGGTTTTGAGCAAATTTTTAAAAATGCCTTGACTGGTTTGCCAATGGGAGGCGCTAAAGGCGGTTCTGATTTTGATCCAAAGGGCAAGTCAGACAATGAAATCCGTCGTTTTTGCTATGCTTTCATGCGTGAGCTGCATCCCTATATCAATAAAGATACGGACGTACCGGCAGGTGATATCGGCGTTAGCGGACGCGAAATCAGCTATATGTTTGCCATGTATAAAAACCTGACCCGCGAATACGGCGGTGTATTGACTGGTAAAGGCGTAGGGTTTGGTGGCAGTTTGATGCGTACGGAAGCGACGGGCTATGGCGCGGTTTACTTCTTAGAAAATATGCTAACGGCTCAAAATGAGCGCATAGATGGTAAGCGAGTACTGGTTTCAGGCGCGGGTAACGTCTCTCTACATGCTGCTGAAAAAGCTCATATGCTGGGCGGTGTTGTGGTCACCGTATCTGATTCGCAAGGTACCTTGTATGATGGGGCGGGTCTAAATCAAGAAAAAATCAACTGGTTAAAAGCGCAAAAAGCAAAAAGCCAACCATTAGCAGATTACGTTGCGGTCTATGGTGGTGAATGGTTCGCTGGTCAAAAACCTTGGCATATCAAAGGCGATATCGCTATTCCATCAGCCACGCAAAACGAAGTGAATGAAGAGGACGCCAAGCTGATGGTTGAGAACGGCATTAAGTATGTGGTTGAAGGCGCTAATATGCCATTGACTGCAGACGCAATTGATCATATTCGCTTGCATCGTGTGCACTATGCTCCAGGTAAAGCGGCAAATGCAGGCGGCGTGGCAGTATCTGGTCTTGAGATGTCACAGAACTCAGTACGTCAGTACAAAACTTTTGAAGAGATTGATGCACGTTTAAAAGTTATTATGAAAAATATTCATGACGGCGCTGCTGAAGCCTCAGAAAAATACCATCAAACTGATAAAGGTTATATCGATTATATGACTGGCGCTAATATCGTCGGCTTTAAACGTGTTGCCGATGCCTTAGTTGCTTATGGTATCTTGAACTAAGAGCGGTTTATAGATCATAGTACAGTCGATTCAATTTAAAAAGAATACAGTACTGTTGGGATAAATTTTGCGAAGCCTCTGGAGTGCGAAGCACACAGCAAGCGAGAGAAATTTATCCCAGCATAATGCTATTCTGAATGTAACTCTTTTATATTGAACTCACTATAAGACATAAGTTGTTAATGTCATAAATTCTTTTCATAAACCAAAAAGCCTCAATCGTTCATTGATTGGGGCTTTTTACGATTTAAAAGAAAATGGTGAGGCTATAAGGTTTAACGCCATGCACCTTTGATCATAATACCTTCAATAGGATTTAGCCCCATTTGATAGGCTAAATCAGCAGGGCGAGTGATATCCCACAGCGCCAAATCCGCATCACAGCCAACTTCTATACGTCCTTTATGAGCTAGACCTAATGCTTGAGCAGCATGAACCGTTGCCCCTGCTAATACTTCTTCAGGGGTCATATAAAATAGCGTACAGCCCATATTCATCGCTAATAGCAGTGAGGTCAGCGGTGAGGTACCTGGATTACAGTCAGTCGAAACTGCCATTGGTACTTGATGTTTACGCAGTTCTTCGATCGGTGGCAACTTGGTATCACGTAAGGTATAAAACGCGCCTGGCAACAGCACAGCCACCGTATTACTTGCTGCCATTTTTTGGATATCGTCTTCTACTAAGTGCTCAAGATGGTCACTTGATAATCCTTGATATTCAGCAACTAAGGCGCTAGCGCCTATATTTGATAGTTGTTCAGAATGCAGTTTCACCGGTAAGTTTAATGAGCGTGCGACTTCAAAGACGCGCTTAATCTGCTCAGCATTAAAGGCAATGTTTTCACAAAATCCATCGACTGCATCAACTAAGCCCTCGCTATGTAAAATCGGTAGCCACTCGCAGACTTGCTCGATATAGTCATCGGCACGATTTTTGTATTCAGGTGGTAGGGCATGAGCGGCTAAATAAGTGGTGCTAACATGAATATCGTACTTTTCGCCAAGCTTGCGCGCCACAATCAGCATTTTGCGTTCAGTGTTTAAATCTAAGCCATAACCAGATTTAATCTCGATACTGGTCACACCTTCTTTGATAAGCGCCAGCAGGCGTTTTTCACTTTGTGCAAACAATTCTTCGATATTGGCTTCGCGAGTGGAACGAACTGTTGAGACAATACCGCCACCTTGGGCAGCAATATCTTGATAGTTGGCACCGTGTAGACGCGCTTCAAACTCATTGCTGCGGTTGCCGCCATAGACGATATGAGTATGGCAATCTATCAATCCAGGCGTTATCCAATGACCATCAGCGTCTGTGATTTGCTGACGCTGATAATGGGTGAAATAGGGCGTTATTTGCGTATGCGCCCCAATCCATGCAATTTTGCGGTCTTTAATGCCGATAGCAGCGTTTTCTAATTGACCATAAGGCGTGCTTTTTGCGGCTGCGGATATACTGTCTTTATTGTCAGCATAAGTATCGAAACCATATTGCGCTGAAAAAGTCGCAAGATTGGCATTGATAATAATATGGTCAAACGTTGTTAAGGCATCCATAGCATCGGTAGTATTGATAGAGTCGTCAAGTATCTGTTCGCTAGAGTTGTTCATAATAAGCTCCTGCTTAATACTGATAATCAGGTAAATATATAAAATTCATTTCTAAAGTTAAACTTATAAGCCTTTATCTATAAATTCAGTAAATGCTGCTCGATAATAGTCGCCAAAAGACGAGCAGCAACTTTACAGCTACGCGAATCAATATCAAAAGTAGGGTTGATCTCAGCAATATCGGCTACTTTTACCTTACCAGAGGACAAGATAAGTTTGACCGCGCGCTCAACGAAACTGAGCTCAATACCATAGGCAGCAGGTGCACTGACACCAGGTACGACGCTAGATGGTAAGCAATCCATATCAATGGTTAAATAAATAATATCGACGCTCTCGATGAAACTGGTTATTTGAGCAGCAATTTTTTTCCATTTTTTATTGGTACACTCTTCATCACTGATGATATGCACGCCCAATTGATCAGCACGATCAAAGAGCGCTGCCGTATTGGAAAACCGACTGACGCCTATACAACAATAATTAAATGGCTGACCTTGCTCATCAAGATGCTCGGCAATTTGTCGAAATGGCGTACCCGAGGTAGCGACATCAGACTGACGAAGATCAAGATGAGCATCAAAGTTAATAATGCCAATACGCGGTGGCGCATCTGTATCACTATTAGCGTCTGTCTGCTGCAGCGCTTGCCACAATCCTAAAAAGCTACCATAAGCAATAGCATGACCACCGCCAAGCCCAATGGGTAAGCCGCCTTGCTTGATAATCTGGTTTACCTTATCGGCATAATTAAGTTGTGCTTGTTCTAGCATGTTTGCGGCAAAGTCATCATGATCATGGCAGTGAATATCACCTGCATCACCCAGTAAGGTTGGCAGTTGATTGTCAAAGCGCTGCTGTAGTTCAGCGATGACTGGCAGTGCAGCAAACGCCTGACGAATCAATGGCGGTGCGGCTCTTGCGCCCACACGTCCTTGATTGCGCCTGACACCTTGGTCACAAGCGAAACCGACCAGCCCAATACGCTGGCCGTTTTGCTGACTGGTGCTATCAAAGGCATAAGGCTGAGCCAACTGATACCAGTAACGAGCGCGAGCTGTCTCAAATGGCTCTGCACGTCCTGTCCACTGGGTCATATCAGCAGGTGTATGGCTAATGTGAGTGGTAGTCGTTGCTGTTGTTCTCGCTATTGTCATCGCTGTTCTCCGCCCATCAATATTTATTTAGACTCGTACCAGTCGCTGCGTAGTGACTGCCAATGTTCGGCAAGCGTACCGTCTAATACTAACTGCTTGGCCGCTTCGATATCAGGGGCTAGATAGCGATCTTTATCATAGAAAGTCACTTGTTCACGTAGTTTCTGATGCGCCACAGTCAAAGGCTCTGAGGTCTCTAACCCACGATGGAAGTCGATACCTTGACCAGCAGCCAAGAGCTCAATACCGATAATGGTGGCGGTATTTTGCGCCATCTCATATAAGCGACGGGCGCAATAAGTTGCCATCGACACATGGTCTTCTTGATTGGCAGAAGTTGGAATACTATCGACACTACCTGGATGGGCGATAGATTTATTCTCTGATGCCAGAGCCGCTGCCGTCACATGAGCAATCATAAAGCCTGAGTTGACCCCAGCATTATCAACTAAGAATGGCGGCAAACCACCTGATAAAGTAGCATCGATTAGCAAAGCGATACGGCGCTCAGACATAGAACCAATCTCAGCAATTGCCAATGCTAAAATATCAGCAGCAAAAGCCACTGGCTCAGCATGGAAGTTACCTCCAGAGATGGCAACTGGACCGTCTTCATTGTTAAAGATCAGTGGATTGTCCGTGACGGCATTTGATTCAATCAATAGCGTCTTGCCTGCTTGATTGATGATATCAAGGCAAGCACCCATCACTTGTGGCTGGCAACGCAAGCAGTAAGGATCTTGTACTCTGTCGTCTTGCTCGCCATCGTGTGAGGCGCGAATGGCACTGCCTTTAATGAGCTGACGGTGTGCTTTGGCGATTTCGATTTGACCATGATGACCACGTACTGCGTGAATACGCGCGTCAAATGGCGCATCTGAGCCTTTAGCCGCATCGATAGACAGTGAGCCGACGATGGTTGCCGTCTCAAGCAAATCACGTGCTAAGAAATAACCACGCAATGCCAGTGCGGTGGATACTTGAGTGCCATTAATCAGGGCAAGACCTTCTTTTGCCGCAAGGGTGATTGGCTCAAGACCATGCTGTGCTAGTGCATCAGCGGCCAGTACTTTTTTACCATCAACATAAACATGACCTTCGCCCATCATCGCCAGTGTCATATGCGATAAAGGCGCGAGGTCTCCTGAAGCACCTACTGAGCCTTTGGCAGGGATGTTTGGGGTAATTTGGTTATTAATTAAGCCCAGTAAGCTGTCGACCACGGCGCGGCGGACGCCAGAAACACCTTGTGCCAAGCTGGTCACCTTCATCACCATAATCAGTCGAACCACGTTGGCTGGTAATGCTTCACCAGTACCCACCGAGTGAGACACGATAAGATTGCGCTGTAGTAATTCTAATTGATCATCGCTGATACGGGTTTTTGCCAACAGACCAAAACCGGTATTGATACCATAAGCGCTTTTATCACGGCGGATGATCGTTTGTACATCTTCGTGTGAGGCGTCTATTGCCTCATAAGCGCTATCAGGTAAGGTCAATATGACGGGCTGTTCATAGATATCGCGTAGTATCTCAAAGCTAAGCTGACGTGGCTGTAGTGTTAATTTTTTAATAGCAGTCATGATGGTAATCCTAGTGTTAAATGTTATTAGCTGTATTTATAATATGGTGAGGTATTGATGTTGTGCCTGTATTAATAGGTGCAATCTATCCTAACTTATCCAGCCGAAAGACATTGCCAAATGTCCAAAAGCTGCTGCCAGTAAGATACTAAGTGCTACACGCTGGAACCAAACGATGACCATTTTCCCAACAGAGATAGGAATCTCAGTTGCTAGTACACAAGGAATCATGGCAGAAAAAAATAGCACACTGCTAATAGAGATGACGCCTGCGACATAACGGGTCAACATATCCGCATCACTGAGCAATAATGCGGGCAAGAACATCTCAGCCAATCCTGCAGACATACCTTTGGCAGCCACGAGCGGCTCTGGCAAACCGCCCAACCAGGTAAAGGGGTAAAGCAGTAAACCTAAAGCGTCAAATACTGGCGTGTACTTGGCCAATAATAAACCAGTGAGTCCAACGGCGATAATAGAGGGCACAATAGCGGCTGCCATTGTCAAACCATCACGAAAATTAGTCCATAGAATTTGTTTAAAATCTGATGCACGGCGTGACGTGGACAAACCTAGCTCATATGCCGCTTTTAGACGCGTGCCTCTTTTGTAGTCTAAATTTGGACGCTCAACCTCATTATCAAACTGACTAATTGGTGGAATACGGGCAGTGATAGCGGTGACGATAAAGGTAATCACTAGCGTTGACCAAAAAAACAGATTCCAAAATTCCATCAATCCCAGTGTTTTGGCAACAATTACCATAAACGCGGCTGATACAGTTGAAAAGCCGGTCGCAATGATAATGGCTTCACGCGCAGAATATTGCTTTTGCAGATACACACGATTGGTAATTAACAGCCCAATCGAATAACTGCCAACAAAAGAAGCAACTGCATCAATCGCTGATGCACCTGGCGTTTTCCAAATAGGTTTCATAATCGGCTGCATCAGCACGCCAACCATCTCAAGCAAACCAAAACCCACTAAAAACGCCAGAATCAAAGCCCCAAGCGGCACAATCATACCAACGGGTAGCGCCAGTTTTTCAAATAAAAACGGCAGCATATCCTTTTCCATCATAAAGGCTGGAGCGTTACCAGTGATATACATCACAGCTAATACCAGTCCCAGTACTTTAAAGACAGTTAGGATTTTATGGGTGATGTTTTTGCGCCATGAACCATCAATAAACGGTTTACTTACCCCAAATATCATCAGCATAAATAACAAAGTTACAGATAAAGTATGTTGCTGATTGACCAGATAAGTTGCGCCATGGTCGAACAAAATCGTGCTTTTTTCACCAATGGTAAATGGCACAAAAAACATCACCAAACCGATCATACTAAAGACAATCAGTTGCAGTAAGGCAATGGGTTTTGACAGTAATGTCTCTGGCGTTGTCGTATCGGGCACGGTGTTAGCGACCTGCTCAGTTTTCTCTAATTGTAGGGTATCTTGCTTGGTCATATTATCTTCCTTGATAAAATCATGTGATCTATGTGTCTATGGAGAACTACTTAATCATAGGAAGATTTAGACCGTAATCCTTAGCAGTTTTAATCGCCAACTCATAGCCCGCATCGGCATGACGCATAACGCCAGAACCACAATCGTTGACCAGTACTCGCGCTAAACGCTTAGCTGCGGCATCAGTACCGTCAGCGACGATAACCATGCCAGAGTGCTGCGAGTAGCCCATACCAACACCGCCGCCATGATGTAATGATACCCAAGTAGCACCGCCTGCGACATTGAGCATACCGTTTAATAGTGCCCAATCCGATACCGCATCTGAGCCATCTTTCATGCTTTCTGTTTCACGGTTTGGACTGGCAACAGAACCGGTGTCCAGATGGTCACGACCGATGACGATAGGGCCTTTAAGCTCGCCGTTTTTGACCATCTCATTGAAGGCAAGACCTGCTTTATCACGCTCACCAAGACCTAACCAGCAGATACGTGCTGGCAGACCTTGGAACTGAATGCGCTCTTTTGCCATGTCTAACCAGCGATGGATATGTTGGTTTTCAGGGAATAGCTCTTTGATTTTTTGATCGGTCTTATAGATATCTTCTGGATCACCTGATAATGCAACCCAGCGGAAGGGACCTTTGCCTTGGCAAAACAGCGGACGAATATACGCAGGGACAAAACCTGGGAAATTAAAGGCATTTTTTACGCCTTCATCAAACGCCACCTGACGAATGTTATTACCATAATCAGTCGTTGGGATGTCCATTGCCTGCAAGTCTAGCATCGCCTGTACATGTACGGCACAAGACTGAGCAGCGGCTTTGGTTAGATCAGCATGTTGCTCTGGGTTTTCTTGAGCGGCTTTCCATTCTTCAACCGTCCAGCCACTTGGTAGATAGCCATTAATCAAATCATGGGCGGAGGTTTGATCAGTAACCAAATCAGGTTTGATTTCGCCTGCATTGGCACGCTTTACCATCTCAGGCAAGATGTCTGCTGCATTACCAAGTAACGCGATAGAAACGGCTTCACCAGCTGCAGTATGTTGCTTAATGAGCTCATAGGCATGGTCAAGATTGTCAGCTTGTTTATCGACGTAGCCCGTACGCAAACGGAAATCAATACTAGATTGTTGGCATTCGATATTTAGAGAAGTTGCGCCAGCAAAGGTCGCCGCTAGTGGCTGCGCGCCGCCCATACCACCAAGACCAGCAGTCAAAATCCAGCGACCTGCCCAGCTACCGTCGTAATGCTGACGACCAGCTTCGACAAAGGTTTCATAAGTGCCTTGAACTATGCCTTGAGTGCCGATATAAATCCAGCTGCCCGCAGTCATTTGACCGTACATAAACAAGTCTTTACGATCGAGCTCGTTGAAATGCTCCCATGTTGCCCAGCGCGGGACAAGGTTGGAGTTGGCAATCAATACGCGCGGCGCATTTTCATGGGTTTGAAAAACGCCAACTGGTTTGCCAGATTGCACCAATAAGGTTTCATCATCTTCTAATTCTTTGAGTGACTCTAAAATTTGATCATAGCTTTCCCAATTACGGGCAGCGCGTCCAATACCGCCATAGACGACCAAGCTTTTTGGATTTTCAGCCACATCAGGATGCAGGTTATTTTGTAACATACGATAAGGGGCTTCGGTCAGCCAACTCTTGCAGTGTAGGGTACTGCCAGTTGGCGCCGCGATATTGCGACTCTCGTCACGGCGAGTATATTCAGGGGTTTTGTTCAATCCATTATCAGTAGTCATGATCCTATCCTTGTGATATCTGTTGAGGCAATATGGCAATCAAAGTGAGTCTTGTACGGTCAGTTTGCTAAATTTACTAATACTGCCGTAAAGTTGTATATACAAATTATCAGGAATCATTTTTTCATGCAAGTTTTTTTTCTTTATTGCAGCATTATTTTTGTGAGTGATTAGACAAACATGCAGCTGCCATATGGTTTTGCTAAGGTTTGTATGATTATCTCGTGTTACTATGGCGCTATTCTTATTGGTAAAACTAACGGTTAAAAATGGATACGATAAAGGCGATTCCGGCATATCAACGCATTAAAAATGCGATATTGGACAATATTCATTCAGGTAAATGGCAGGCGGGCAATGCGATTTCTACCGAAATGGCGTTGGCAGAAGAGTTTGGTGTCTCTCGTATGACGGTCAACCGTGCTTTAAAGGAATTGAGCGAAGAGCGAGTATTGGAGCGCCGGCAAGGGTCGGGGACGTTTGTTGCGCAGCAGCAGTTTAATCATACATTTGTAGAAGTTCGTAATATCGCTCAAGATTTAAAGTCTGCCAATCGTGATTATCAAGCAAAAGTTGTCAGTAAGCGCGGCATTACTGCTGCTATGCTAAACGATGAGCTACGGCGTAAATTTGGTCTTGAGAAGGTGGTTGAAACTTCTGAATCGAAAGAAGGTAAAAGTATTGATAGCGAAGTCGCTGTTTTATATGAGGTTAAGATCATCCATTTTGCAGATGGTCAGCCGATACAGTTTGAAGAGCGTTGGGTAGATGCTCTAAAGGTTCCAGAGTTTATCGAGCAAGATTTTAGCGTGGTCAATACCAGTGATTATCTTATTGCAAAAAGCCCACTGGAGCGTGGTAGCTATACTATTCGAGCACTAGCCGCACCCGATGAGATTGCAGCGTTACTACAGATTACCGCGCAGTCGCCTACATTGGTACTTTGTCGTCAAACTTACTCAGCGGGTCAAGTATTGACTTTTGTCAAAATGTGGCATGCAGGTGAGCGGTACCAGTTTTCAGGTGAACTATAACAACCTTACGCATATTCACTATTTTTGTACGTTTATTCTTTCTAAATTGCGTTAATATACACGTGAGCAGGTGTTTAATGGGCAGATTTAGAATAAGTATTTGTCATAAAATGCCTCAAATTTTCAAGAATAAAATAAAACCAGCATTGAAAAATATGCTGTGTATCCTCAAATTGAGCAGTCACAGTCAAATAATACCAAGCAGATATTTATGATGATATCTGCTTGTTCTTCAGTACGATTTTATTGGCAGGACATATTTTGCTTTATTTGACTCAGTCACTTTTATTTACTCACTATGATAAGGACGTCTTATGAAACGTCGCACGCTTTTAGCCCTTGCCGCAAGTACCGTATTGCTTGCCGCTTGTGGTCAATCACCTACCAATGATGCTGAAACCAAGGCAACTGATACCGCTGCGAGCAGCGGCTCTGATTTGCTACAGCGTATCAATAACGGCGGCACTATCAACGTCGGTACCGAAGGCACTTATCCTCCATTCACTTATCATGATGAGAGTGGCAAACTGACCGGCTATGATGTCGAAGTGACGCGTGCCGTTGCTGACAAACTTGGCGTTAAAGTTGAGTTTCAAGAAACTCAATGGGATGCAATGCTCGCAGGTTTGGACGCCAAGCGTTTTGATATGGTTGCCAACCAAGTCAGCTTGACCACGCCTGAGCGTTTAGCAAAATATGATAAAGCGCAAGCGTATAGCTGGTCGGGCGCAGTGGTTTTAGCGCCAAAAGATGATAACCGTTATAGCTCGTGGGAGGCTTTAAAAGGTCTGCGTAGCGCTCAGTCATTGACCAGCAACTATGGTGAGCTTGCAGAGCGTTATCAAGCTGAAGTCATCCCTGTTGATGGTATGGCTCAAGCGATCCAGCTGGTTAAACAAGATCGCGCTGACTTCACCATGAATGACAATCTTGCCATTTTGGATTATCTAAAAAAATTCCCAGATGCGGCGCTTGAGATTAAATTGACGGCCCCTGTCAGTGAGCAAACCGGTTCGGGCTTGGTATTGATAAAAGGTGATGATGAAGTATTGGCAAAATTAGACGAAGCCATGGCAGCATTGGCCGCTGATGGAACGCTCACCAAACTGAGCCAAGAATTCTTTGGTGCTGATATAAGTCAACAAAAATAATGCTAGCTTCTATAACGTCAGTGTTAGCAGATTTATTGGCATTATTGCCATTTATGAGTCCTGATCGGGCGCAGATTGTTATCTCGTCTTTTTGGCCGATGCTTAAAGGCGGTATCTATTATTCGATACCGCTGGCATTGATATCGTTTGCGATCGGTATGGCAATTGCGCTGACCGTGGCACTGATTCGTATCGTGCCGCGTGCTGGTTGGGTTCATGAGATTGTCTATAGACTTGCTCGCATCTATGTGTCTGCCATTCGCGGCACGCCGATGCTGGTACAGCTATTTATTATCTTTTATGGGTTACCGAGTGTTGGGGTCAAGCTTGATCCTTTTCCGTCAGCGATCATCGCTTTTTCGCTAAATATTGGTGCTTATGCGTCAGAGACGGTGCGCGCTTCCATTTTGTCTATTCCAAAAGGACAGTGGGAAGCCGGTTCAACTGTCGGCTTGACGTATTTGCAGACCTTTCGCCATGTTATTTTGCCGCAGGCACTACGCGTATCTGTACCGCCGCTATCTAATACCTTTATCAGTCTGGTAAAAGATACTTCGCTAGCATCGCTCGTATTGGTGACTGAGCTGTTTAAACAAGCGCAGATTATCACCGCGCGTAACTATGAGTTTATGTTGGTCTATATCGAAGCGGCCGTTATCTATTGGGGTATTTGTCTGTTTTTGACCTTTATCCAAGGTAGGCTTGAAACGCGTCTTGATCGTTATGTTGCCAAATAATATCGCTATCAACCCATGATATATTTCTCGCCCCTTTAACCCATGTGTTTTTTAATTTGCAAGTGGACGTCTTATGATTCAAGTCACCAATATTCATAAAGCCTTTGGGAGCAATCAAGTGCTTAAAGGTATCGACTTGACCATCGAAAAGGGCAAAGTGGTGGTCATATTAGGACCATCAGGTTCTGGTAAGACGACGTTTTTGCGGTGTTTGAATGCGCTTGAAATTCCAGATCAAGGTATCATCGCTTTTGATGATGGCAGCCTGACGGTCGATTTTGCCACTAAACCTAAGAAAAAAACCTTACTTGCGCTGCAACGTAAGTCGGGTATGGTGTTTCAATCTTATAATTTATTTCCACATAAGACAGCCATCGAAAACTTAATGCTTGGACCTACGGTGGTACAAGGGCAAAGTAAAGCGCAAGCACGCGAGCAGGCATTAGCATTACTTGATAAAGTGGGTTTGTCTGATAAGGCAGATCTCTATCCGTTTCAGCTATCGGGTGGTCAGCAGCAGCGTATTGGTATTGCTCGTGCATTGGCGATTGAGCCGTCTTTACTACTATTCGATGAGCCAACGTCTGCGCTTGATCCTGAGCTAGTACAAGATGTGCTTGAAACCATGAAACAGCTGGCATCAGAAGGTTGGACGATGGTTGTTGTTACTCATGAAATAAATTTTGCCCGTGATGTCGCTGATCATGTGGTTTTGATTGAAGATGGCAAAATTGTCGAAGAGGGCAGTGCTAAGCAGTTATTCGAGGATTCTAAGCATCCGCGTACGCAAGCGTTTTTACAGCGTATTGAACAGTAATAAGCTTGAAAGATGCTAAATAAAAAGCCCCAACTATATTCATAGTAGGGGCTTTTTTTTGATTCAACAGAAAGAAATCTAAGGCTATTAAAAGTGATTATAGGATATCGACTAAACCCTTTGCCGTCTTTTTAGCCAACGTGGTACGCGAGTAGTAGTACCATTTAGCACAGCATTAAATAAAGCTGCTAGCAGAATGAGTATAACGCCGACATATTGAATCCAAGATAATGATTGATGCAGTAATAGCGTTGCCAAAGCAATCGCGGTTAGAGGCTCAAAGATAGTAAACACTGATGCACGGGTGGCAGGGAGCTTCTCTAATGCCTTCATATAAAGTGCAAAGGGTACGACGGTTCCAATCAAAGACAATCCTAATGCATAGCCCCAAGTAGATAAGGGTAAGGTTAGTAATTGTCCATAAGTGTTATAGGTTTTAGGTAGTAGTAGCAGTATGCCAGCACTGATGATAATAGAGGTAAAAAATACTAAAGGAGCAGGGTGCGCGTCATGCATAGCGCGCTTACCCAATACCCCATATAGGGAATAACATACGCCTGATAATAAACCCAATGCAATACCCCAGTTGACTTGCGCCTGCTCACCTAACATCGTCAAGCCGACACCAAATACTGCCATGAGTGCCAGTAGGGCTGACTGCCGAGTAATGGATTCATTAAGCAAGAATGCTGAAAATAATAAGCTAAAAACGGGCGCAGTATATAGCAAGGCGACTGCAGGACCAGCACCGACATAGATAACGGCAAAAAAATAGCAAACCGACATGCCGAGTACACCAATCAACGACTGTAGTGCCAGTCCGAGCCACTGTTTTGGACGCAACTTTATTAGCTGTGGCCATAGTTTTGGTAGCATAACGAGGATGATAAGAGCAGCGGTCACGATACGTAAAATGGTCGTTTGCCAGCCACTAAAGCCATTTTGGTTGAGATAGGTTGAGAATATCCCTAAAGTACCCCAGCAGACAGCGGCTGTAATGATTTGAATGGTGCCTATCCATGACTGCCGTGCTGACATTGCGCTATCGGTATGTGCCATATCGCTCTCTATTTTTATTTGTTACCAAGTTCAAAGAATAAGCGGTCCAAGCCTTCTGGCTGATTACTTAATAATATGCTGAAATAACAAAAGACAACCTGATTAAAGGCTGCCTTTTGTTTGTTTTTTCAGTCTATCATTAAAGCGTTAATTAAGTACTAACATAAGTCAGTTAGGCATAAAATGCAATTTATTTGAGTTAGATGCAGGCTTCACTTCAGCTTATTACTCTTTAGCGTCATATCCTCCAAACCAGCTTAAGCATCGTGATTTACACCTGAAGTAAAAAATTCGTCAATAAACGCTTGGCACCTTCGGTCGCAAATGACTCTGGGTGAAACTGCACGCCTTGAATCGGATAGTCTTTGTGCTGCACACCCATTATCTCATCACCAGCCAGCGCCGATTCAGTCAAATCTAAATCATTATGTTCATCATTGGCGACGACTGCGGTGACAGTCAAACAATTTGGTAGTGTGTCTGCTTGTACCATCAATGAGTGATAGCGCATGATTTCTAACTCCTGTGGCAAATCGTTATAAATGCCCGCACTATCATGACGAATGGCTGAAACTTTACCATGCATCGGCACACTGGCGCGTATCACGTCACCGCCAAATACATGAGCAATGCCTTGCATGCCTAAGCAAACGCCTAATAGTGGCGTCGTTTTACCCATCACTTCAATCACTTCGGCACAAATGCCAAAATAGGCAGGATCATCAGGTGACCCAGGACCGGGTGAGATAATAATACGGTCAAGACTCATCGCTTGTACGTCTGCTAAGGTGATTTCATTATTACGCTTGACGATGACATTTGCTTGTTTATCACTGTCCATCGTCTGCAAGATCTCACCGATATATTGATAAAGGTTAAAGGTAAATGAGTCGTAATTATCGATAATTAAAACATTCATGGGTAGCCAACTCTTTGATAAATTATATGTGGTTATTGGTTCATAAAGCTGTCTAGTACCACTTTCATAGCAGAAAGCTTACGCTGGATTTCTAGATATTCATCAGCAGGATTGGAGTCGTACACATTGCCGCCACAAGTCTGTGCATAGGCCGATTCACCATTGATAAATAAGCTGCGAATAGGAATGGCAAAAATACAATCGCCGTTAAAGTTAAAAGATCCTAATGCGCCGCCATAAGCACCACGACCATCTGGTTCAAGCTCGTTGATGACTTTTATCGCTTCAACTTTTGGTGCGCCTGACAATGTGCCCGCAGGGAAGTTGCTGGCAAGTGCGCTAAACATATCCTCATCAGGGTGCAGAATACCGACGATTTCAGAGGAGATATGCTGTACGTGTGAGAAGCGTTTGATATCCATCAAATTACGCACTTTTACCGTACCAAATTGTGCGACGCGTCCGATATCATTGCGATGCAAATCGACCAGCATATTGTGCTCAGCAATCTCTTTGGCATCATTCAGTAGGGCACGCGCAAGTTTGCGGTCTTCGGCAACATCAACGCCGCGCTTGGCTGTACCTGCGAGTGGATAGGTTTCCATCTCTCCCTGACGCAAGCGAAATAGCAATTCAGGTGAGGCACCTATGATGCATTGTTGAGCAAATTTCATAAAATACATATGCGGTGATGGATTGACCGCACGTAGCTTTTCATAAATTGGCATCTTATCGCCCGCAATACGATATTTGGATTTAAAGCCGACTTCACATTGAAAGATGCGCCCAGAGATGATGTCCTCTTTGACTTGCATGACGACTTTAGCATGCTCTTCTTGACTCATACCATCACCTAAAAACTCTACGGTTGGCGGTTTATAACTTGGGATAGGTACATCAAGTAAAGCTTTGATTTGCTCGATGCGATTGTCTTGCTGAGCGGTAGGATAGTAAAAGTAGAAAATTTCACCAGTCATCTTGTCAAGCGTCAAGCCATCTAGATAGACACCAAATTTGAAAGGTTCAAAATCATCGCTTGGCTTGGCATTGAGACTTGGCTCAAAAAAATTGACACAGTCGTAGCCTAGATAGCCGACAAGACCGCCACTTTGCTCACGAGCAATAACGTGCTGCGGAGTAATAGTACGTAGAAGCTGATAAGGATTGTCAGTCTGATAGTGGCTGGTGCTAGTCGTTTTATTATCGGTAATGGCAAGCGTTGTGCGGTCGATGGCGGCAATGGTCATTACCGGATCAAAACCAATGGCATGGTGACGTGACATATGGCTGTCTTCACCCAAGGATTCGAGCAAATAACAGGTATCGAAAAACCGTTCAATGCGTTTAAATAACGCGAAAAAATCAATATCTTGCGTCAGCTTTATTCGCTGCGGCTTGCTTGGAATATCAATAGTAGCAGGCTGGTCATATTGTAGTGTAGGAGAGGTCATAATGAGGTCCAAAGTAATTCAAATAGGTCTTATAAAATAAATTCAGCTAACATTCTTGGCGTTAATTGTCTTGTCTGTGGGTGGCTAGCAGTGCGCTTACATCGTGAATTTGCATGGCTTTGGCGCCACGAGAGACCGTTGCGATGCCAACGCCCAACTGTTCGGAGATGTCACGCTGGGTGATACCACGCTCGAGCAAATCAAAAATACAGATACGATTGGCAATCTCGTGTTGCTCTTTAGTCGTTAGTAGCGCTGTTAATAGCTCATCGATATCATTACTGTCATTGCAATGGGCTAAATGCGTCAACAAGCTACGATAAGGGTCAGTGCTCATAATATTTAATCTTAATAAAAAAGAGGTAAGTGGCTATCTTGTTTCAGTATTCTAGTACAGTAGTACATAAAAAACAAGTAAAGTGATGAATGTTTTAGCATTGCTTGATTAAAGCACTGTTTAAAAATATGAACTTCAGCATAAAAATAAAAAGCCAGCTAATCGTAATGAGCTGGCTTTACTATTAAAAATTTTGCTGGTGTTCTAAAGAACAATGAATGATAGATTCGAATGAACGATTATGCCTTTATATTGCTTATTTTACTGGACGAATAAACGGCATATGTCTATTTACATCTTTATATAGTAAGTATCTAAATGGACCCGGTCCGCCAGCGTAACAAGATTGTGGGCAGAATGCGCGTAACCACATAAAGTCACCTGCTTCAACTTCTACCCATTCACCGTTTAAGTGATAGACGGCTTTACCTTCTAATACATACAAACCATGTTCCATAACATGCGTTTCATCAAATGGAATCACGCCACCTGGTTGAAACGTGACGATATTTACATGCATGTCGTGACGCATATCAGACTGCTCGGTAAATCGAGTGGTTGTCCATACGCCATCAGTACCCGGCATCTCAATAGCTTCAACATCGTGATCGCTAGTTACAAACGCTTCAGGCACATCAATACCTTCACAATGTTGATAAGCTTTACGTATCCAATGGAATTTAACGTGCTTATCGCTATTGTTTTTCAGCATCCATTTGCAGCCAGGTGGTAAAAATGCATAACCACCGGCTTCAAGATGATGCGACACGCCTTCAATAGTCATATCCATTTCACCTTCAACGATGAATACGACACCTTCGGCATTTGCATCTAGCTCAGGCTTTTCTGAGCCGCCATTAGGCGCAACTTCGACGATATATTGTGAAAAGGTTTCAGAGAAACCGCTTAAAGGACGTGCAAGCACCCACATGCGCATGCCTGTCCAAAAAGGTAAATAACTAATCACGATGTCGGTTAGTACACGTTTAGGAATAATCGCATAAGCTTCGGTGAAGATAGCGCGATCGGATAGTAATTGTGTTTGTGGAGGCAATCCGCCAGTTGGTGCGTAATAAGTACTTTTTGTTGTCATGGTTCGTGTTCCTTAGGGGTTTGGTGCCGCGATAAATTTGTGTCTGAACCTTTGATTTTTTATGCGATTAATGCTCTGACATTAGCACAATTTTTCATCAGTTGACGATAGCCATTAAGCCTGATTTTTAGCTTGCTCAGCAGATATATCAATGCAAACTTCCCAATCATCAATCTCGAATTCATGGCAGTTATTACCCTCGCCGTTGATACGATCAATCACTAAAAAGTCACAATCCGCTTTTAGCGCCAGTAGCGGATGATGCCAAACATTGGCATCATACTGTACACCTTGATGCGAATGAGCATAAAACACTTCTAAATCATCAGCTGATTTAGGCGCATCGCCAGCTTTTGCCACAACCACTATATAGTCTGTGCCATTCATAGAAAAGAACGCTTGCGTGCCAAATGGATGGTATTCCATCACCGATAACGTAATAGGGCAGTCACGTCTTTTAGTACGGAAAATACTAAAACCGACTTCTCCGCCATCATGAGTGACTTTTGAGATAGCATTATGACGACACGCAAAGCCACGATTGATATCCCAGCTGTTTTCAGGACACTTTTCTTGATCATCATAAGGCTCAATCACTGAGCCGTAAGGAGCAAAAGCAGCTTTAGTTAAAGGTTTAGCAATGATTGTGGTTTTCATAAGTTCACCTTTAGATTAATTAGCAATATTATTTATTTGTTCTAGCAACTTATTAAGTGATAGATCTATTTGAGATAAGAAAATACCGGACATAAGATATCGTTTTTAAGCAATTACAGCACTCAGGTATCAACTACCTTGAGCGTATCATCCGTTAGCTTACGTGGTTGCTACTACGTACGTGCTTATTAATATGATTATACGTCTTATGATTGTTGTTACGGCTACATCCAGTTGGCGGTGTTATCAGCCGTGGCTGGATGATTTTCATACCAGTGCTTGGCGATTTCATCGCGGCGGCAGATCCAAACGTCGGGTTTACTGGTGATATATTGTAAAAACTGTTTAAGCGCTTTAATGCGACCAGCACGACCAATGATGCGGCAATGCAAACCAATGGTTAGCATCTTGGGAGTGTCTTGACCTTCTTCATATAGAGTGTCAAAGCTGTCTTTTAAGTATTGATAAAAAGGTTCAGCATTGGTGAACCCAGGACTTGAAGAAAAACGCATGTCATTGGTCTCAAGCGTATAAGGAATGACCAGATGCGGTTTGCGAGCAATTTTGTTGCCTTCTTCTACTTTAACGTTGAGCCAGTACGGCAGCTCATCAGCATAAGAGTCAGAGTCATAAATGTAGCCGCCTTGTTCTGCGACCAGCTCGCGAGTATTTGGGCTATCGCGACCGGTATACCAGCCAAGAGGCTGATTGCCGACCATACGCTCAAATATTTCAGTGGCGCGGCGTACATGTTCACGCTCGGTCTCGCGGTACATATATTGATAGGTGATCCAGCGCAGTCCGTGACTGGCAATCTCATGACCATCTTCTAGAATGCGCTCAACAATATGCGGTGTTTTTTCGGCAGCGGCTGCACAAGTAAAGGTAGTAATAGGTAAACCATATTCTTTAAAAGTATCTAGTACGCGCCAAACACCCACTCGGCTACCATATTCAAAGGCGGATTCAATCGACTGATGGCGGTTGTTAAATTCTGGCGTACCTAAAACATCTGATAAAAAACGTTCTGACTGACCATCACCATGCAAGACACTGTTCTCTGCGCCTTCTTCGATATTTAGCACAAACTGTACGGCAATCTTAGCGCCGCCCGGCCAATTGGCTTTGGGTGGATGGTCGCCATAGCCTTTTAAATCGCGTAGATAAGCGGCTTGATCAAAGTCGCTGGTTATCTTTTTTTTCATGGTGTTTTATCCTTTATAAAAACAGAGTAATAGGTCTATTAGAAATGTAATAACTATTTTTTATTCTACTCTTGCACTTCATGTTTCTGACTTCACCGCCTTATTCTACTATGGTGTCAGGATCTACTGCATAAGGGCGCATCAATACCCAATACACGATGCCACCTATTGCCGCGCCTAATAAGAAACCATAACCTTCAAGCTTAGTCAGTGCGGGTATCAATACCGTGGCGATAGAGAATAAAGCGCCGATTGCAAAGGCGATAAGCGCACGGATGTTCCAGCCTTTGTAGTAGTAATAAGCACCAGTTGGGTGAGCGGAAAATAAGTCATTCATATCGATATGTTGACGTTTAATCAGGTAATAATCGATGACTAAGATACCAAAGAATGGAGCGATGACCGCACCAATAGTATTTACAAAACCGACAATACCGATCTTACTGATGAATGATAACCACAATGCACCAACGAAAAAGGCGATAACAGCAGTAATTAAACCGCCCATGCGAAAGTTAATATGCTTAGGAAATAAGTTAGCCAAATCGTAAGCAGGGGGAATAAAGTTTGCAACCATATTGATACCGACGGTTGCGGCAAAGAAGGTCAGCGCTGCAATAATGGTCAAAGGTAGAGAATCTACACGATCAACAATATCCGATGGATTGGTCAATGCTTCGCCAAATATTACTAGGGTTCCAGCGGTAATGACCAAGGCGATGAACGAGAAAAATACCATGTTAATCGGCAAACCGAGTAAGTTACCCAAGCGCATATCGCGCTCACTACGCAAAAATCGTGAGAAATCACCGAAGTTTATGACGACTGCTGCGAAATAAGCAACCATCGTACCGACGATAGCAGTAAATGCCTGTATGGAATTTCCACTATAATCGCTGCCACTAGCGAAGATAGAGTTAATCGCAGGTAACAACTCAGAGCCTGATTGATACCAGATGACGGCCATCAAGATGACCATAACGACATAGACTAGCGGTCCTGCCCAATTCAAAAAGTGCTTGATCGGCTCGATGCCTGCCCAAAACAGTAAAATCTGAAATACCCAAACGATGACAAAGGCAATCCAAGCGGTACTATTCAAGCCTAAAAATGTCGTATCTGGGCTACCTATGACAATAGTCAACAAAATGGCAACTGCAGTTGAGGCAAAGTAGGTCTGCACCCCGTACCAAAAGATACCGATAATAGCGCGTAAGATGGCAGGTAAGTTAGCGCCATTGATACCCATGCTGGCACGTATCAAGACTGGAAAAGGGATGCCATATTTGACACTGGGTTTACCAGTTAAGTTGACCATCAGCATGACGATGAATCCTGAGCAGATAATCGCTGCCATGACCCACCACCCATTCAGTCCATAACTCAAAAATAAGGAGGCCGCTAAGGTATACCCGAATAAGCTCTGAATATCATTGGACCAAACATTAAATATCGCAAACCAACCCCAATTACGCTGTTCAGGCTGTAGTGGGGCAAGATCTTCATTATATAATCTTGAGTTTTTGCGTTCTGGATTAAAGGTATTGCAATCATAGAGCGCGCTATTGGATTGAGTGCTGAGCTGACTTCCTTGCTCATTCGCAGTGGACATCCTTTTCTCCCTTTAGATTGGAATCAATCGAAATAAACATTGTTAACACTTATTAATGTTTATTGTTAACACTTTAAGGATGTCTAGCTCATTGGTCAAGATAATTGTTTGATCAGCGTTTACTCTTCTTTGTCTAGAATGCTCATTTATAACCCTGAAGCATAAGCAACCAGTTGTTGGCGCTCTTCATCGCTTAGCTGAGTGATATTACCCAGTGGCATATAGCCACTTTGTACGGCAGTCACAATCTTAGCTTGATGAGTTTTTATGTCTGCAGGGGTTTGGATAATAATACCCGCTGGCGGCGCATTAAATCCAGCTTGTGTTGGTTGTGCCGCATGGCAAACGCTACATTTTGCTTCTACTACTTTCATGATAGTGTCGTCAGCTGAAGCAGCAACAGGTACTAGTTCGGTAGCGGCAGTTCCGCCAGCAACTGCATTGGGATCAGCATCTGTAGCAGTAGCAGGTGCTACCGTATTCGTATCTTGAGTTACAGCAGCAGGCGGTGTATCTGTCGGTGCTACTTCAGTGACAGCAGGCGTCTTGATTGGAGAAACTGGTAATGGCTCGATAGGTGCTGGACGCATCCAAATAATCAATAGTACGGTTGCTATCGCAGGAATTACTAAGAATTTTGGTCTATGGCGACCCAAGTGTTTTTCGTTGAAGTAATGACGAGCTGTTGCCGTGATGACACCAATGAATACCAATATCAACCAACCATGCGCATGTGAATACATCATTGGATAGTGATTACTAATCATGATAAAGATAAGCGGCAAGGTAAAGTAGTTATTCATCAATGAGCGGTTTCTGGCCATCAATGCCAAATCTGCTACTTCTGGACCTGGTTTTACGCCGCGGCGTACACAATCTACGAGTGCGCGCTGAGCCGGCATAATACCAAAGAAGACATTACCTGCCATGATAGTACCTAAAATGGCACCGACATGGATAAAGGATGCACGATCACTAAACAGCTGGTATGAGCCCCAAGTGGCGATAATCATGAGTACAAAGATAGTGACACTAAAAGCCAGTTTATTTTTGCCGACATTGCTGCGTACAATGACTTCATAAATAAAATAACTACCGAATAAGAACAGTAGACTGGTCGATATAGCACCAACACTGCTACCAAAATCAACTTTGCTCGGATCAATCAAGTAAGCTGTGGCATTGATGTAGTAAACGATAATGAGCATTGCCATACCGGTCAGCCATGTGGTGTAGGCTTCCCACTTAAACCAATGCAGCGTTTTTGGCATCTCTTCAGGTTCGAGCTTGTATTTGGCAATTTCATAGAAACCACCACCATGTACTGCCCAAAGATCGCCTGAAATGCCTTTTTTGGCTTTCCATTCTGGTGGCTTCTGAAGACTCATATCTAGCCATACGAAATAAAATGATGCGCCAATCCATGCTACACCAGCGATAACGTGAAACCAGCGGAAAAATAAGCTTAGCCAATCGAGAAGATATGCACCCATGTTGTCAATGTCCTTTTATATTATTATATCTTGGTAACTCGTAACGACTTTTGCTCACCTTCGTTATTATAAAAGATTGTGATACAACGTAGCGATACCAGCATTATTCATTTGGTCTTAAATCACTGACCTCATTGTCAGTTGTTTAAAGTTTCCAGAACTCGTTTAGCCTTGTTTTTATAAGGTTTCGAGTCATAAAGCTATAGAATCATGATCCGCGATAAGTGCCGTAGCCGTGTGCGCTAAGCAGTAGCGGCACATGGTAGTGACCGTTATCTTGTATCATAAAATCGATGACCACTTGCGGATAAAATACTGTGAGGTTTTGCGTATCAAAATATGCTTGGGTATCAAAGGTCAGCGTATAGCGACCGATATCTAAATGATACTCGGCAATATCAATTTCTGGATTAAATGCCCAGCTATCTGGCGTCACGCGACCATCAGCGTTGGTGACACCGTTTGCCAATAATGATGGCTCGCCACTGGCACTAATACGATGTAACGTCACTGCGATGTCAGCGGCAGGCTTGCCAAGATGGGTGTCTAAAATATGTGATGAAAGAGTACCTGACATAATAATTCCTTTTATGTATGAGAGAGACAAAGCAAGATTTAAGCGTCGCCTAACAGTTTTTGTAAACGCAAACGCGTGATTTTATTTTGTTCAGTAGCCGCATTGAGCAATTCAGTCTTGCGATCATTTGGCAGGCGTGCTTGCAATAGATCAAGCATTTGCTGCGCGCTTTTACCAGTTGCGAAGACAATAAAGATAAAGCCGAATTTATCGAGATAGTCTTGATTGCCTTGTGCTAACGCTTCAAGTACCGCATCTTCAGCATCATTGGCGCCTGATTGCTCATGAGCGGCACTGTCTTGCGTATTGCGATACTTCTCTTTTAATGAGTC
>Ga0136557_1000385_pt1 | contig 34299 bp, 33 predicted proteins | sample AntRauTorckE6832_FD_104796 | JGI IMG/M metagenome (GOLD analysis project Ga0136557, IMG submission 104796) | Saline lake microbial communities from Rauer Islands, Antarctica - Metagenome Torckler E6 #832 | ecosystem: Environmental > Aquatic > Non-marine Saline and Alkaline > Saline | place...
AATGGCACAGTTTGCAGCGGAATCAGTGGCCCACATTACACCGGAATGCCTGGACCAGTTTGCTCCGAAACGGGTGGCCCACTTTGCAGCGGAATCGGTGGCCGGTTTGCTCCGGAATATGCAGGGGGGGGCAAGTGGATGTTCTTTTTTATTGCTTAAAGACGCCACCGCCTGACAATCTCACCCACGGTATATCTCTTTTCTATGCCCGACACGCAAAACCACAATCTCCTCGCCTTCAAGATCAAAATGACCCGATAACTGCCAACCCTGAAACGATAACTCCCCAGACTGGAGTTGGTCATGGATTTAGCATGGACCAGTGGGTCTGATTCAAATCGAAGTAGGGTCTTGCCTATGCGGGATTTCACCTTAGGTTCGAGTTTCTCGAATATCTTTGATGGCCCGCCGAGTGTAAACCAGTCGGCAGCTCATTGGCTAAAAACATCTTCATGGCTGGCGGTGTGACCCGCCTTATATTGGGCTCTGGCCTCACAAATACCGGAAAGATATTACGGGCAGGTGGCGGCGAGAAGATCTTCAATAAATTCTTCCCTATCCTGTTTTTTCATTTTTTTGACCGCTTCGATAATTTCCTGAGGATCTACTTCCATTTTTAAGGCAGTGGACATTGTTTGCCTCCTTCTTTTCTTAACGTAGGGCCCTGAGAGGGTGATGATAAAGGCGGATGGACGCTGATCTTAAAACCTGAAAACCTCATGCAACAGGGATAAAGGGATGAATGTGATTCAGGAAGCTTCTCGTTCTGAAACTGAGAGTTTGAGGCCCAATGCGTGGATAACCTTGAACAGGGTATCTGTTGAAGGGATTCGCTCGCCGGAAAGGCTCTTGTAGAGACTTTCGCGGGAGAGCCCGGTTGCCTGTGCCAGAGATGTCATTCCTCGGGCTCGGGCGATATCGCCAAGTGCTGCAGCAAGCAGAGCAGGATCATCGTCTTCCAGGACGGTATCAAGGTAGGCAATAATATCTGCCTCGGTATTTAAGTAATTAGCTGCATCAAAGGCTCTCACACCTGATTTGGTTGATTTATTCATCTGGAATCTCCTGTGCTAAAGCTTTGGCACGTTCAATATCTCGTTCTTGCGTAGATTTGTCACCACCACCAAGCATGACTATCAGCACATGATTGCGTTGAACGTAGTACATGCGCCAGCCGGGGCCGAAGAATTCACGCATTTCAAATACGCTGTCACCTACTGAACGCACATCCCCAAGATTACCCAAAGTGGCGCGCCGCAACCGCTTGACCAGGCGAAAACGTGTCTTTTGGTCCTTGATGCTCCTGAGCCAGCGGCTGAAGGCTTTGGTTTCTACTATCTGGTACATGGCATTACTGTAGCCATAAGGATACATTAGTGCAAGATAAATCTAAAGTATCCTAGAAGATCCTAGGGGTCAGGTGTTTAATCTTTCCAAAAGCATGAACCACCGAGGACACAGAGAAAAATCTGAGAAAACCTAAAATCTTCTGGACGCTGATAAGGGCGGATACACGCTGATTTTAACACCAAAATCTTTTTGACCTTGGTTTGAAATCATGCCCTTTCAGCGTTCATCAGCGTTCATCAGCGTTCTATTGGTCTTGAATTTTCTTAGCGGCATTGCGGCATTGCGGCTTTGCGTGAGCTGGGTTTCACCAGACTTCAAAGCATTCACCACAGAGAACACAGAGGTAAATCTGAGGAAAGCATAAATCTTCTGGACGCTGATATGGGCGGATGCACGCTGATCTTAAAGCCCAAAAGATTTTTTGCCCCTGGTTTTAAATCATGCCCTTTCAGCATAAATCAGCGTCCTGTTGATCTATTATTCCATTTTGAACTGTCCAATGTGAATTTTTAGCACGAGGGACTTTAGACGCAATCCTGGGATCTGTGAGGTGAAGTATTTCCAGAACGCAAAAAGGCCACCCGCTATGGATGGCCTATGAACTTGCTTTATTAATTGGTCGGGGCGAGAGGATTTGAACCTCCGACCCCGTGCACCCCATGCACGTGCGCTACCAGGCTGCGCTACGCCCCGACGTTTTAACGAAGCGGATTGTCTAGTATTTGGACTTTGAAGTCAAGGGGAAAATCGTTAGAGCAGGATTCAGGTTCAAGGTTTCAGGTTCAAGGTTAAAACCTGGGGCCTTTAACCTTTATAAAACCACTGACCTACTCTATCTATATGCTTTTTTAAGGATGAATCGGTGAGTGACTGGATATGTACAATGTCAAAATAGTAAGGCAATAGAGTTTCTTCATTGAGGATTGACGCAAGGCTGGTTACAACTTCCGGACCTATCGATTCACCACTGATTGCAATATCCACATCTGAGCCGGGTTTGAAATTTCCTTTGGCGCGCGATCCAAAGATGCACGCGCTTTCCACATGGGGAAATTGCTGTATGACATCCATGATCTGATGCAGATCTTCCTGGGTCAGTCCATATTTCATTCCTGCAACCTAAGGGCAAAAGTGTTTTGCATCTGGGTTAAAGCAGGGAAATATATGCTGCGGATTTTATCCTCTATTGCGCGCGCAATGCTTTCTTCATATGTATGCACGGTCAGGTTGCGATCGGAAAGAGCTTCTATCCATACATGCCCATCCTTAATCAACTCTGACTGGAAGGCCTGTTTTATCGCAGCACGCGGGCTGTTTATGCTAAAGCCTTCGAGTTCCAGATAATCCTTTAGTACTTTCCACGCGAGTTCAAAGCTCATTTCAAAAAACTGGATCAATCCTGCACGTTCCGTATCTGAAGGATTTTCAATCTTCATAGCGGTTTCGAGCTGGGCATAAGCCTTACAGAAGTGCTCAAATCGTTGCTTCCAGCGGACATCCTGATGCAATTGAGAATTCACATTTAACTCCTGAGGAAAAGCTTCAAGGATTCAGCAATCAGGTACAAGGTTGAAACATGAAACCTGAAACCTGAAACCTTGATCCTTGTACCTTGAATTATGCTACTTTTTGAATTTCCTTTGACTCGTATTCAGGAAACATGATGATAGCAGGATGTACATCAAATGCAGTTGCTAACTGGATAGCTCTTTTTTTCCCGATCTCTATCTTATCATTTTCAAGCATACTGATGTTTTTTGCATTAATAGTGCAATATTTAGCTAATTCCTCCTGAGTCCAGTCTTTTAAGTCACGCAACATTTTTATGACTTCACCGGTAGTTAAAACAGTATGCTGTTTTGCTGGTTTATAATTCGATTTATCTATTTCCATTTTTTTGTCTCCTAATATTTATGCGGAGTTATATCAATAACATAAACCGAAACTACATCTTTTTCGATAGTATAAATAATGCGATATTGAAGATTGAGACGTGATGATCGTTGCCCTTCACGGTTTCCTTTTAATTTTTCGTCGTGGAATCCTGGAAACTCTCTCAATTTATCCGGGCCATGGCGAAAAACTATACTTTTCCAAAGTTCGAACTTTTTTACGACCTGAACCTTTCCTACCGTTTGCGCCGATCGACTACGCGCTGAGCCTTGCCTTCGTGGCGTGTCATACTTGAAGGTTCTACAAGTTTCACCTTGGCCCCTACTCCGAGGACGGACAGGATCTGCTTCTGGAGTTTGTCCACAAATTCGCGCTGCTTGCGCATTTCGTCGAAGAAGATGGTTTCGTTCACCTCTACCTGCACTTCGAGGGTGTCCAGGGTGCCGACGCGATCCACGATGAGTTGGTAGTGCGGCTGGCACCCTTCCATCTGAAACAGCACCTCTTCGATCTGGGTGGGGAACACATTCACCCCCTTGATGATGAGCATGTCATCGGAACGCCCCATGGTTTTCAGCATGCGCACATGAGTGCGTCCGCATGCGCACGGGCTGTAGTCGAGACGGGTTATGTCGCGGGTACGGTAGCGGATTATGGAAAATGCTTCCTTGCTGATGCTGGTAAGCACCAGTTCGCCGGTGGCACCGCGTGGCAGCACCTCTTCGGTATCGGGGTCGATAATCTCGGGGATGAAGTGGTCTTCAAAGATGTGCATTCCCTGCTGATGCTGGCACTCTCCCGCCACGCCGGGTCCCATAACCTCGGAAAGACCGTAGTTGTCCGTGGCAAGAAGACCGAGACGCTCCTCAATTTCGCGCCGCATCTCGTCACTCCAGGGTTCGCCGCCGAACAGGCCCCATTTGAGGGCGAGGGAATCGCGCTTGATCCCCTTCTGCTCCATGCGATCCGCGATGGTAAGGGCATACGAGGGGGTACATACGAGCGCGGTGGAGCGGTAATCCTGCATAATCATGATCTGCTTATCCGTATTCCCGCTGGAGATGGGGATCACGGAGGCGCCGATCTCCTCGGAACCGTAGTGGAGCCCGAAGGCGCCGGTAAACAGACCATAACCAAATGCTATATGCACAATGTCATTGGCATCCACCCCGGCGGCCGTCATAAAGCGTGCCACCATCTGAGTCCACATGCGGATATCGTTGCGTGTATAGCCTACAACGGTGGGTTTGCCGGTGGTACCAGAGGATGAGTGGATGCGCACCACATCGCGCATGGGCACGGCAAACATGCCGTAGGGATAGTTCTGGCGCAGATCCTCCTTGGTGGTAAAAGGAAGACGCTGCAGATCATCCAGGGTTTGAATATCAGCCGCGTTCAGGCCGGCCTGGGCGAACTTCTCCTGGTAACAGGGCACATTGCTCTGAACCCTCTCAAGGGTCTGTTGCAAGCGCTTCAGCTGGAGCTGCTCAAGTGCATCGCGGCTCATGCATTCGTTGTCGGTATCCCATATTTTGGCGTTATTGCTCATGGTTAGCTTTCGGTTAAAAAAGTACAAGGTTTCAGGTTCTCAAGGTTTAAGGTTCAAGGCTGAAGGTTCGAGGCTGAAGGCTATGGTAATGGGGAATGGGTTTTAACCTTGAACCTGAAACCTTGTACCTTGATCCTACATGCAGTAAACCCGCTGCCCTTCGAGGACATGTATTCCGTTATCGGTCAGCACCTTGATTGCGGCCTCAGGATCATCGAAACGGAAGATAATCACCGCATTACCCCCGCAGCGCTCCACAAAGGCGTACATATATTCAACGTTCACATCGCCGCTGTCGAGAATCTTAAGGATGCCTGCCATCCCTGCAGGGCGGTCGGGCACCTCTACTGCGACCACTTCGGTCTTGCTTACGGTAAAGCCGTGTTCCTTGAGGGTTTTCTCGGCGAGGGTGGATTTGTCTACGATCAGGCGCAGGATGCCGAAATCGGATGTGTCCGCTAGTGAAAGGGCACGGATATTAATATCGCTGTCCCCCAGGGCCTGGGTTACATCGGCAAGACGCCCGGATTTATTTTCGATAAAGATGGATATCTGCTCTACTTTCATATGTTCCTCCATTCCAGGGATATCTGCTGTCCTACTTCTGGCGCCGGTCAATTACGCGCTGTGCCTTACCTTCGCTGCGTGTAATGGTCTTGGGTTCCACCAGACGCACCTTACATGTGATACCGAGAAGGTCCTTGATCGCGCGGCTGATCTTCTGGCTCAGTTCCTGGAGTTTCTTGATCTCATCGGAGAATGTCTTCTCGTTGACCTCAACCTGTACCTCCAGGGTGTCGAGGGTGCCTTCGCGATCCACAATAAGCTGGTAGTGGGGTTCAATCCCGTCAATGGAGAAAAGGACACTTTCGATCTGGGATGGGAACACATTCACTCCACGAATGATGAGCATGTCATCGGATCTGCCGCTCATACGCTCCAGACGCCGATGGGTGCGTCCGCAGATACACGGCTCGGCGATGATGCGGGTGATGTCTCGGGTACGGTAGCGGATCAGGGGAATCCCCTCTTTGGTGATGGTGGTGATTACGAGTTCACCGTGCTCACCGTCGGGAAGTACCTCTTCGGTATCGGGGTCGATGATCTCGGGGATGAAGTGATCTTCCCAGATATGCAGACCGTGCTGGGCTTCAATACATTCAATCGCTACTCCGGGACCCATGATTTCTGAGAGGCCGTAGATATCTATAGCCTTGATGCCGAGATTGCGTTCAATCTCGGTGCGGATCTCTTCGCTCCAGGGTTCGGCGCCAAGAATCCCCACGCGCAGCTTTAGGTCGGCAGGATCTATACCGTTCTCCTTTAAGGCTTCAGCGAGATACAAACTGTAGGATGGAGTACAGGTAATAACGGAGGAGCCGAAATCCTGCATGATCATCATCTGTTTCTGGGTATTGCCGCCGGACATGGGGATAACCGAGGCACCGAGGCGTTCCGCCCCGTAGTGCGCTCCAAGCCCACCGGTAAAAAGGCCGTAGCCATATGCGTTATGGATTACATCACCACGGGTGGTTCCGGCAGCGGCAAAAGAACGCGCCATGAGTTCCGCCCAGTTGTCGATATCACGCTTGGTGTATCCGACTACGGTAGGCTTACCCGTAGTGCCGGATGAGGCATGGATACGCACGATCTGATCCAGAGGTACGGCAAACAACCCGTACGGGTAGTTATCCCGCATATCCTGTTTGAGGGTGAAGGGCAGGCGCCGCAGATCATCAAGTGAGCGCACATCTCCGGGGGTGATCCCCGCTTCGCTGAAGCGTTTTTTGTAAAAAGGCACCGTAGCACATACCCGTTCCAGGGTGTGTTGCAGGCGTTTGAGTTGCAGCGCTTCGATCGCTTCCCGTGGCAGGGTTTCAAATTCGTCATTCCACAGCATAGGGTTCACCTTGTGTCGTGTATATATTTGTATCAATCAGGTGCAAGGGCAGGCACAGGGGGCTGCCCCTACAAATACGTTTCATCTACCCGCAGTTGGCCTTGCCCAGTTCAAACGCCTTCAGGTTTATTTCCAGGGTTTTGGGTGGCACCATTTTCTCCAGCGCCTCGCTCCAGAGTTTTTCATCTACGTTAAACATGGTGGAAAGTGCGCCTAAAAGAACCGTGTTTATGGTACGTGCATCCCCGGCCTGCAGAGCCAGCACAAGACCGTCAACTATATGGCTGCGTTTCACCTGACGCTGGATACGCTCCTCCAGATTTTCAGGATACGTCTGCTGCCCGATGGAAACCGATGGTGGCATGAGACGCAGGCGATTAACAATCACGCTCCCGTGTTCGGCAAGCAGGGGCAGATAGCGGTAGGTTTCGAGAAGCTCAAATCCGAAGAGCACATCCGCCTCCCCTTCCGGAATAATGGGAGAAAAGACCTCTTTGCCGAAACGCACATGCGAAACGACACTGCCGCCGCGCTGCGACATGCCGTGAATCTCATTCTTCTTCACATCGTAGCCGGCGAGCATCATAACTTCAGAGAGAACCTCACTGGCGAGGAGAATCCCCTGCCCCCCTACTCCGGCGAGGAGGATATTGGTTACCTTGTCAGCCATGTTACTTCCCTCCTTTATTATTTTTGCAACTGAAAGCATCGAACTTGCACAACTGCTCACAGATGCCGCACCCGACACACAACAGCTCATTTACGTGAGCCTTTTCTTCATCTGCCTGCCATTCGATGGCGGGACAGCCGATGCGTAGACATGCCTTGCATCCGGTACATTTATCCGGATCAATAACAAGCGGAGTCTTGCGTTGTCCCAGATCGCGTTTGATCAGGACACAGGGGCCACGGGTGATAACTACCGAGGTCTCTTCACGCGCCATCTCCTCTTTGATGGCTGCGCGGGTGCCATCCAGATCCCAGGGATCGGCGACACGGACATGTTTGACCCCGACACTGCGGCACAGTTGCTCTAGATCAACTTCCGGGCTGGGCTCACCCGAGAGGGTGAAGCCTGAGGTCGGGTTCTCCTGACGTCCGGTCATGGCGGTGATGCGGTTATCCAGAATGATCAGGGTAGCACTGGAGTTGTTGTACACCATATCCATCAGGCCATTGATCCCGGTGTGCAGGAAGGTGGAGTCACCGATAACGCCGACAACCTTCTGCTTCTCCTCACCTTCGAGCACTTTATTGAGGCCGGTGGCATTCCCCACACTTGCACCCATACATACACAGGTATCCATAGCGGAGAGCGGCGGCATGAAGCCGAGGGTATAGCAACCGATATCCCCCGCTACAAATGCCTTCAGACGATTCAGGGCGTAGAACACGCCACGGTGCGGACAACCGGGGCACATATTGGGGGGACGGGGCGGAAGCTCAATTTCCGGAGCGTAATGAACCGGTATCTCCTGATCAAGAAGCGCTTTACTCACGCGTCCGGGGGTGAGCTCACCACAGATGGAGAGACGCTCCTTGCCAATTACGTTGATCCCCATCGCTTTCACCTGCTCTTCAATGAACGGTTCAAGCTCTTCAATCACATACAGGGTCTCATATTTGGCGGCGAAGTCGCGAATAAGCTGTTTGGGCAGCGGGTATACGAGACCGAGCTTGAGTACGGAGGCTTCAGGAAGCACTTCACGGGTATACTGATAAGAAATGCCCGCGGTTATAACCCCTACTTTGGAGCTGCGCTCTTCAATGCGATTGAATGCCTGAGAACAGGACCACTCACTCAAGGCTTCGAGCTGCTCTTCCACCACGTAATGGCGCTTGCGTGCATTGCCCGGAAGCATAACAAACTTGGGCGGATTCTTTTCCAGCTTCGGTTTCGGCAGGCCGGTTACCGGCTCTCCAGGAGTGACAATAGACTTAGAGTGAGAAATACGCGTGGTAGTGCGCACAAAGATGGGCTTATCAAATTTCTCACTCACCTCAAACCCCAGGCGGGTGAAATCCAGCGCTTCCTGGCTGTCGGAGGGTTCAAACATCGGGACCTTGGCGGCGCGCGCATAGTGCCGACTATCCTGCTCGTTCTGGGATGAATGCAGTTCAGGATCATCCGCAACCGCAAGCACCAGCCCACCTTTAACCCCGGTGTACGCAAGGGTGAAGAGTGGATCGGCTGCCACATTCACCCCTACGTGTTTCATGGCCACCAAACTGCGGGCACCACCGAAACACGCACCGATGCCCACCTCCAACGCTACCTTTTCATTAGGTGCCCAGGATGAATCGATGGATGGATAGTTAACGGTGTTTTCTAGGATTTCCGTGCTCGGGGTACCGGGATACGCTACCGCGACCCTGACCCCGGCTTCAAACGCGCCGCGCGCGATGGCCTCATTGCCGGATAAAATCTCACGCTTCATGAACAGATATTTCCTCCCGGATTTGTGATTTATATATGCGCAGAGCAGACCCGCTTAAACAGGTAGTTGAACTGCACAGACGAAACAGCGGTTTATTACCAGTATAATTAAGTTGGAGACTATAGTTTATGCTCTGCAAGGTGTCAATTCCAACTGAGCCCGATGAGGAGGAAACATGTAACTATTGTATCTGTTCCGTTAGGTTGATAGTGCTACGCTCTCCGGATATCCTTCATCATCAAGCAGCGACAGCATACCACGCCTGAAGGATAAAACTTCGATGGTCAGAGCATGAACCATGGGTTCTCAACCCCGGGCTTTTGTAGTATAAGAACCCCTCTGTGTATAAATGTGCGAACATAGCCCTTATGCTTGCCGCAGTTTTCTTATGGACGGTAAGAATAAATCTTCTCAGGTGTGATATTTGATGAAATCAACATCTTCAATAGCCATAGTCGGCATCGGCGGGATATTCCCCCATGCGCCCAACCCCGCTACTCTGTGGGACATTGTAAATTCAGCCAGGGATACCGCTGAAGAACCTCCTCCAGGTCGCTGGGCTCTCCCCCTGGAAGAGGCATATGCACCCGACAAAGGGGAGGCCGATAGGGTTTACTCACGGCGTGCCTGCTTTGTGGATCAGCAGAGTATTCAGTTTGATTATGCGCGTCTGAATATCAGTGAAAACCTGGTGACACAACTTGATCCGGTATTTCAACTTTTGCTGCATGCCGGAACCCAGGCGTTTTTTGATGCTGCCGTTACTCCCGAGCAACGCGAACGTATCGGGGTCATTGCAGGAAATCTCGCCCTTCCCACGGATACCAGTGCACGTCTCGCACAGGACTATCTGGGACGCACCCTGAGTGAGCAGGCCCTCGGTCACCATGTGGCACCGAGCGGTACGGAGGCACTGAACCGCTTTATCACCGGTCTCCCCGCCGCAGTATTAGCTCAAGCCCTGGAACTGGGTGGCACATGCTTTACCCTGGACGCTGCGTGTGCTTCATCCCTGTATGCCCTGAAACTCGCAGCAGAAGAACTGCGCAGCGGACGCGCGGATGTAATGCTTGCGGGCGGAGTGGCGCGCCCCGATTCTTTGTACACGCAGATGGGATTTTCCCAACTGCGCGCTCTCTCCCCTACCGGCACCTGTGCGCCCTTTGATCGCAACGGTGACGGCCTTGTGGTGGGCGAAGGTGCGGGGATGGTGGTACTCAAGCGTACTTCCGATGCGGTGCGTGCGGGAGATCACATCTATGCCACCATTGAAGGGATCGGTCTCTCCAACGACATCGGCGGCAGCCTCCTGGCCCCCACCTCCGATGGGCAGCTGCGCGCTATGCGTGCGGCATATACGCAGGCCGGATGGAACCCGCGTGATGTTGAGTATATCGAGTGCCATGCCACCGGGACTCCGGTGGGGGACGCAGTGGAGGTTGAAAGCCTGCGCCAGCTCTGGTTAAACGAGGAGGATACATCTGCATCCGGCATATCTGATGCTCAAGCACCGGTGCAGGAGTGCGTTCTGGGTTCGGTAAAATCCAACATCGGTCACCTGCTTACCGCTGCCGGCTCTGCAGCGCTGATTAAAACCCTGCTGGCTCTCAAACATAAAACCCTCCCTCCCACCGCGAACTTCAGCACTCCGGGAGAGCTGTTGAGCACGGATGGGGTGCCGTTTAAGGTTCTGGGTCGGGCACAGAAGTGGGAATGCCGAGGTTCCAACATCCTGCGGCGTGCCGGGGTGAGCGCCTTTGGTTTCGGCGGTATCAACGCACATGTGCTTTTGCAGGAGTGGGATCAGGAACGCTGCGCTCAAGAATGTATGGATGCAGAAACAACGCAAGTATCTACATCAAGCCCCGGATCAAGTAAAACCGCCGCGAACGCAGATGACGCCATCGCCATTGTAGGTATTGATGTGCGCAGCGCCGCGAGTGCAGACACCTCGACGTTCCGGCATCAGGTATTTACTTCCACAGCAGAAAACCATGACACACATTCACCTCTACACTGGGGCGGAGCGCAGGAGAGTCGCTGGTGGGATGAAGAGCGCTTTGCCTCCTGTGGCGGCGAATATCTGGATGAAATATCTATCCCTGCGGGCAAGTTTCGCATTCCCCCTACTGAGATGCGGGAGATGTTGCCACGTCAGGCCCTGATGCTGTTATGTGCCGAGAGTGCGCTGCAGGATGCGGGTGCCGAAGCACTTGAGCACACCGAAACCGGAGTGTTTATTGGTACCGGGCTTGATTTCAACGCCACCAGTTTCAGTCTGCGCTGGCAGTTGCCTTCACTATATAAGAAGTGGCAGGAGGAGGCCGCGGATCTGCCTCCTCTCGCAACCCTGCAGAACCTCCTGTCGGAACCCCTGAGTGCGAACCGCACCATGGGCGCACTGGGGAGCATTGTCGCAAGTCGCATAGCGCGTGCCTTTGGCGTAGGCGGGCCGAGTTTTACCCTCGCGAGTGAAGAGAACTCCGGTCTCCATGCGTTGCGCACCGCTCTGGATGCCCTGCAGCGCAGAGAGATCAACCTTGGGATTGTGGGCGCGGTAGACATGCCCGGGGATATCCGCGCACAACTGAGTAACCAACGCCTGGGACGAAATATAAGCGTTAATGATGGTGCCTGCGCCCTGATTCTGAAACGGGTCGCGGATGCGCAAGCCGCCGGGGATACTATCTATGCGATTATCGACGCCCATGCCGAGGCCACCGGAGCCGATGCTACCCTGTTAGGTGCGCAAGAGGAAACACGGGCACGCGCCATGGAGTATCTCCAGGCCTTCGCTAAAGATAAGACGAGCGCATACCGTTTCATCGAGAGCAGTGCTCCGGATGGCACCATCCAGAAGAGCATCGACTCCATCACGTCAACTATCCCCCTGTGTGCCCAACTGGGCCATAGTGGCGAAGCCAGTGGACTGCTCGCAGTGGCTAAAACCGCCCTCGCCCTGCATGCCAAGGTGCTCCCACCCCGTATGGAAGGGGACGAGGAAGTCGACGCTGACTACTGGCTGCACAACGCCGCACAGGGTGCACGCCGTGCTCTGGTGCAGGGGATAGCTACCGGAGGGCAGATAGCGCTGGTGGCACTGCGCGAAGCTCCCTGTTCCGACGAGACCAGTACGTCTGCTCCCTTACCCACACGTTTTCCCCTCGCGAAAACTGACGCAAGTGCCGGGGACGCTACCCTGCTACGTATCTATGCTGCCGATGCACAAGGCATCAGGAGTGCGATCGAGGATCTGCGACAGGAGTTGCATCAACATGCAGAGGAGTCTCTAGTACAACTCGCATGCAGGTGGGACACCCTCAATCACCCTGGCCCGCGAGAGGGACTGTGTCTCACCTGTGTGGCCACAACCCATACGGAATTGGAGGCGCAACTCGATTTTGCCACCAGCCACCTAAAGGATACCCCGGAGCAGCGTCTTGACGGCAGGGGCGGAGCACGTATCCCCGCATGTGCACGTGACAAGGTGTTTTACTCCCCTGCCCCCCTTGGGTTGGAGGGGAAGGTAGCGTTTGTATTTCCCGGATCAGGGAATCATTTTGTCAACATGGGGCGTGATCTGGCGCGTACCTGGCCGGAAGTGTTCGAACGGCAGCAGCGGAGTAACCTGTATCTGCAGGATCAATACCGGGCGGATATCTTCTGGCATGGTGCGGATCTGGAACGCATTGAAGAAGATCACAACTCCATGATCATTGCCCACGTCGCTCTGTGTACTGTGCTCAGTGACCGGGTGCGCCTCTTCGGGATTGAGCCTCACATGGCTGTGGGTTACAGCCTCGGAGAGTCCTCAAGTCTTTTCTCTCTAGGGGTGTGGCGCGAGCGCGATGCCATGCTGGAACGTATTGAGGAATCTCCCCTCTTCACCCGCGATCTGGCCGGACACTGTGATGCCGCGCGGATCCTGTGGCAGTTGCCCGAAGATGAAGCGGTCGATTGGTGCCTGGGGATCGTCCCCCTCCCTGCAGCGCAGATTCGTTCGATCATTGAACAGGTAGAGCGCGCCTACCTCCTTATCGTCAACACTCCGGCAGAGTGTGTAATCGGCGGACAACGCCAGGCTGTGGAGCAAGTGCTCGACAAATTGGGGGAACCTCCCTTTATTGAACTCAAGGGTGTGACAACAGTGCACTGCCCGGTACCGCAGGTAGTGGCAGAGGCGTATCATGCCCTGCATCGCTTTGAAACCCATGCCGTCGACACCCAAATATTCAGCTGTGCGAGCGGGACATCCTATACCCCGAGCACCCGCGCATGTGCCGATGCCATTCTGGCCCAGGCTACAGATACCATCGACTTCACGCGCGTGATCAACAATGCCTATGATGCCGGGGCGCGGATCTTTATCGAAACCGGGAGCGGAAACTCCTGTACCCGCATGCTCCCGCGCATCCTGGGGGATCGCCCGCATATGGTGCGCCCCACTTGCGTAGAGGGCCAGCACCCCCTCACCACCTTTGCGACCCTGATTGCGCAACTGGAAGCTGAAGGGGTACGTTGCAATATCGCCGATCTACGTCCACTGTTGTGTCCTGCGGAGAAACCCAGCGCCGACAAGGGGCAGAACATGGCGGAACAGAATATGGTGAAACTCTACAACGGAGTTGAAACAATAACGCTACCTTCCCGGGATTCGGATAAAGCCCCAGAACACCCTGCAGAGCCAGCACCTGAAAGGACAGATCCTCATGACAGGAGTAAGGTATTTGACCCCAGGGCGGATAATTCCAACCCCGTTTCGCGCCAGGAAAGCGTAAAGAATAATGACATAAATGGTGCTGGATACAGCGCGGATTTCATACCTGAAGTGCTCCATTCCATGGAGCACATTCAGGCACAGCAGAGCGCCGCGCATACCGAGTTTCTACGTCTAAGTGCAGAACTCCACGCAATGATGGCGGAAAATCTCCGCCTGCAGCAGGAATACGCGGCAGAGTGGGATGCCGGTATAGAATCTACCCCTACTTTAGCACCTACTCCGCAAGCACATATTGCACAAACCACGACACCTTCAGTGGAACCACACCCATTGCCCGGTGCTGCCGCACCCCTGTTTGACCGTAACGCATGTATGGAGTTTGCCATAGGTGAAATCGGCACCATGCTCGGGGAACAGTTTGCCTCCATCGACTCCCACCCTACTCGGGTGCGTCTGCCTGATGAACCACTGATGCTGGTGGATCGGATCGTCCATCTCGAAGGGGAGCCGTGCTCCATGAGTAGCGGGCGGGTTATTACGGAACACGATGTTACCGGGGAGCGTTGGTATCTCGATGGTGGACATATCCCCACCTGTGTGGCGGTGGAGGCAGGACAAGCCGATCTGTTTCTCTCCGCTTATCTGGGGATCGACCTGCAAACCAGGGGAAAGGCAATGTATCGCCTGCTGGACGCGGTAGTGAAATTTCACAGTCACCTTCCCCGCCCCGGTGATATCATCCGCTATGACATCCGTATTGAGCGTTTTTTTCGCCAGGGAGATACCTGGCTGTTCAAATTCAATTTTGAAAGCACGGTTAACGGTACACCGCTGTTGAGTATGCGGGACGGCTGTGCCGGGTTCTTCACCCCGGAGCAGCTCAACGACGGGCGCGGTGTGGTGCATACCGAACTCGACCGTCGCCCCTTGGAGGGCAAATACACCCCCGACTGGCGCGAACTCATCCCCATGACCAGAGTGGAACAATACTCTGCCACGCAAATTCAAGCCCTGCGCAACGGAGATCTCAGTGCGTGTTTCGGCCCTGCATTTGCAAACCTCCCCTTTGAGCAGCCCTATACCCTGCCGGATGGGCACCTGGAGCTGGTAGACCGCGTAACCCATCTGGATCCACAGGGGGGCCGCTACGGCATCGGACAGATCAAGGCGGAGATGGATATTGAACCGGATGATTGGTTTCTCACGTGTCATTTCTGCGATGACAATGTAATGCCCGGCACCCTCATGTACGAGTGCTGTCTCCACACCCTGCGCGTATTCCTAATGCGGATGGGCTGGGTGACCGAGGTCGGTGAAGGGCATTGGGAGCCAATCCCCGGGATGGACAGCCAGCTCAAATGTCGCGGCCAGGTAACCGAGCACACCAAGACCGTCACCTATGAAGTGAATGTGAAAGAGATCGGCTATCGTCCGGAGCCGTACGCTATTGTTGATGCCCTCATGTATGCGGATTCCAAACCGATCGTGGAGATCATCAACATGACCATTCAACTCAGCGGCCTGAACCGGGAAGCGATGGAAGCGCGCTGGAATAGCTCTGAACCGGTGGCTGGCGTTTCCAATGCAGGACATGAATTACACAAGTCAGGTGAAAAGAAGCCGCCACTGTATGACTATGCCAGCATCCTCGCATTCTCCAATGGCAACCCTTCTGAGGCCTTTGGCGACCCCTATCGCATCTTCGATTCTGCGCGCCGTATTGCGCGCCTGCCGCGTCCGCCGTTTCAGTTTCTGGATCGCATTACCGCTATCGACGCCACCCAGTGGAAGATGGTTGCGGGGGGAACAGTTGAGGCGCAGTATGATGTGCCCCCGGATGCGTGGTATTTTACCCGGGAACGCTCAAACAACATGCCCTTCAGTGTCCTGCTCGAGATAGCGTTACAACCCTGTGGCTGGTTTGCGGCCTACGTAGGCTCCGCCCTTACCAGTGAGGTGGACCTGTGCTTCCGCAACCTCGACGGGAATGCGCAGAAGTTGCGCCCGGTCACCAATACGAGCGGCACTCTCACTACCACGGTAAAGCTGACCCGGGTTTCGAGCAGTGGCGGGATGATTATCCAGAGTTACGACTTTGAGGTTGCCGATACACATGGCCCGGTTTATCGCGGGGATACCGTATTCGGATTCTTCAGTGAACAGGCCCTGGCTAACCAGGTGGGAATTGCCGGAGCCAGCCCCTACCAACCCCAGGAACAGGAACTACAGCGGGCGAAAACACCTGGCCCCTATCCTGCACAGCCACCGTTTCCGGATACGCAGTTGCGCATGCTGGATGAACTAGAGCTCTACATCCATGATGGCGGCCCCTATGGTCTGGGGTTCATCCGCGCACGTAAAATGGTGGATCCTGGGGAGTGGTTCTTTGCCGCTCACTTTTACCAGGATCCGGTGTGCCCCGGTTCATTGGGGCTTGAATCCTTTATCCAATTGATTAAATATGTGGCGATACAACGTTGGGGAGGGGATATATCCACGACCTTCGAAGTTACTGCTCTCAACACCGCGCACCACTGGTCGTATCGCGGGCAGATTATCCCCGCCAACAAAGAAATCCATGTTGAAGCGCTGATCAAGGAGATCGACGAGGAGCAACGCCTGATTACTGCAGATGGATTCTTGTTCGTGGACGGAAAGGCTATATATTCCATGAACGATTTCTGTGTAAAGATAGATACTTAGACATATTATCTATAGTGTTACATCGGTTTTTTCAACAGTGCAATTGAAGCAGGGAAGCCAATCCCTGTACTATAATAACAAGGAGGATAAGAGGATGATGACGCTGAAACAACTGAAAGCATTGGGGGTGTTGACCGTTTTGCTCCTACTCATAAACGGGTGTGGCACTGATGAGCCGCAGCATGGCAATGAAGCTGAAGTGCAGAAATCAAGTATTAATAGTGGTGTAAAGCAGGTTGAATCACAGAAGATAACAGAGCTGCAGGATGGTGCACAGCAAAACGGGGCAGAAGGCGTTGACGCCGCAGAGGCAGAATCATCCGGCCAAGGGTCTCAGGAGAAGGAAGCCGGCGCGAGGGAAGAACACAAAAAACGCTCTGAAGTACAGTCCAGTGATGAGCCTACTCCGGAGCGTACTTCTATTCACACCATTGTGATACAGAACAAGTATGGCAAGGTGGCACTCAACCACGCAGCGCATACCGAGTTTATCAGTTGCAGCACCTGCCATCCCACCGAGCCCCCAAGCAGAATCGAGCTGAGTCGCAAGGAGTTTCACAACATATGTCGTACGTGCCATCACGAAATGGGGGCAGGCCCGGTAAAATGCAGCGGTTGTCATGAGCACTGATCTATTTTAAATACCCAAGCGGAAGTAAAAGAGCCGGATGCTCCAGTATGTTTTGAACAACTGAAGCATCCGCTCTTAACTGACGTTGCGCTGCTCAAATCCGTTTGCCACTGCGCTTGCCCCCGGAATGCCCACTACCGCCGCGTTTGGTGGGTGTGCGTTTAACACTCCGCGTTACGGATTTTATGCGACCCCCTGTTGTTTTCGTCACAGAGAAAAGGGCGCGAATTTTGTCCCAGAAAAAAACCAGGGCAAACAGGAGAACAAAAGGTATATAGATAAACCAGGGCAATACCCCAAGAACTGAGATCATATAAACCAACATCAACACTGCCACAACAGCAACAACAACAAAAACACTCATATGATTTCTCCACCAACTCAGTATAATTCGAACATGTGCTGATATCATTATCTGTTTACTCAACCCCTGTCAATCTGAAGAGTACATATGCCCATATCATACGCAGATGAGCAAAACTATCTTAACCTTGCCAAGGATCTCGATTTTGATTCGCTCGACTACGACAAGCTATTGAAACAGCGCTCCAAAAGCACCTATGCCCTAGTAGGGATAGGGTCTTCGTTTATTATTGTCGGATTTGCTTTCTGGGTTGCGGAACTGGTATCACAAAACTCCATTGTGGGCAGTACTCCTATCCTGATGTTACTCATTACCGGCATCCTGTTCTACTTTTTTGCCGCGCATTATCAACGCAAGCTCGAAACTATTATCACCTATGAAATACTTCAGCGTATCCGCGCTATTGAAGGTTCAGACGGATTCTTGTGGCGTATCAGTAGCTCGCTTAACGCATGCTGCCAGGAAGAATATGGTGGGATTCCGGATGAAGTTCTGCAGCTTGAGACCTCCTCCCAGGCTGGAGGTGTGGAATCGGATGAAATCCGCTTGTACAAAGATTTTCTTGAAAAAGTGGTGGAGTGGCATGAAAAGCAAAAACAGGAATAATTAGTTCAACAGCCCCCTATAAGAAAAGGAGCCCCAGCATATCTGCTAACAGGGCTCCTTATTTAGTTGAACAGCTGGGTTGTGTGTATAGATCTACAAGTCCAACTCTCCCGCCATCTTTTCTATTGTTTCCAATTCTTTCTCGTTAATATTTCCCAGCCACAGGGCAGCCGCTAGATACAGCTGCAGATAGGGTGACTCGGCGTATTCCACAGCCAGTTTGGCGTAAATGTCCAGTTTGGTTTCGAGCTCTTCGTTGCCCGCCCCTTTGAGCATGGCGAGATAATCATCGTTGATCTCTGTATCAATGGTAGTGAAATACGCCACCATTATGTCTGCTATGAGCTGTTCATTGCCTTCCTTGAAGAGTGCCGCATCCAAGCGTGGCCCGGATCCGGCTTTCCGATGGATAAGGGAGTTCGGTCTGAAACTTCTCAATGCCGCGGCCTGAGTCCAGGCCATAAAAACCTGGGGCTGTTTAGTTGCGATGGCTCGGCAAAGAGCAACTTTCTTGGCTTCCGGCAATTGTACCCATGCATCTTGTAGCGATTGAGGCGCCATCTGCTTACCCTTTCCTTGTTAAATATAAAAAAAGCGAAGTCATTTAAGACCTCGCTTTTTGAAATGGTACGCCCTAGGGGATTCGAACCCCTGTCGCCGCCGTGAAAGGGCGGTGTCCTGGACCAGGCTAGACGAAGAGCGCACAATATGTATTTTTCTGGCTGGGGTGGGAGGATTTGAACCCCCGAATGACGGAGTCAGAGTCCGTTGCCTTACCACTTGGCTACACCCCAAGAGCGGCGCTGATACTAATGACAATTTAACCGCAGGTCAAGAAAAAATATGCATAGCGAAATAAAAAATTCTTGCGGGTATAAATCTTCGCATATAACTGTTTTTGCTTCGCTTGCGTGTTAGTATATACGCATAGAATAATCAGGCCATGAATCGTTGTTTACGGGGAGGATGTTATGCAAGAAAAGCGCCGCTACGAACGGGTTCACTTTGTGGAAGATATTGAGATAATCCATGCGAATAAACGCTATCGTGGGGTGGTTACGGATATTTCCATGAAAGGGGTACTTATCAAGCTGGATGAAATCCCACAAGGGGAAGTGGACTCAGATACCTGGTTGATCCGCCTGCCGTTGTCGAGTGATGTACAGATTGTGGTGCATGCGAAGCCGAGTCACTTTGACCATATCCATCACGCGGTGGGATTTCACTTCACCGAAATCGATGCTGACAGCATGGCACATCTCAGGCGCCTGTTGGAACTCAATACCGGTAACGCCGGCGAGATTGAGCGGGAACTGGAGCACATGGTGGAGGACATGAAACAGGAACACCAATAGAGCTAGCCCCTCTGCTCTTTATCCTGAGACCAACACTGTGTAGAGATAAGCTCCATCAGATCCTGTGCTGAAAGCATCCCTTTTTTAACCCCGGCCAGATCCTCACCGGCACTTGCCAGAGCGCGTGGCTCCCAGCTTGATGCCTGGTTCTCAAGCACTGCGTCAGGTATCTGTTTCCCTTCCACCAGGTCATAGATATCCCCCTGCTCCACTTCTACCCCTTTTATTTCAAGCCCCGCTTCAATAGCGGTATAGATAATCTGGGAGCACTGAACGCGTTCGGGGGGATAGCCCCATTCCCAGTACACATTGACCGGGAAATAGCGCCATATAGAACACCCAGCACATGATACCGGAGTGGCAAAACACAGCACTGCACACGCATCCATGATCTCCTCGGCCAACAGGATAGAGCGCGGTTTTACCACATATAAAAGTGGATCAGTGCTGGTGTTCTTCAGGGTACTGATAAAATCGACGCCCTCTTCAACAGCGTTATTAAAACTTAAGAACGGGTACATGGGAACATCTTCACCTGCTAGCCAATCTGGCTCAATCCCAAGATGTTTCTGCGTCCACGCCATACGTTCCTCTTCACTCTCGGGTAAGGTGCACGTATGGAGGTTCAACATGGCAACCAGTTGCTCCCAGCGTCCAGCGTTTATCCCGGAAACTTCGGTTTGGGGCTCTTCAACTTTTGCGCTGGTGCTGCCCTCATATCTGGCGTGCAAACGTGCATAGACAAACACAAGCACACCAATAACCAGGCATCCACCAAGGGCGCCCCATATGGTATACGCTAAAATTTCCATTGCGATATATCCTCTTTTTTGTTTTTGTGAGTGCTTCCAATGTGATGTTTTCGCAGAAAGTATCAGATTTGAACGTTTCTCCCAAACAATTACATGTCACGAAAGGAGTACCTCCAGATATGTTGAATTTTATTATCGACCAGAATAAGTGCGATGCATGCGGTCTGTGTGTTGCAGACTGTCCGCGCAATATTATCAAACTCGATACTTCACTTAGTAAATTACCCTTTGTACCGGAAGAGAAAGAGGAGTTGTGCTTTGACTGTCAGCACTGTATGGCGATCTGTCCACGTGAAGCGCTATCCATTGGTGGACACGCGCTGGAGGATTGCATGCCGATCCCCGGGCATCTGCCTGACACCAGAGGCATGGAAACCTTGATTAAGGGCAGACGCAGTGTCCGTCAATTTGCGCAGGAGGACCTTGATCAGGTCACCATTGAACATCTGCTTGAGGTTGCGAGCCATGCACCTACCGGGGTAAATGTGCAACAGGTTCACTTTCATGTCATCAAAGCGCGCAGCAGCATGGATATGTTCCGGCGTCACTGTATGGAAGAGATTGCTAATGTAATACAGCGTGGCGAGTTGCCGGAAAAAAGAAGTTATTTTGCCGATTTCGTGCGCCTGTGGAATGAAAAGGGGGTCGACTCCCTGTTCCGCGGCGCGCCGCACCTGGTAGTGACTTCATCTCCGGCTAAATTGCCCACACCCGAAACAGATGGCATTATTGCTCTGGCGACATTTGAGCTGTATGCCGCCGCTTCCGGCGTTGGCACTCTATGGGATGGCCTGGCGTTGTGGGCTATTCGGGATATTGCTCCCACGCTGCGCCAAAGCCTGGGAATTCCGGATGAGCATGTGATCGGGTATGTAATGGCGTTCGGGAAACCCGCGGTGAAATATCAGCGTACTGTGCAACGCGACAAAGCAAAAATAGCGTATGTGGATGGAGCGATGATTTCAGCGTAATCCCCTATTCCTCTTTATGTCTCACGCGCTGGATACTCCTGGGCGGCTGCGGTGCCTATTTTCTTGCACTGCATCCGCCTTTCTGCCAATATACGCCGCGTCTGACACTTAAGCAAAAGGTCCGAATCCATGCTGGTAACACCGGAACAAAAAGCCGTGTATATCCTAGCCAAAGCGGTGCTGCATCAGAACAATCTAAAGGTGGGGATACTTCAGAGCGGGCAACATGTGCACTACCCACCGTCGAATCCACCCACTATGCTCGACTGGGCCATCAGTTATGCGATGAGTCTACCGCAAGGCAGTGAAGACAGACACCTCCTGGATATGCTACACCTGAATCCCGGATATCGCTGGACGCCGGAGGAAACCAAACGTGCCGCCAAGTGTTACAAACAGTTCTATCAGAAGATTGATGCACAGCGCCTGTACTCTATTGGCAACAAGTGGCTGAACTCGGGTGGGCGACGCCTGGTTAATGCCTACCTTATGGCTTGATCCCCTTTCTCTATATCAACACAATATATGAATTATAATAATGTTTATCTGGACAGTATCTGCTATGAACTGCCCCCTGTAGTAGTTACTTCGCACGAAATTGAGCAGCGTCTTGCACCGCTGTATAATAAGCTGCATATACAACAGGGACAGTTGCAGGCCCTCACCGGGATTCGGGAACGGCGCTGGTGGCTCCCCCACACTTCGCTGTCGCAGGGAGCGATAGCTGCGGGCGAAAAAGCCCTGCGACAGAGTGGAATAGGAGCAGCAGATATCGATGCCCTGGTGTACACTGGGGTATGTCGCGAATTATACGAACCTGCAACCGCATGTCGGGTTGCACATGGACTTGGTGTAGGCGGTGATGCGTTTATCTACGACATCAGCAATGCGTGTCTTGGCGTTCTAAACGGCATCATCGATATTGCGAACCGCATTGAGCTGGGGCAGATCCGCGCCGGAATGGTAGTGTCGTGTGAAAGTGCGCGTGAACTCAACGAAACGGTGATCAGGCGTTTGCTCGCGCGTGAGGACATGGCATTCTTCGCCCGCTCGGTCGCTACCCTCACCGGCGGTTCCGGGGCGGTAGCGCTGATTATTTCAGATGGTTCTTTCCCCGATACGCCAAAACATAAGCTTCTGGGTGCGGCCAACCGCAGTGCGCCGCAACACCACGAATTGTGCTGCTGGGGCGTTGAAGAAGTGGGCGAAGATCTGTTCGAGCAGTATATGAATACTGATGCTGTGGCAGTATTGAACAACGGAATAGAGCTGGGGAAGCAAACCTGGGACGATTTCCTCTACGCCATGAGCTGGGATACCGATGATATTGCACGCGTGGTGTGCCATCAGGTAGGGGAAGCGCACCAGAAGACCATCCTGCGCAGCATCGGCATCCCGGTGGAGAAAGATTTTGCTACCTACAGTTTTCTGGGCAATATAGGCACGGTATCTCTCCCTATCACTGCAGCCATCGGCGCGGAACGTGGACTTATCCGTGCGGGGCAGAAGGTGGCGTTTCTGGGAATCGGAAGTGGGTTAAATTGTATGATGTTGGGAGTTGAGTGGTGAAACGTCTATTACCGCTACGCGGCAAATATATCGAAATAATGCACGGCATAAACCTCCACTATCTGGATGCGGGCAGCGGTGATCCGGTGGTGATGTTGCACGGGAATCCGAGTTGGTGCTTTTACTACCGCAACCTGGCAGTTGGTCTGACTCCCACCCACCGCGTAATTGTCCCTGATCACATCGGGTGTGGGCTCTCGGATAAACCTGATGACAGTGCATATACCTATACCCTGGATCAGCGGGTGAGCGATCTGGAGACCCTGCTGGAATCCCTCGGGGTGGATGACAATATCACTCTGGTGGTGCATGACTGGGGTGGTATGATCGGGATGCGCTTTGCCACCCTGCATCCCCATAAGATTAAAAAAATTGTGGTGATGAACACCGCGGCATTCCCCCTGCCCCAGAGCAAAAAGCTCCCCTTAGCCCTCAAGGTCGGGCGTGAAAGTTTTTTAGGCAGCGTACTGATCCGTGGATTTAATGCATTCAGCGCTGCGGCAGCGTGGATTGGATGTAAGCAGAATCCCATGCCAGCGGCCCTGCGCCACTGCTACACCGCACCGTATAACTCCTGGCGCAATCGTATTGCTACATTGCGCTTTGTACAGGACATCCCTCTTACCTCTGCGGATCGAGCATATCAGAGTGTAATCGAGGTGGAGGCGAAGCTCCCTGCCCTGGAGCATGTACCCATCATGGTATGCTGGGGCGAGCAGGACTTCGTTTTTGACCACCATTTTCTCCAGCAGTGGCGGGTCAAGTTTCCCCACGCGCGTTTTCACACCTGGGCACGCGGCGGACACTACGTCCTAGAAGATGTAGCGGAGGAAATCATCCCGCTGATCTGCGACTTTATCCGCGAAACCTGACACCATGGAACCTACTTCCTTAACATCATCGCCCCGCAATGGCTGCAACATCGCCACTACTCTGTCGGCGCGCGCCGCACAGCATCCTTTGAGCCATGCCGTGGTGTACCCTTCCAGGCGAGACCGCTGCGGGCGCGTGAGCTACACCCACCTTACCTATGCCCGACTCGAATCAGACAGCACCAGGGTTGCGGCAGCTCTTAAGCGCCACGGAGTTTGTGCAGGGCAGCGCACTGTCCTTATGTTGCCCCCGGGACTTGATTTCTTCACCCTCACCTTTGCGCTGTTTAAACTCGGCGCCATCCCGGTTCTGATTGATCCGGGGATGGGGGTAAAAAATCTGAAGGAGTGCCTGCGACAATTAGAACCACAGGTTTTTATAGGCAACTTGAAGGCCAACCTCGCACGTCAGGTTCTGGGTTGGGGCAAAGAGAGTCTGGAATACTGCATCACCACCTCCAGTATGATAATGCCGCGCACCGCACGCCTGCGCGAACTTCTGCTCCATACCCCCAGCACACCTGACTTTACCCCCTATGATCCTCATGCGAATGCACTCGCAGCGATCCTCTTTACCAGCGGGAGCACGGGCCCGGCGAAGGGAACCGAATATACGCACGAAAACTTCTACGCGCAGATCGACGCGCTGAAACAGCTGTATGCCATCGAAGCGGGGGAAATCGATCTGTGTACCTTCCCTCTATTTGCCCTGTTTGCCCCCGCCCTGGGGATGACTGCAGTTGTGCCGGACATGGATGCATCCAAGCCGGGCCAGGTCAATCCGGAACGGATTTTCGAGGCGTTTGACAATTTTCATATATCCAACATGTTCGGTTCTCCCGCGCTGCTGCGCCGGGTTGCCACCTACGGCTGCAGGCAGGGGCTAAAGCTTCCGAGTCTGAAGCGCGTTATCTCCGCTGGCGCCCCGGTCCCGGCCTCTACCCTGCGTCAGATGGAATCAATACTTGCGCCCGGATGCGAGGTTTTCACCCCCTACGGTGCGACTGAAGCCCTGCCGGTTTGTTCCATGGGCAGCCATGAAATTCTGGCACACACTGCGATGAAAACCGATACGGGTGGGGGGATCTGTATAGGCCGACCCGTAGAAAGTATCGACGTGCAGATCGTCCGCATCAGCGATGACGCGATCGCTTCATGGGATGATGTAGAACTCTTGCCCGTAGGGAGCATAGGTGAGATCTGCGTGCGTGGTCCTCAGGTTACAGCAGCATATTACCGGCGTGAAGAGGCGACCCGTAGCGCTAAGATATATACTAACAACTCCACCTTTTATCATCGCATGGGCGACGTAGGTTACATGGATGAAGAGGGGCGCCTGTGGTTCTGCGGGCGCAAAAACCACCGTGTAATCACTTCTGAATCCACCCTCTTTACCATTCCGTGTGAAGCGATGTTCAATCTCCATCCCCAGGTAGCTCGTACCGCCCTGGTCGGATGTGGCTTCCGTGGTGGTCAGCGTGCAGTGTTATGTGTGGAGCTTAACCCGGATGTCTCCACTCAGAAACATGCCAGCATCATTGCTGATTTAAAGGAAATTCAGCGCCATTATCCCCATACTGCGGAAATTTCCGCATTTCTTATCCATCCAGAATTTCCGGTAGATGTGAGACATAACGCCAAGATCTTCCGCGAACATCTCGCCCTGTGGGCAGAGGAGCGCCTGCAATGAAAGCATTGGTGACCGGTGGGGGTGGATTCCTGGGGTTGGCTATCGTCGACAAGCTACTGGATAACAATATTGAGGTGGTGAGCGTATCCCGTTCGAGGCACGACTGCCTTGCGGCGCGTGGGGTTGAGCAGTTCTGTGTGGATCTGGCGGACATCGATCCGAACCACCCCGCGTTTGCGGGATGTGAGTGCGTGTTCCACGTGGCGGCCAAGGCCGGGGTGTGGGGGGACTATGCTGCGTACTATCGCGCCAACGTGAGAGCAACGCAGAACGTCATACATGCATGCCGGCAGCATGAAATCCGGAAATTGATCTACACCAGTTCTCCGAGTGTGGTTTTTGACGGAAATTCCATTGAAGGTGGAGATGAGTCTCTTCCCTATCCAGCGCACTTTGACGCACCCTACCCTGCCACCAAAGCGATTGCGGAACAGGAGGTTCTGCGTGCAAATGATACGGAGCTGGCTACGGTGGCATTGCGCCCGCATCTGATCTGGGGCCCGGGGGACAACCATCTGGTTCCACGCATTATTGAACGTGGTCGTAAGGGGCAGCTGCGCATCATCGGCAGAGGTGACAATCTGGTGGACTGTGTGTATATCGATAACGCCGCTGTTGCGCATATATGTGCGGCTGAAACACTCACTCCAGGGTCTGATATCGGCGGTAAGGTATATTTCATCTCTCAAGGAGATCCGCGCCCGCTGTGGGAAATCGTAAATGCCATCCTCGCGTGCGCCGATGTGGAGGAAGTGAAGCGCCACATTCCGGCACCCATCGCTTATGCCGCAGGATGGATGCTGGAAAAGATATATGCGAGTCTCAAGATCGAAGCCGAACCACGAATCACCCGTTTTGTCGCGCGCGAACTTGCAACATCGCACTGGTTTGATATTTCTGCCGCGCGGCACGATCTGGGATATGAACCCATGATTTCTATTGAAAAAGGGATGGAAAACTTGCGCGCATACCTGCGCAACAGCTGAGATAAAAACTGTATACAGGATACAGAAATATTTACCCTTGACTTATGTAAGATATTGTTATCATAAAGGTTTTTATTGCTGCACAAAATATAGGCAGCGAGGAAAATTCTTCCGAAATTACACTAGTTAGCTCCTCTGCACAGCAGATTTCCCAAATGTTATCCACAGGCTTGTGTTGATACCTGACATCCTGTGAATGGAGGCAAGAAATGCCTGTAATAACATTTCGTCTACATATTTCCGCAGAGGAATATTTACGTTACTATCAGGGTAAGGCGCACAGTGTTGTAGCATTAGGGGAAGATGGACGCAGGATCAAATTGCCAGCGGTAAAATTTCGCCCATTCCTGGATCGCACCGGTATCCAAGGACGTTTCCGCCTTGAGTTTGATCAGGATTTCAAATTTGTCAGTCTGTCTCGCATATCCAAATGAAACTACAACGGCTCTGCAGATGTTTTTCCGCAAAGCCGTTGTAGACTTTAAATGCATAAAATGACGCTAAAGCATTACTCCATTTTTAAGCACACATTTTTATAGCCTTGTTGAGTCGTTGCACACAGCGTTCACGTCCCAGAACCAGGGCCACTTCGTAGATCCCCGGAGCGCTGGTACCACCGGAAAGTGCCACCCGTGTCGGTTGTCCTACCTTGCCGAACTTAAGTCCGGTTTGTTCCAGCACCTGTTTAAAAGCGCTCTCAATACCTTCGGCATCAAAGGTGGCCTGTTCTAACGCTTCTTTTACCGCAGAGAAAATGTGGGCTTGTTCTGCGGTGATGAACTTCGCTACCGCCTTTTCGTCGTACTCCAACTCACCCTGGTAGTAGAACGCAGCCTTTTGCGCCATCTCCAGCATGGTTTTGCTCCGATCCTGCAGGGTTTTAACCACCTCCGCAGCATCCGGACCATCAGCCGTTGACACTCCAGCAAGTTCCAGATATTCGAGCAAGAGTTGTCCCAGGCGCTGCGGATCCCCGGTTTTAATATAGTGCTCATTGAGCCACAGGAGCTTATCCGGATTGAACACGCCCGCTGAGCGTCCCACATTCTTCAAAGAAAACTTTTCAATCAACTCCTGCATGGAGAAGATCTCGTCGTCCCCATGCGACCATCCAAGGCGCACAAGATAATTCACCATGGCCTCCGGGAGGTATCCCATATCCCGATATGCCATGACCGAGGTGGCACCGTGACGTTTGGAGAGACGCTTTTTATCATCCCCCAGAATCATAGGCACATGGGCGAATTGGGGCACAGAATACCCCAGGGCTTTATATATCTGGATCTGACGCGGGGTGTTATTGACATGATCATCCCCTCTTACCACATGGGTAAGCCCCATTTCTGCGTCATCCACGACCACTACAAAATTATATGTAGGCGTACCATCGGTGCGCTGGATAATCATGTCGTCGAGTTCGCGGTTGTTGAAGCTGATATTCCCTTTGATCAGATCATCAAACGCCGTAACACCTCCCTGAGTGCTTTTAAAACGGATTACATACGGCTGCCCGGGACGCTCCGCTTCCAGCTCGCGGCAGGTGCCATCATACTGGGGTTTATTCCCTTTTTGGATAGCTGTTTCGCGCTTCTGGTTCAATTCCTCTTCGCTGCAGTAACATTTGTATGCCTTACCACTATCCAACAGGTACTGAATTTTTTCTCGATACAGTTCAAAGCGTTGAGATTGGTAATATGGGCCCTCATCATACTCCAGTCCGAGCCACTCCATGGCATCTAGAATGGCATCTACCGATTCCTGGGTAGAACGCTCCACATCGGTATCTTCAATGCGTAAAATAAATGTTCCCCCGGCCTGGCGTGCAAGCAGGTAGTTGAACAGTGCGGTTCTGGCGCCGCCAATGTGCAGATAACCGGTAGGGCTGGGGGCAAAACGGACACGCATATCAGACATCGATGTTCTCCATTCGAGATAATTAGGATTGAGGTTGGCTACTTAAAAGCACCTGTTATCAGTCGTGTCATTTGGAATGGGTTTCACAAGACCTTACTGAACAGATACTGGAATTTTATATTCATAAATTGATGCAAGGCTGCAAATATACTTCACTTATGCGCAGTTTTCCATCCTTTACTGTGTGAGTGAACTCAGGGAAATATTGCGGCAGCGTACCCCACTACTGCGGCGTTATCTCCGCTAACCGCACCGGAGTGGGTGTACTCGAGCAACTCCCCCTGACATGGCTTCTCTGACAAGGCATTAAGGGTGGTGAGCATCAGGGTGGCAGGGAAAATGCCGCACATGCTGATCTGATGCTCAAGGACATGGGTATACATCTCCTGAGCCTTCCCCTGGGCCATAAGCTCAAGTACCGGCATGTCCTGCTTTTGCGCCGTACTCGCGGGCAGATAGTGGCTCATATCACTACTCGTGAGGATTAGCACATCTTCGTGCATAGAGTGCAGCACTTCAGCGAGCTCCTGTCCCATCTGCTCCAACGCCGCAAAACTGTGCTCACGCAGCATTACCGGCACAATCTTCACATCCGGGCGTTGATACTGCAGAAATGGCAGCATAACCTCAAGGGAGTGCTCATAACGATGTGCATCACAGTCACTGGTGAATCCAGAGACCGCGTTGCACAGTTGTGCTCCCAGTGTTGCATTCACCCTTACTTCACCCATGGGTGTTTCCCAGGAACCGGTGTCATATACTGCAGCACGCGCTCCGCGCCCCTGATGATTGGGGCCAAGGAGAATAACAGTCTCAGGAATCTCTACAACGCCAATGGCTTTTGCCGCAGTTGCGCCGGAAAAGATATATCCGGCATGCGGCGCCATCACGCCCCGCGCTTTGATTTTTTCACGTGTTCCGGCTCCATGGTAAAACCCCTCAACCTGGCGCTCTAATTCCTGGCGTTCGGCGGGGTAGAATTGGCCTGCGACAACGGGTAAGCGTCGATTAAATGCTGGTGCCATGATTTGCTCCTTCCTGCTTTTTCAACAAAGCTGCAATATCCACTTGTTTCTTTCAAGTGTAACATTGAGATACCTTCAGAGCATCCTTCAACTTCTCACTTTTGTATGGATACAGGTGGGGAACTGGTGGCAAAAATATAAAAAAAGCCAGTCTGCATAAATACAAACTGGCTTTTTTATTTGGAGGCCCCGACCAGATTCGAACTGGTGATAAAGGTTTTGCAGACCTCTGCCTTACCACTTGGCGACGGGGCCGAATTTGTTTTCTGAGCCTATCCGGCTAAGGCTTGGTAGTGATAACAAATCGTTACGTATGCTGTCAAGGCAAAAAGTGTTGCCTCTACCCCGGCCGGGGAGGCATGCTCGAATTACCTGCTACCCGAGGTTTAGAAATGCTTCTCAACCGAATTAATTTTGCCCTGCATGGTGTGTTCGCGATCGCGTCTGTCATCAATTTTGATCAGGGTTGAGACTCGTTGAGCCCCGGCATTAAACGGCGATTCATGCATTTTACGCACAAGGGCGAAAATTGCATCGATATCCCCTTCTACAATAGTTCCCATGGGGGTGAGCTGGTACTCAAGGCCGGACTCCTTTACGAGTGTAAGACACCCGGCAACAAATTTTGAAATACCTCCGGTGCCTTCTCCCAGAGGGGTGCAACTTATCTGTACTACAGCCATAATATCCTCCTGTTTAAAAACTGAAACTTGCTCGCAAGCTCCATTAACTTATACCATATCCCAAAGTTGAATCCTTGAGGCTTTTAAACAGTTGCCGTTGTGCGGCGTTCCCTATGGCAGCTACATAATCCCCGCTGGCAAAGGTGAAGTCCGCATCCGGATTGGGGACAAATGCTCCATCACGAATGACTCCAACCACCGAAACACCTGACTTACTACGTAAATCGAGTTGGCGCAGATTGTGCCCCACCATAGGATGGTCATCTTCGAGCCTTTCCCACGAGAGTTCGAGAAATTCACGCGCGTTCTTCAGTTGCCAGATCTCATGCAGATCATCCGCAGAGTCCACAATAGGATGATAGAGCTCTTTGCGGATCGTATCGGTGTATTCTTGAATCTGATGCACCGGAACATCAATATGCAACAGCGCCTGGCGTGCAATCTCGAGTCCGGCTTCAAATTCCGGCAATATAACCATATACACCCCAAGATCGTAGAGGGCACGCATCTGCTCCTCACCGTCGGCTCGCACTACGATGTTGAGGTCGGGGCGAATCAGGTGCGCGTGTTGCACTATAGACTGGGCTACAATCGCTGCAGGGATGGTTATGAGTAACTGCTTCGCGTCTTCTATCATGGCTGCTTCGAGCACTACATGGTTGCTTGCATCTCCGTACACCGTAGGTAAACCCGCTCCCTTGCATTTTTCAAAATTGCGGTGACCGGCCTCAACAATGACAAAGGGCACATCCAGCTGGCGCAGCACCCGCGCCACATGTTGTCCCACCCTGCCGCCGCCGGCGATTACAATATGGTCCTTGAGACTCGTGTCAGGCAGGTTGAAGGTTTCCAGCGCTTCGCGCTTGGAACTTCTACGCCACCACTGATATAGCGGGGCGGTAAACCCGGAGACAATGGGGGTTAATACCATGCTGATTATGGTGGCAGAAATAACAAACGAATAGTTGGACTGGCTCAACGCGCCGCTGGAAAAGCCTATCTGAGTAAGAAGAAAAGAGAACTCGCCAATCTGGAACATCCCCAGCGCAACTGCCAGCGGAACCACGTTCCGATATCCAAAGCTGCGCGCAATCACTCCCATCATAACCCCCTTACCCAAGGCAACAAGAGCAACCATAAAGAGGATATCTCCCAGATTATCGAAGAGAAACACCGGATCAAGGAGCATCCCCACCGAGGTAAAAAACAGGAGTCCGAATAGATCACGTAAAGGGATGATATCGCTGAGGGCCTGATGGCCGTAGTCTGATTCACTCAGAACTATTCCCGCAACGAAGGCACCGAAAGGAAAAGAAAGCCCTACCAGGTAGGTGGCATAGCCTATTCCGAGACCGATGGCAGTGACACAGAGCAGAAACAACTCGCGCGAGTTCCAGCGCGCAATGATTTTCAGCACATGCGGAAGCCAGCGGGTTCCCAAAAGTAACATCAGGGTGATAAACAGAGCGCCTTTAAGCATCGCAAACGCCAGTGTAGAGACACCGGCCTGAGGATTACTGAGTTGGGGCAGGAGAATCATCAGCGGCACTACCGCCAGATCCTGTACAAGTAGAATTCCGATCATCACCCGACTTGAGAGGGTGCCGAGCATCCCCTGGTTCATCAGGGTTTTGAGAATCACCATGGTGCTTGAGAGGGATATGATGCCGCCGAGCCACATGGAGGGGATATGTTCCCACCCGAGCCATTGACCGATAAAATAACCGTAGACTATGGTGAGAACGATCTGGATTGGGGCCCCAATGAGGGCAATGGAGCGTACCGGACGAAGTTCTTTGAGGGAAAATTCAAGACCAATGCCGAACAGGAGCAGCGCAACCCCTATTTCGGCAAGTTTTTCAATTTCGTGGGCATCGCTGACGGTTACACCGGCAGTGAATGGGCCAACCAACACACCGGCCAGAATATATCCCAGCATCAGGGGTTGTTTAAGGCGTTGCGCAACCAAAGCTCCTGCAAGCGCTGCTACAAGAATAATGACAATATCTGCAGCAATTCCCATTCACGCCCCCTGAGGTTAAAAAACAGATAAAAAAAGGCTAAAACCCGAAAGCTTTAGCCTCTTATATTCATTCTGGTGCCGAAGGGGAGACTCGAACTCCCACGGCCCTACGGCCACTAGACCCTGAACCTAGCGTGTCTACCAATTCCACCACTTCGGCTTGAACAGATGGGTTTATATCAAATCGTACCCGACATTGCAATGAAAAAGCTGGAGCGGAGTTTACTGCGTTACTCCGCCCCTGGCAGTGCTGGTACTGTTACTTTTTCCCTATAATAGCCCGGGAGATGCTGTGGGTGTGGTCGCCGATCTTTTCAAAATTGTGCAGCATGTCGATAAATATCAGCCCCGGGATTACAGCACATTCTCCAGTATTTAAGCGCGAAATATGGTGTTTACGGTACTGATCTTCCAAATCATCAATCCCGTTTTCCATGGCGTGTGCCTGTTCTCCAATATCTACTTTGCGCTCTTCCAACGCTGTAGTGACAAATTCAAGAAATTCCCTGGTTTGGGCTGCCAGGGTTGCAATTTCATCGTTTGCCATGGCGGAGAATTTAGCTTTTTTATCTATTTTGCGCTCATTCTGTTCCCACAGGTTTTCACAGTAGTCGCCAACCTTCTCCAGGTCATTGACCATATGCATGAGCGAAGAGATCTCTCTGGATGCCTCCTGGGTGACGGGACGCTGCGAGATGGCAACAAGGAAGTTGATAATCTCCTTTTGTAACATATCGAGCATATCTTCGGTTTTGCGTAACTCCTTCAACATGCGTAAATCGTTGCGATGGAGAAAATCGATGGTCCGATTGAGACAGGTTTTGGCAATTTCTGCCATACGTACCGTTTCGGCCCGTGCCTGGCTCAAAGCCAGGGGCGGAGTTTCGAGCATGCGATTGTCGATATATTTGAGTTGTACATCCAGTTCTGACGCATCTCCCGAGATCAGCTTGCTCGCAATAGTCGCCAGAACCCCGATAAACGGCAGAAATACCAAGGTATTCACTATGTTAAACAATGTGTGAGTGTTGGCGATATGTCTTGCTATGTAGGGTTTATCTCCCAGATCCAACCCATACATGGCTGCCTGTTGCTCGGTGGCGATGGCAAAGTCTGCCATTCCAGGAGTGATCGATTCAATCAGGCCGGTGAAATAGGGGAAAAGCGCAAGCATATACCCCACCCCGATCACATTAAATAGCAGGTGACACAGGGCGGTACGCCGTGCCGCGACATTAGTCCCGATTGCGGCGATATTGGCGGTAAGGGTAGTTCCGATGTTTTCCCCCAGAATGACGGCAACGCTTGTTTCAAAGGTCAGCAGACCACTTGAAGCCAGAGCAAGGGTGATACCGATGGTGGCGCTACTGCTCTGGACAACCATGGTGATAAGGGCACCCACAGCGACTGCAAGAAAAAGGTGATCACCCACCATAAGAAAGACGTGACTAAGTTCTCCGCTGTCTTTAAGGGGATCGAACGCGGTCTTCATGACCGAAAGTCCATAAAAAATCAGGCCAAAGCCCAGTATGGCTTCCCCGAAATAGATCCAGCTTTTACGCCTACTGAACATTTTCAGCCCAACCCCGATGCCTATGGCGGGAAGGGCAAATTTAGTTATTTTGAACGCAATGAGCTGAGCGGTTATGGTTGTACCGATATTGGCACCCAGCACAACCCCGATAGCCTGAACCAACGACATCAACCCTGCATTGACAAAGCCGATAACCATTACTGTGGTAGCGCTGGATGACTGAATAATTGCTGTAACTACGATACCTACCAGCGTAGCAATAAATCTGTTGTTAGTCAGTGCGGCAAGAACCTTGCGCATGCGGTCGCCGGCAATCTTTTGCAACCCCTCCGACATGATTTTCATGCCATAAAGGAACAGACCCAAACCCCCAAGGAGACCGAATATCAGATGCTGACTGATCATGCTAAAAACCTCCGAAATATTACATTAAGTAGCGGTGCCGGTTTATTGCATCGCAGCGGTAAGAGACGTGAAAAGGAATAGGCGAATCTCCCCTTAACTGCACCCTGAAGAAGACCTCTCGGAACTGGCAAAACACAGTCTTTGCAACATAAAGATTTAATCCAGTCAGTGTACGAGAAATAAGGCTCTGTTTCAGATCGTGTGGGTAACAGTAGTTTATAGACCTGAGTGAAGTATCTTCCTCAACCACAACATCTTGCGATGAATGGTGGCGCAGGTAGGTGGATAAGTTTACCTGCAACCAAG
>Ga0136557_1000389_pt1 | contig 33950 bp, 35 predicted proteins | sample AntRauTorckE6832_FD_104796 | JGI IMG/M metagenome (GOLD analysis project Ga0136557, IMG submission 104796) | Saline lake microbial communities from Rauer Islands, Antarctica - Metagenome Torckler E6 #832 | ecosystem: Environmental > Aquatic > Non-marine Saline and Alkaline > Saline | place...
ACCATTACATTTAGATTATTATTGATCTCATTTACTTTATTTTGATTCTGAAAATAATTATTGCTCACTTCTTCTTTTTCATTTTTGAGAGATTTTAATTTATCTTTAGCATTATCCAGCTGATAAGAGAGAGCATTATAGCTGCTTTCTTTTTCATTTAATTTTTTCTCTGCAGCTTCTCTTTGTTTACTTAACTCTTTAAATTCTTTAGAATGTTCTTTCCACTGCTTATTTAATAAGCTTATCTCTAAATCCGATAGCTCATCTTTAAAGCTATTATATTTTTTTGCTTTTTCAGCTGCCTTTTCTAAGGGATCATGTCTTTTTTCCAGTTCATCAACTAAATCGTGGATCCGATTTAAATCATTATTGGTATTGGCGAGTCTTTTTTCTGCTTCTTCCTTGCGTGATTTATGTTTCATAATTCCTGCGGCTTCTTCAAAAAAGAGACGCATTTTATCCGGCTTAGATTTAATAATTGAATCAATTCTACCCTGACCAACTATTGAATAACCATCACTTCCAAGACCACTATCCATTAAAAGCATTTCTATATCCTTTAAACGGCAGGAAGCACCATTGATTAAATAATCACTACGCCCATCATCTCTTACCTGACGACCTAAGGTCAGTTCTTTACCTTCTACTGGTAAATCTCCATTAGAATTATCAAAAAACAAAGTCACACTGGCTTTCTTTTTAGCATTCAGTTTTTCACTTCCTGAAAAAATAATATCTGACATTCTACTTCCACGTAGATTTTTAGCACTCTGCTCACCTAAGACCCAGCGGATGGCATCAACAATATTACTTTTACCACTACCATTAGGGCCCACAACAGCAGTTATCTTTTCTTCAATCTCTATATCAGTTTTATTAGCAAAAGACTTAAAACCTTTGAGTCTAATCTTTTTTAGAAAAATATTAATCACCAACCTCACACTCTAGCCTGTTTACATTTAAAAACCTACCCTCACGGATAGGTTTTAAAAAATCGTGATTTATCTTGGTTCTACTAAAAATTTAATAGCTGTTCTTTCTTCTCCATCAATTTCAATTTCAGTAAATGCTGGAATCATAATTAAATCCATCCCATTTGGAGCAACATAGCCCCGGGAAATAGCAATTGCTTTGATAGTCTGATTAACTGCTCCGGCTCCTACTGCCTGTACTTCAACCTTTTTTTCCTCTCTTAAGACTGCTGCTAAAGCTCCTGCAACAGCTTTTGGATCTGATTTTGATGAAACTCTTAATTCTTCCATAAATAATTTAACTCCCCCTTGACATTATTAATAATATTTTCTTCTTTAAATAGGTGGAGAATCTTAAAAGTTAAAAATAGTCTTGAGAATATTTAAACAGCTAGTTATTTAATTCTTGATAGAAAGATTTATTCCTTCTTTATCGCCTAAATTAAAGCATATTTTTTAGTTTATTTACTTCCTGATCACTTAAATATCTGAATTCCCCTTCTTTGACACCTTTTAGAGTTAAAAAGGCAAAGGCAATTCTTTTAAGAGAAATTACGGAAAAGCCTGCTATTTTTGCCATTCTTCTGACCTGTCTATTTCTACCCTCATGAATTACTATCTCAAACTGGGTCTGATCATTTTTGTAACTTACATTTGAGATTTTAGCAGCAGCTGTTTTCTGACCATCAATTATCATTCCCTTTTCAAACTTCTCAAAATCTTCCTCTTTTAATTCACCCTGGGCCAGCACCCGATATTTTTTATCAACCTCTTTTTTAGGATGAGTTAGTTTATAGGTCAGATCTCCATCATTGGTCAAAATCAAAAGTCCTGAGCTGTCATAATCGAGTCTGCCTGCTGGATACAATCTCTGCTTTAAATCGGGAATTAAATCCATAACTGTAGGACGTCCTTCTGGATCTGAGACAGTTGTAATGAATCCTTCAGGTTTATTTAATAAAATATATCTCTTTTTTTCTTCACTTATTACTTCCCCATCAACAATAATCTGATCCTGTTTGGGATCAACCTTAAATCCCATTTCTGTAACAATTTCTCCATTGACCTTAACTCTTCCCTCTGCAATAATCTCTTCTGACTTTCTGCGGGAAGCAACCCCGGCATGGGCCATAACTTTCTGTAGTCTTTCCATTATTCCACCTCAAATTATAAATATTTCAATAAAATTATTCTCTGCTTATTGATTTGATTCTTCATTATCTACTAATTCTTTTTCTGCTGCTGCAGCTTTTTCGGCAGCTTCTTCAATTTCTTCTGCAAATAATTTCTCTACTCTCTCAATTTCCGGTAGTTCAGCAAGATCCTCAATATCCAAATATTCCAGAAATTGATCTGTTGTCCCATAAATAATTGGGTTTCCAATAGTTTCTTTTCTACCCACTTCTTCTATCAACTCATATTTACTTAAAGTAGTTAAAGTTCTCTCCACACTAACTCCTCTAATTTCTTCTATTTCAGAACGGGTCACCGGCTGTCTGTAAGCAATAATCGCCAGTGTTTCCATAGAAGCAGTAGAAAGAGAAGAAACCTTTGTGATATCAAATAACTGCTCTATTTGAGCAGCAAATTCCTTTTTTGTCTGAAATAAATAACTGCCATTGTATTCTTTAAGTTGAATCCCAAATTCTACTCCCTGATATTTTCGTTCCAGATAAATAATAATTCTTTCTAATTTTTCCTCTGAAAAAGAAGTTATCTCCTTAATCACAGCCCGGGGCAGCTTTTTTTTGCTGCTGAAAATTAAAGCTTCAACTAAGGCAATCTCTTTGGGTTTTAAATCTTCAAAGCCAAGATTATCCAGTATTTTTTGTTCTTTTTCTCTTCTCTTTTGACTGAGATAACTTATATTATCTTCGCTCATCAAATCACCTTTCCATACTGATCCTGATATCAGAAAAATTGCTATTCTGCACCACGCGTATTCTTTTTCTCTTCATCAATTCTAATAAAGCCAGCAGGCTGACTACAATTTCCAGCTGATTATTTTCCTCTTTGATAAAATAAAAAAATGAAACTTCCTGATTAACCTGCCTGATATCTTTTAAAATATCCCTAATTTTATCGCGGATATTAAATTTTTCTTCTTTTAGATATTCCAATTTTGGGTTTTTTAAGACTTCTGTATCCTCTTCCTTTTCAGCAGTTAAAGCCATGACAACCAGTTCGTGCAGTTTAGAAGCTGAAATTTCTAAATCAACCTGCAGCATCTCTGGCATCAATTCCTCTATATCAACCTGAACCTGGTAACGATTCCCGGCTTCAGCTTCCCACTCTTTTAACATCTGAGCAATATTCTTAAAAAGTTCATACTCTCTTAAGCGAGTAATTAGCTCATGTTCACTCTCTTCTTCCTCCTGTTTTTCTTCTTTAGGCAGTAGAGCTTTAATTTTAATTTCAATCAGCTCAGCTGCAATAATTAAGAATTCACTTGCCAGATCGATGTCAAACTCCTGCATCTGCTCTAGATACTTAAGATATTGATCAGTTATCCTGGCAAGTGAAACCTCACTGATTTTAATTTCATTTTTTTTAATCAGCTGGTATAAGAGTTCTAATGGACCCTCAAAATCATCCAGTATAAGTTTATAATCCATAACTTAACCTCTTTCTCTTACAATAATATGCCGTACATTGTATTAACCAGTGGTCCAATAATACTCCATAAAATACCTGTATATGCCAGTAATAATAATAAAATCATCCCGTAAGGCCCCTCAAGTTTGCGGATATACTTATCAAATTTAGGTGGCAAAAAACCCATTAAAATTTTAGAGCCATCAAGTGGTGGGATAGGTAAAAGATTAAAAAATCCTAAACTTAAATTTATAATTACTGCTAACTGAAAGAAAACAAAAAATGTCTGGACAAGATTACCATAACCGGAAAGCTGCAGCTGATATAAACTTGCAGAACTAAAAAAGACAATAATTCTTGCTATTAGTGCAAATAAAGCTGCCAGAAAAAAGTTAGCTCCCGGGCCAGCTAAGCTGACAAACATCAATCCCTGTCTCGGTTTTTTATAATAATTAGGATTAATCGGTACCGGTTTGGCCCAGCCAAAACGTCTGGTCAAAATTAGAACTAAACTACCAATTGGATCCAGATGAGCCAGAGGGTTTAAGGTAAGCCTTCCCTGAGACTTTGGAGTTGGATCTCCTAATTTATATGATACATAACCATGCATAAATTCGTGTAAGGATAATGAAAGTAAAAGCACTGGTATTAATAATAGTAATTCGTAGATTGTATCCATTTTTTCACCTCTTTTTAAAAGTCGTCATTTTATATAATATTTCTTAAATATTTTAAAGCTTCTTTGCGACCGCTGATCTGGCGGCGTAATATTTGATCTCTAACTTCTAATAAATATTCTTTAATTTCAGGACCCTGCTCAATCCCCATTTCCAGCAGATCATGACCTGAAATAGGAATTTCAATTTGATTTCTCAACTGCAGATGATTAAAAATATCTTCCACATAATCCTGCTTAAAATTATTAACAGTAAACATCAGCAATTCTTCCGGCTGATAAGATTCCAGTTCTCTGTATTTTAAAGCTGGATCCTTCAGATCAAAGACTGCTGAATCAATATCTTCCCAGCATTTATGAACAAAGGTCTTTTTTTCTGGAATTGAAAGCGGCCAGGATTTAATTAAGCTTTCCTTACTATTATAAAACAAAATCATTAGTCTGACAAGAAAATGATTAAGATCAAGTTCTTTTTCTCTGCTGAGAGCAAGCAGTTTCTCACCTTTGAGAAAACTAGCATCTCTACTGCTGTCAAATTCATAATTATCCTTAATCAATCTTAAAACTGGAATTTGATTTAATAAAATAGAAGAAAATTGAGAAATATCCTTCTGAGCATTAAATAAATATGATAATTCAGTAAAAACTCTTTCCAGAGCCAGTTTATGATAATCGTAATTTCTTAAAGAACGCCGGCTTAATTCCACAGTTTCAGCACTCAATTTAAATTCTTTTAATATTTGAAAACGAATCCCCCTTAAAATTCTTAAAGGATCATCTCGAAAACTGTAATTATGAAGAACTTTGAGAAGTCCATTTTTTAAATCATTGAGGGCTCCAAAAAAATCATAAAGAATTCCTTTGCGCTCTGGATGTAGATCAATAACCAGAGTATTAACTGTAAAATCACGCCGAAAGAGATCCGAAAAAAGATCAGCACTCTCTACAAGTGGTAAAGAACCTGGAAAATGATATTTTTCTTCTCTACAGCTTGCAATATCAATCGAATATCCATATTCGTTGTGTAAAAAACCTGTTGAAAATTTGTTATTATAATCATATTGATAACCATATTTAGCAGCTAAATGGTCAAAAAACTTTTTTAAATCTCCGTCCAGTAAAATATCTAAATCTTTATTCAAAGGAAGATTAATCAACAAATCTCTAACCTGTCCTCCGACTAGATAAAGATTATAACCCAATTCGGCAGCCTCTGCAGCGAGTTTTAAAAGAAGTTCTTTTCTTTCAGCAGGCAGATAATCCAGTAAATCTGACTTGTAATGCAGAAATGATGCCTGATTATGGTTATTTTTTTGATATTTTTTTAATAAGTCAAGCCCCTTATCCAGATCAATACTTAGACTTTTATAGGCAGGATTGTTATGATAGCTAATATTATGCTCTCCCGCTTTAACTTTACCTAAAAATTGAATTTTATATTTTAAAAGATTAACACTCTCTTTATTGAAATAAACATTATCCTGATCGATCAGATAATTATTTTCGATAAAATATCTCTGATCTTCAGCATCAACTCTTAAGGCAATCTTTTTAAAATCTACTTCTTTTAAGTTATTGACCTTAATAATATGTCCATTAAAAGTAAAGTATTCTTCTGCCATTGAATGAAGAAGTTTATTTAATAAATCTTTTCTTTTTTTCATTTAATAGTCACCACTTTAAAAGACTGCCTCAATAGAGACAGCCTGATTTATAGTCTAAATTTTGATTTCTTAATAAATTCTTTTAAATTCATTTTTTAAAAACAGTTATAAACTCATTTTTAAAATCAGCTTATTTAATTATCTCGTATATTAATTTATTTTTCTTTTTTTCTACCTCAGTAATTGTAAAAGCTTCTAATAATTTTTTCTTTGCTTCTTCCAGGTTTTTACTATCATTATAATGAATAACTGCCAGAACATCACCTTTACTAACCTGATCAGATGTCTTTTTCTGAAGCTCTAAACCAACAGCAAGATCAATTTTAGATTCTTTATTTTCCCGGCCGGCACCTAAAATCATCGCTGCTAAACCAACATCCAGAGCTTTAATCTCAGATACATAGCCATCTTTTTCTGCTTTAACTTCAAAAGTTGAATCTGCAGTCGGCAGCAGTGATAAATCTTCAGTAACTTTTGCATTACCCCCCTGAGCAGTAATCATTTCTGCAAATTTAGCCAGAGCCTTACCATTTTTTAAATTTTCTCTTAAAATTTCTTTTCCCTTTTCTAAATCTGTTATTTTACCTGCCAGCTGCAGCATGCCTGCTCCCAGTTCAATACAGAGTTCAGTTAAATCTTCCGGTCCTTCCCCCTGCAGAGTTTTAATTGCCTCTTTAACTTCTAAAGCATTACCCACAGCTCTACCTAGAGGTTGATTCATATCAGTAATATAAGCTGCTGTATCTCTACCAACTTCTTTACCGATAGCAACCATTGCCTCTGCCAGCTTTTTAGCATCAGCAAAGTCTTTCATAAAAGCACCACTACCAGTTTTAACATCAAGGATAATCGCATCTGCTCCACCGGCCAGTTTTTTACTCATAATACTGCTGGCAATCAGTGGAATCGACTCAACTGTAGCTGTTACATCCCTTAAAGCATAAAGTTTTTTATCAGCAGGAGTTAAATTACCAGTCTGACCAACTACAGCTACTCCGTGCTGATTTACATTATCAAAAAATTTATCTCTACTTAAAGATGTATTAAAATCAGGAATTGACTCCAGTTTATCAATTGTTCCACCTGTATGTCCCAGTCCTCGACCTGACATCTTAGCTACAGGTATTCCCGCAGAAGCAACCAGAGGTGCCAGAATTAATGTTGTAGTATCTCCCACTCCACCGGTACTGTGTTTATCGACTTTAATTCCTGCAATTGGGCTTAAATCTATCATATCCCCGGATTCAGCCATCAGCATTGTTAAATCTGCAGTCTCTTCAGCATCCATCCCCTGAAAATAAACTGCCATAGCCCAGGCTGACATCTGATAATCCGGAATATCACCGTTCACATAACCATTGATTAAAAATTTCAGCTCTTCTTTGTTTAATTTTTGACCTTCTCTTTTTTTATATATTATATCATATGCACGCATTATTAAACCCTCCAACTAGATATTTTTAATAATACCTCTCATTAATTTAATAAAATCAGGTCTAACTTTTTCTGCAATTTCTACAACCTCTTTGTGATCTAAAGGCTGATTTAAAACTCCAGCTGCCATATTAGTTATACAGGAAACACCAATTATTCCAAGTCCCATATGATTGGCTGCAATCACTTCCGGAACAGTTGACATCCCAACAGCATCAGCACCAATCGTTCTTAGGAATTTAATTTCAGCCGGTGTTTCATAACTTGGTCCTGATTCAGCTGCATAAATTCCTTTACGGGTTAAAATTCCATTATCTCTGGCCACATTTTCGGCCACTTTAATTAGTTCTTCATTATAGGCCTCTGACATATCTGGAAAACGAGGTCCAAATTCATCATAATTTTCTCCAATCAAAGGATTATCTCCCATCAAATTGATATGATCAGAAATAATCATAAATTCACCTGCAGTAAACTCTTCGTTTACTCCACCGGCTGCATTGGTTAAAATTAACTTTTCAATTCCAACTTCCTTCATAATTCTAACCGGTAGCACCAGTTCCTGCATCGAATAACCTTCATAATAGTGTGTTCTTCCCTGCATGGCAATAACCTTTTTGCCTTCCAGCTCACCAATCACAAAACGACCTGCATGACCTTCAACTGTAGAAACAGGAAAATTATCAAGCTCACCATAATCTATATAAATAGGATTTTCAATTTCTTCAGCCATTACCCCCAGGCCAGATCCTAAAATCAGACCAATTTCCGGCTGATAATCAAGCTTTTCGGCAATAATCTGAGCATTATTTTTTATATCTTCAAGCATATTTTAAAACCTCCAAATAAGTAATTTTTATGAGTATATCTAACTCTCTAAAAATATGAAAAAATTATTCAAAACTGAACTAAATTATAAATTTTCCATCACGATAGATCAATTCACCATCAGCATAAATTTCTCCGCCATCCTTCATATCACAGAGCATATCCCAGTGAATAGTAGAGATATTTTCTCCCCCTGTTTCCGGATAACTGCGGCCTAAAGCTAAATGGATTGTTCCTCCTATTTTTTCATCAAATAACATATTACGAGTAAACTGTTTAATTCCATCATTACAACCTACTGCTATTTCTCCTACATAGCGGGAACCTTCATCAGTCTCTAAAAGAGAGTGCAGTAATTCTTCTCCTTTAGCTGCCGAAGCGTTAATCACCTTACCATTTTTAAACTCAAGTCGAATATCTTCAATTTCTTTACCACTATAGATTCCTGGGAAAGAAAATCTGATTCGACCCTCAACACTATCTTCGATTGGGCCAGTAAAAACTTCTCCCCCTGGATAATTTTCCTTGCCCTTATCGGCAACCCAGGTTCTCCCACCAACCTTACACCTTAAATCAGTATCTTTTGAAATAAAGTGCAGTTCATTTTTCTGATTTAAAATCTTGGCGATTCTCTCCAGCTCTCTACCAAATTCTGTCCAGTAAGCTACAGGATCTTTTTTATTAAGATGACAGGCCTGATAAACAAATTCTCTATAATCACCCAGAGACATACCTGCTTCCTGAGCATCTGCATGGGTCGGAAACTGGCAGATATTCCAGTTCAGAGAACCCTCTGCGGCCCTATTCATCACAATCTCGCTGATTTCTTTTTGAGCAATTGAATGTTTTTTTATCTTCTCCGGATCAACCCCGGCCAAATTTTTAGTGTTATTGTGACCCAGAATTCTAAGAGATGCATCCACATTTTCCATTAGATATTTAGTAAATGGGGCACTGTAATTCAGCTGTTCTTCTGAGGCAAATTTATAAAAAAGTTCTTGCTGCTCTTCAAACTTTGTTATCACCAGTGGATGACCACCATTTTTTAATACTTCTTTGTAAACTTCCTTAATTAAATCTTTACTTAGATCTTCTCCCTGGATTAAAACCTGATCTCCCTTTTTCACAGCCAGGGAATAATTAACAAGTAGTTCAGCATATTTAGTTAGTTTAAGATCTGCCATAATTTATCCTCTTTCCTCTATAAATATATTTTTATTTAAAAAATAACCTTACCATAGGTGCCGCCTCCACCAGATTGAAAACTAAAATCCTGCTTGCGGGCCTTAATTATTTTTTTGAAAATTCTGCTGCTCATACAATTTTTTAATTCAGCTGCAGATAAATTATGAATTACATCCATTTCAGTACCACAATTTTCAAAAATATTAGCTGCCGTTTTTTTACCAATCCCGGGAATATCGAGCAGTGGTACCTGGTATATATATTCTGCTCTGTGAGCTGGATGTTCCGCTTCCTTATTTTCTGCAATTTCTAGAATTCTATCCTTAACTCCTACTACAATCTTATCTGAACCGCAGTCAGGACACTGAAGCACAGCTTTTGATCCGGAAAAAATCCTGTCACAGTTTTCACAGTGAGAGCGGTGATATTTACCCAACTCTGGATTCAAACCATAATTTTTCTTAATTCTACTGCCTGATTCTCTTTTTAAAGCTTTAAAGACTGAATTGAAATTTAAAGAATCAAGCTCCATAATATTATATTCTCTAGCTATTTTGGGCAGAGAATGAGCATCTGAATTACTTAAAAATGTTTTTTTAGTTAATTCTGGCATTAAATCAGCCATCTCCGTATCGGCACTAAGCCCCAGTTCTACAGCAGGAATTTTATCCCACTCAGCTGGTGTAAAAATTTCACTGTAAGTTCTAAAAGCCCTACCATAAAAACTTTTATGTGGAGTAAATAAATGAGCCGGTATCATTATTCCACCATGATAATCCACAATTTTCAATAGTTCTTTTCCGGTTAAGCTTGCCGCCTGCGAACTTAAAGTTATATTCGTAATATAATTATCCATTGTACTGCTGAAATTTTTTATTTGTTTAATTCTTGGAAAAAAAGCTAAATAATGAACCTGACCTCCATTTTTTTCTCTGCTTTCAATTTCTGCACCTGGCAGAACAAGCAGCTGCTCAGAATAAAGGATCCCACCAGCATCTAATTCTCGCATTTCACCTGCAGCCAGCATCCTGTCAATATCTTTTAAAACTACTGGAGAAGCACAGTCAATAATCCCAATGATATCAAGCCCTTTTTTAAAAGCAGCCTCATCTAAAATATTAGGAAAGTTTAATTTTCTAGAAGCTGTAATTTTAACAGGACTACCATCACTTCCTCCTCCAATATGAATATGTAAATCAGCAAAATATTCTTTTAACATTAAAAATCACCGAGATAATACATCACAGCAATTAAAGTCTTGCTGTCTTTAATTTTACCAGTCTGCAGCAGCTCTTTTAATTCTACTTTTGTTTTAGGAACAACTTCTATATATTCTCCCTCTTCTAAATCACTGCCTACAAATTTTAAATTTTCTGCCTGATAAATATAGATTATTTCAGTGCTGTAGCCAGGAGTGGGGAAAAATTCAAATAGCTTAGTAAATTTTTCAGCAGTATAGCCAGTTTCTTCTCTTAGTTCACGACTGGCACACTCTTCTATTTCTTCATCCGGCTCTAATTTACCGGCCGGGATTTCATAGATCACTTCATCAACTGGATATCTGTACTGCTTGATTAATAAGACTTTACCCTCTTCATTTTCAGCCAGTACCGAAACTCCACCACTGTGTTCTACAACTTCTCGAGCTGATTTATGGTGATTTGGAAATTCTACTTCATCTCTATACAATCTTAAAATATTACCATCGTAAATTGTTTTACCGGCTGTTCTTTTTTCTTTCTTAATTTTCATTATAGGCCTCCATTTATTAAACTTTCAAATCAACCATTATTTTATCTGCTATTTTAGCAATAAATTGAGAGTTCGTTGGTTTAACATTTTCATTAATATTGTTTTGAAAATATTTTTTTAATGCTTTTTGATTACCACGCTGCCAGACAACATCAATTGCATGCCTGATTGCTCTTTCAACTCTGCTAGAAGTAGAATCAAATTCTTCTGCCACCTGAGGGTATAATTCCTTGGTTACAGCCCCCAATAAATCCATATCTTTAATCACAAGTTCTACAGCCTTACGCACATAACGATAGCCCTTAATATGAGCTGGAATTCCCAGTTCCTGAATAATTTGGGTTATGTAGGGTTTATAGTTGCCATTTTCTATTTCTAATTTTGCATTCTGAAAATGCATATTAGTTGATACTTCTGAACTATTTTCCATCAGCTGCTTGATTCTCTGCTGCAGTTTATCAAGATCAAAGGGTTTCATAATATAATAATGAACTCCCAATTCAATTACTGTTTTCATTATTTTATCATGACCCATAGCTGTTAAAGCAACAATCTTCATTTCATTGATTAATTCCTTGTCATTTAATTCTTCTAAAACACCAATTCCATCCAGATGAGGCATAATTAAATCTAAAATTAAAACATCAGGATTTTCATTGTTTTTTAGATATTCTAATACCTGTTCTCCATCATACAACATTCCCACAACATTAAAATCCTGATTCTCATTAAAAAATTCAGCTAGAAGTTGAGTAAATTCTTTATTATCATCACAAATTAAGATATCAATACTTTTTTTCACTTTATTTCCCCCTTATTAACTATCAAAAAATACTGAATTATTATTACTATTTAACTCATTCATCTTTTTATCAATATATTATATAATTCCTATTCATTTGCCAGAAGCAGCATTTCTTCTGCATGAGCTAAAGTTTTATCAGTCATCTTTGTGCCGCCAATCATCCGGGCGATTTCTTTAATTCTTTCAGTCTTATCTAAAGCATGAATTTTTGTAAAAGTCCTGTTTTCTCCCTTTTCTTTTTTTATTAAAAAATGATGGTTGGCTGCACTCGCCAGCTGGGGCAGATGAGTAATACAGATAATCTGTCTATCATTAGAAATCTGACATAATTTAGATGCCATTTTGGCAGCAGTTTTACCACCAACTCCGCTGTCAACCTCATCAAAAACTAAGGTATCAACCTGATCTAAAGCAGCAGTTATTGTTTTTAAAGAAAGCATGATCCGAGAAAGTTCTCCTCCAGAGGCTATTTTAGATAAAGATTTTAAATCTTCACCGATATTTGGTGATATTAAAAACTCTATCTGGTCAGTCCCATCTGCAGAAATTTCTTTTTCTTTAAAATCAACTTTAAATCTGACATCTTCCATCGCCAGATCTTTTAGCTCCTGTTTAAGCTTGATTTCTAAATTATCAGCATGTTTTTGCCTCTGTTTAGATAATTGCCCAGCCAGATTAAGTAATTTTGTTTTTAAATTGTTTTCTTTTTTAGTTAAAGAAATTATTTTTTCTTCGACATTTTCTAATTTATCCCGTTTCTGATATAATTCTTCCAGATAAGAAAGTACAGTCTCTATATCCTCTCCATATTTTCTGAGAAGTGTATTAATCAGATCAAGCCGGTCACTAATCATAGATATTTTTTCCTCATCATAAGCAAAAGAACTCTCAAAATCACTTATATCAAAAATAAATTCTTCCATTCCAAAATAAATATCTGCAAATTTTTTATTTAATTCTTTTAACTGCTGATTATAATCCTCAATTTCTACAAATTTATTTTTTAAAACTGCCAGCCGATCCATTATTCCCTTTTCACTATACTCATCTCCACTGAGTGCTGTCAGCAGCTCTGAAACAACTTTATATATTTCCTTACCGTGTGATAAAGTTTCGTATTCTTCTCTTAACTCCTTGTATTCACCTTCTTTAAGGGCTGCTTCTTCAATTTCCTCAATCTGAAAATTAATAATATCAAGTTCTCTGGCTCTCTGAGAATCATCAATTTCAATTTCCGAAAGCTCTTTTCTAACTTCTGATAACTCCTGATATAAGGAGCTAATTTCCGACTTTAAGGGGCTGATTTCCTGGCCTATAAAGGCATCAAGAATCATCAGATGAGAACTTTGATCTAAGAGCAGTTGGTGTTCATGCTGACCGTGGATATCAATTAAATAACGGCTAATTTTTTTAACAATCTTTAAGGTGGCAAGCTGCCCATTAATTAGGGTCCGATTGCGGCCATTGGTTCTAATTTCACGTGCAATTAAAATACCACTTTCCTCTTTTTCGATTCCAGCCTCTGTTAAAATATCATTGATTATTTGTAGCTCATCAGGCTGAAAAAAAGCAGATATGTAGGCTGCTTTTTTGCCGCTCCGAATAACATCAGTATTTGCTCTGGCACCAAGTAATAAATCAAGAGCACCAATAATTATTGATTTACCAGCACCAGTTTCTCCACTTAAAATATTTAAACCCTGCTTAAAATTAATGTTAACCTTATTAATTAAAGCAAAGTTTTTAACCTGTAAATCACTCAGCATAAGCTCTCCTCCTGTCAGTTAGGCAAGATGCATTTTTTCTTTAACAATTGTATAAAAAGTTCGGTCGGGTAATTTAATAATTGATAATTCCTGATCTGCTCCACTAATATAAATCTCATCCCCCGGGATAATCTCATTTTTTTGTCTGCCGTCAGCACAGCCCTTAACTGAGCGGCCATCACTGTCAACTTTGATTCTAATTTTTTCCTGAGCTGAGATAACCATCGGCCGCAGATGGAGGTTGTGAGGACAGATAGGGGTTATTAAAATTGCCTGAATCAGACGGGGATTAATTATTGGTCCCCCTGCGGATAGAGAATAGGCTGTAGAACCGGTTGGAGTAGAAATGATTAGACCATCTCCCCTAAAATTATTGACCAATTCATTGTTAATATAAAGTTCTATTTTAAGCATCTGAGAATCCGGATCTCTATTAATCACATAATCATTAAGTGCATAACTGTTGTTAATTTGCTGCTTATTCCGATAATGTTCAGTCTGGAGCATCATTCGCTTTTCAATATTAAAGTTATTATTATCGATCATCTCCAGTGCCTTGATTAATTCTTCAGTTTCTACATCAGTTAAAAAACCAAGATGACCAACATTAATTCCCAGTAGCGGAATATCACTGCCAATAAAATGATGAGAACTATGCAGAAAAGTACCATCACCACCAATTATAATAATATAATCAGCTTCTTTTTTAATCTGCTGATAGTCAGCTTTCCTCTTTTCCTGAGAAAGTTGATAAGCAGCCCGCATTTCAATTAAAAACTCTTTATTTTTTTTTTCAAACCACTCGATAGCCCTTTCAGCCACAGTAAATGCTTCCTTTTTATCTAAATTTACTATCAATGCAGCTTTTTCCATTTTAAGAACCTCCCAGTTCTGAATGAGCAGTCTCAACTATCTCTTCTATTTGCCGCTGCCAGCTCTGTCGATCAAAAGCAGCAGTCTGCTCAGTAAATCTAAGATGAATCAGAAATTCGATGTTTTTACTTGAAGCACCGGTTATAGGTGAATAATCTAAAGCAAGAGCTTTAAAACCTTCTTTAAGAAAAAAATCACTTAATTTCTCTATCACATCCAAATGCACCTCAGGATCTTTAACCACTCCATTTTTACCAACCCGCTCTCTTCCGGCTTCAAACTGTGGTTTAATTAGGGCAATAAAATCGCCATTTTCTTCTAAAAATTTTTTAACCCCTGGTGCAATCAGGCGCAGAGAAATAAAAGAGACATCAGTTACAATTAAAGGAACTTCAACCGGCAGCTTATCTTTTTCTAAGTGACGAAAATTACATCTTTCCAGCACCTCAACTCGCTCATCCTGTCTCAGTTTCCAGGCCAGCTGTCCATAGCCAACATCAATAGCATAAACTTTTTTAGCTCCATGCTGTAATAAACAGTCTGTAAAACCGCCAGTAGAGGCACCAATATCTATTGCTTCTTTGTTGGCTGGTTCAACAGCAAATACTTTCAATGCTTTTTCAAGTTTAAAGCCCCCCCGGCTGACATAAGGGTTTTTATCCCCCCTAAACTCAATTTCAGCTTCAGGATCAATTTGAGTTCCTGCTTTATCTTCTCGCTGACCATTTACAAAAACAAGACCAGCCATAATTGCTCTTTTAGCTCGGGAACGGCTCTTAAATAAATTTCTTTCAGTAACTACAATATCTAATCGTTCTTTTCTGGCCATAAATTAGTTACCTCCTCTGCTTTAGCAAGCAAAGAGAGAGCTGTTTTAAGAATACCTCTGGCATCAAGCTTATACTCTTTTTTCATTTCTTCCATTCCACCCTGACTGACAAATTCATCGCCAACACCAATTCTTTTAATATTTTTAAGAGCGATTCCTCTATCTGCAGCCAATTCCAGTACTGCAGAGGAAAAACCTCCTGCCAGCACCTGTTCTTCAGCAGTAATAATATTTTCAGAATTTTTAAGAGCTCTAATAATTACTTCTTCATCGAGTGGTTTAATAAAGCGAGCATCAACTAAGGCTGTTTGATAGCCATTGTTATTTAAAATCTCAGCAGCTTTTCGAGCCGGCTCAACGGTTGAGCCCACAGCTAAAATTGTCAGATCCATTTCTTCTTTTACTGCAATTAACTCTTCTGCTTTCCCAATTTCTATCGCTTTTAATTCACTGATTTCTCGTGGAATATATTCACCGGCCGCAGTTCCTCTTGGATAGCGAAGCACTGCTGGTCCTTCATAATTTACCGCAGTGTAAAGCATCTGCTGCAGTTGCTCGGCATCCCGGGCTGCCATCATAACTAAATTGGGTACCGGCCGCAGAAATGAATAATCAAATAGTCCCTGATGTGTTTCACCATCATTACCTACAATACCAGCTCGATCAACAGCAATAGTTAAATCAATATTTTGGATTGCCACATCATGAATAACCTGATCATAGCCGCGCTGCAGAAAAGTAGAATAAATTGCACAGACAGGCTTCATTCCACCTTTAGCCAGACCGGTGCTCATGGTCAGAGCATGCTGTTCTGCGATTCCCACATCATAATATCTTTCCGGATAAGATTTAGCAAAAATTTCCATCCCTGTTCCTGATGGCATAGCAGCAGTTACACCCGCAATTTTTTTATCTTCAGCTGCCATTCTACTCAATGTTTCACCAAAAATTTTACTGTAACCTGGCTTAGATTTTACTTTTTTAGAACTTCCATCTTCTATGTTGAAGGCGCCAACCCCATGAAATTGGTCAGGATTATTTTCAGCAGGTGGATAACCCTTCCCTTTTTTGGTTAATACATGTAAGAGTACAGGTCCCTTTATTGCTTCTGCCTGTTTAAAATATTTCATCAGTTCTGTAATATCGTGACCATCAATCGGTCCCAGATAATTAAAACCAAATTCTTCAAACAGAACTCCCTGAATAAAACTATATTTTAGACCATCTTTAACTCGATCAATAGTATTGGAAACTGTTTTTCCAAAACGGGGAATTTTATTAATTAAAAATTCAATGTCTTCCTGAATTCTCTTTACTGTTGGATCATTTCTTAAATTAGATAAATAACTAGAAATAGCTCCTACATTATTTGAAATTGACATTTCATTGTCATTTAATATGACATTAATATCAGCTCCAATATGACCGGCATGATTTAGGGCCTCAAAAGCCATACCACCTGTTAAAGCACCATCTCCAATAACTGCATAAATATCCCCCATCTGATCTAAATTTTCTCTAGCTAGAGAAAGACCAACTGCAGCTGAAATTGAAGTGCTGCTGTGTCCGGCTCCAATTATATCATGTGGGGATTCGGTACATTTTGGATAGCCGCTCATTCCGTCTTTTTGTCTTAGATTGCCAAAACAATCTTTGCGACCGGTCAGTATTTTATGAGTATATGCCTGATGGCCAACATCCCAGATGATTTTATCTTTGGGACTGTTTAAATAATGATGTAGAGCAATAGTTAATTCAACTGTTCCTAAATTTGACGCTAGATGACCGCCAGTCTTTGAAATATTTTCTAATAAAAATTCTCTAATTTCCTCAGCCAGCACTTTTAACTGTGAACCCTTTAATCTTTTTAAGTCATCGATTCCATTTATTTTCGATAAATAATCACTCATTAATTCCACCTCTTTTTTAAAAAAACATAGATTTTATCATAGATAAGATGAAAAAATGTTAACAAACGACCGACCAGAAAAATTATTCTGGTTGAATTTTTCATTCCATAATATTTTAAAAAAGCTTTACCGCCAACTGTTAGGGAAGAAGCCAGACCGATGATTATTAAGTTTGTCCATAAATTTGAAAATCCATAATAATTAATTAAATCAATTGCAATTACAGCACTGATTGCACCACTGACTGTTCCACAGATATCACCAACAATATCACACATTAAACTAGCAACTTTATCTCCATTTTTTGCCAGATAAAGAGCAGTTTTGGCACCAAAAATTTTTTTAGCCGCCTTAGCATTAAAAGGTTCTGGTCTGGAAACAGTTGCAGCCACACCTACCATATCTGATAAAACACCTACTATAATAATAATTAACAGTATTATTACTGCCATCGGTAAAGGTACAAACTGTACCTGTGTCTGCGAAACTGATGAGACACTTACCGCAATAAAAAAAGTCATGATAGCAATAATAATACTGCTCTTTAAATTAACCAAAATATCCACCTCAATTTATAAAATAACAGATGGTAATATAATAGATAAATGCTGTGTCATAGGTCCAGCAGGTTTTCCCCGGAAATTCCTGTCTGTCACCATTCAGGAGATTTCTCTTTAAATTCCCGCTGCAGGGTCTCCCACTACAGAGCTGGATTGCCACTCAGAACACACTTTAATCCCTATTATATTCCTTCTGGACAGTCTAGAAGTTTTCCTTGACAGCATTTAAACTATTTCCTAGCTTCTTTTGCAGTACTGGTTTCCAAGCAGGTTCAACAAGGAGTTGGATCCAACCTCACATGTTTTGCTACTGTCTCCAGTACCACTTCAAAGCAGGCTACACTATTCAACCTTGCGGTTGGAATAGGTGAACCTGGCCTTGCTATGTATCTAATAACTCGACCAGGCCTCCGCGGGAAAGGGGTCAACGCCCACATGCCATTGTGGATCGCCCCAAGCCCTTATCTCTCTGCAACAGCCCCCGACTGGGCGTCAGCAGCTTTTACAAAGAACTTCATCGATATGCCCGTTGACGGATTTTTAGGCCCGCCTTCAAAGATAGTATGCTGACTAGAATACTGCACCATCTGCATTTTAACTAATTATAACATATTTATATAGACCCTTCAATTACTGCTGTCTTTTTAGAATATAATCAACTAAATCCTTTAAGTTTTTAGCCTTTTCATCAAAAATATCTAATTCATTCTTTGCCCGCTGAGCATGTTCCTCAGCTGCTTTTTTAGCAGCTTCAACCCCCATCAATTTAGGGTAAGTTGACTTATTTAATTCTTGATCTCTACCAACAACCTTACCCATCATTTCAGTCTCACCGGTCAGATCAAGCAGATCATCAACGATCTGAAATAAAACTCCTATATTTTCTGCATAGCTTAAAAGTGATTTTTTTTCTTCAGAGTTAAAATCAGAACAGTAAACTCCATTTAAAACAGCAGCTTTAATTAAGCCTCCTGTTTTTGCTCTATGTACTGTCTTCATTTCCTGAAGAGTTAATTCTTTATTTTCAGCCTCTAAGTCTAAAACCTGTCCTCCTACCATTCCCTGATAACCTGAGAATTTAGAAGTATTGGCAATGATTTTAATTTTAGACTCGGCTTTAATATCCAGTTCAGATAGGACTTCAAAAGCATAAGTTAAAAGTGCATCACCTGCTAAAATTGCGGTTCCTTCACCAAAAACAAGGTGATTAGTCTTAAGACCACGCCGCAGCTGATCATCATCCATTGCCGGTAGGTCGTCATGAATCAAAGAATAACTGTGAATCATCTCTAAAGCTGAACCAGCTTTTAAAGCCGCCTGATAATTGCCAGCAAGTAATTCTGCTGTCAAAAGTGTTAAGACAGGTCTGATTCTCTTCCCGCCTGAAAGCAGGGTATATTTCATAGCCTCAGTCAGCTGAGGCGCGATTTCATCATTTAATTCCATCAATCCTTCTAAATCAGTTTCTACTTCTTTAGCTTTTTGAGCCAGAATTTTTTTAATTTCCTGCAAGATTAACCCTCCTCAATCTCAGAATCAAAAGGGATCTCTTTTGTAAACTCATCATCTTCTTTCAGCATCAGTTCAATTTTCTTTTCAGCTTTATCAAGTTTTTGATGACAGAATTTTAGCAGTTTCATCCCCTGACTGAATTCGCTGAGAGTCTGATCAAGAGAGAGACCACCTTTTTCAAGATCCTCCACAATTTTTTGCAGCTTTTCTAAGGCTGACTCAAAATCCAGCTTTTCAGTATCAATTCCTTCAATTTCATTTTCAACTTCAATTTCTTTTTTTTCTTTAGTCATTTAAATCACCAACTTTTCTTTTTGCCTTTACTTCTAAATCTGCCAGACCATCACTTAAGCGCGCCTGCAGCTGGTCTCCACTTTCAATCTGAGCCACTGATTTAATTGTATTTTCTGCCTGATCCTGCAAAATCGAATAGCCGCGATCAAGTGTTTTAAGTGGACTCAAATTATTTAATCTCTGATATAATAACTGATATTTGTTTTCCCAGTCGCTATATTTTCTTTCAATCTGATGATTTAATTTTGTCTCTAAACTGTCAAGTTCCTGGGCATAATTTCGAAAGAGTTCCTCTGGTGAAGCAAAAATTCTCCGTTCAGAAATGCTCTGCAGTCTGTTTTGAAGTTCATTAACCCTGGTTGTACTACTATTTATCAGCCTCTGAGAAAGATTATTAAGTTTATTTAAGATTTCTTCTCTATTGGCAGTAGCCAGCTCAGCTGCAGCAGAGGGGGTGGGTGCTCTCAGATCAGCTACAAAATCTGCAATGGTAAAATCAGTCTCATGTCCGACCCCACTGATTACCGGCAGATGGGAATCAAATACCGCCCGGGCCACCTCTTCCTCATTAAAAGGCCAGAGATCCTCAATTGAGCCACCTCCACGGCTGATGATAATTAAATCAATATCATCACGGCTGTTTAAATATTCAATCCCGGCCGTTATTTCCCCTTTAGCAAGTTTCCCCTGTACATGAGCGGGAACTATTAAAACAGAAAAATTGCCGCTGCGCCTTTTCATTACTGATAGAATATCTCTAACTGCCGCTCCAGTGGGAGAGGTTACAATCCCGATTTTACTGGCTAAAAGTGGGATTTCTTTTTTCTTATTTTCAGCAAAAAGGCCTTCTTTTTCCAGTCGGGCTTTTAATTTTTCAAAAGCCTCATATAATTTACCCCTGCCTGCTTTTTCCAGCTCCCGGGCATAAAATTGATATTCTCCCCGCTGGGCATAGATATCTAAATTCCCTCTGGCTTCAACCTGCATTCCTTCTTCCGGCTCAAAGTCCAGTGATGAATTATAACCCTTAAACATCACAGTTTTCAGCTGTGAGTTCTGATCCTTTAAGGTAAAATACATATGACCGGAACTGTGATGATAAAAGTTTGAGATCTCTCCACTAATCCAAAAATTGGAAAGGAGCGGATCTTCTTTAATTAAAGCCTGAAGATACTCTGTGATTTCTGCTACTGTATAGATCTTTTTTTCTTTTTTTGAAAATAAATTATTCTGATATAAATCTGACATAAAATCAACCACTCTATTTTTTAGATTTCTCTAGCAAATAATTCTTTATATTTTCAGCTGCTGTTTTACCAGCACCCATTGCTTTAATAACTGTAGCTGCTCCAGTCACAACATCTCCACCAGCATAAACTCCTTTACGACTTGTCTGCTGATCCTCACCAACTTCAATTCCACCCCAACTTTTAGTTTTTAAATCTTTGGTATTTGAAGTTAAAAGTGGATTCGGATTCTGGCCGATAGCAATAATTACGGTATCCAGATCCAGCATCCAGTTAGAATCTTCAATCGGAATCGGACGTCTTCTGCCTGAATCATCTTTTTCTCCAAGCTTCATCTGCTGACATTCCATCTTTGCAACCCTGCCATCTTTTCCATGAATAGCAACTGGATTGTTTAGCAGTTTAAATTCTATTCCCTCTTCTTCTGCATGGTGAATTTCTTCACTCCGGGCAGGCATCTGTTCTTCGGCTCTTCTGTAAACTATATAGACATCATCTGCCCCCAGCCTTTTAGCAGTTCTGGCTGAATCCATAGCTACATTTCCAGCTCCAACTACAGCTACTTTATCACCAACTACAACAGGAGTTTTATATTCTGGATATTTAAAGGCCTTCATTAAATTAACCCTTGTTAAAAATTCATTGGCAGAATAAACACCATTTAAATTTTCTCCAGGAATATTTAAAAATCGGGGTAAGCCAGCACCTACACCAATAAACATCGCCTGATATCCCTCTTCAAAAAGCTCATCAACTGTAATAGATTTACCAACAACAACATTTAAGCGAATTTCTACACCTAAATCTTTAATTGCCTCAACTTCCTGATCAACTATCTCTTTAGGCAGTCTAAATTCGGGAATTCCATAGCGCAGCACGCCTCCAGTCTCATGCAGAGCCTCAAAAATTGTTACCTCAAGACCAAATTTAGCAAGATCTGCTGCTGCAGTTAAACCAGCAGGGCCGGCTCCAATTACTGCAACCTTTTTCCCCTTTAATTCAGGTACTTTTAACTTTTCTAATTCTTCAGCAGATGTTTTATCACTGCCTCTTTTCATATTATAATCAGCAACATAGCGCTCCAGACGACCGATCGCCACTGGTTCATTTTTGATCCCCATCACACAAACATCTTCACACTGTTCCTCCTGGGGACAGACTCGACCACAGACTGCAGGTAAATTATTCTTGCTTTTTAATATCTGACCTGCCTCTTTTACATCACCATCTATCACAGCCTGAATAAATTGTGGGATCGGAACATGGACTGGACAGCCTTCAACACAGGGCTGATGTTTACACTGCAAACATCTTTGCGCCTCAACTAATGCTTCCTCATCACTATATCCAAATGGAACCTCTTTAAAGTTTTTAATTCTCTCTTCTGGCGCCTGTTCTTTCATCGGCGTCTTCTTTTTCTGTAAAGCCATTAATTATCCTCCTCGACTGCTGTATCATGCACTAAATCTTCTTCATTCTGATAAAAATTAAGTCTGTTCATCAACTCTTTAAAGTCAACCTGATGGGCATCAAATGACGGACCATCCACACAGGTAAACTTTCTTTCTCCACCAACAGTCACTCTGCAGGCACCACACATTCCTGTTCCATCAACCATAATTGTATTTAAACTGACAATTGTTTTTATTTCATACTCTTTTGTCATATCGGCAACTGCCTTCATCATCGGTACCGGTCCAATAGCAATAACTAAATCAATATCAGCTTCTTTTTCCAGTAAATCTTTTAAAATATCTGTCACATAACCATGGTGGCCATAACTTCCATCATCAGTCGCAATAAATAAGCGGTCACTATACTTCTCTAATTCGTCTTCTAAAATAATTAAATTTTTGGTTCTGGCTCCGGTGATGCTGATTACCTCAGCTCCCTGTTCATAAAAACCTCTAACCTTCGGATATAAAAGGGCTGTACCTGAACCTCCACCGAGCAGCACTACCTTTTGATAACCCTCCAGATCAATATGATGGCCTAAGGGACCCACAATATCCTGAATTTGATCTCCCTTATCCATTTTTCCCAATAATTTAGTAGAATAACCAACTTCCTGAAAAATTATTGAAATCATTCCACTTTCTCGGTCATAGTCTGCAACAGTAAGTGGAATTCTCTCCCCCTTATCATCTACTCTTAATATAATAAAATTTCCGGGTTTAGTTTTTTTTGCAATTAAAGGTGCTTTCACCTTTAATTTTTTAATTGTTGGTGCTAGAACTTCTTTTCCTAAAATCTCGTACATAATTAACCTCCTGAATTTTTAAACTAGAGCAAAAAAATCCTGCTTCTATACAGTTTATTATTCTTTGAAAGTCCCTTTAATTCCTTCTTAATTTAGAAAATAATTCTAATTAGAGTCAAGTTATTTATTTCATAAAGTTTAACTGTAATATTTTATCTAAATAAACAATATCTGAAAAATTAGCCTTGACAAAATTTAATTTATAAGTTAAAATATAATTTGTTAGTGCGAAAGTGGCGGAACTGGCAGACGCGCTAGGTTCAGGGTCTAGTGGTCTTACGACCGTGAGGGTTCGAATCCCTCCTTTCGCACCATTTAAATTTAATAATGTATTTAAAAGAGCAGATTTCTCTGCTCTTTTTTTATTTGCTAAGATGTCCGAAGGACATTCTCGTCTTATAAATATTTTTTAGCTCTGAATAATAATAATTCAGAGCTTTTATCTTATTAACTTAAATTGCAATATTAAATTGAAACTAAGCTTCAATTCTTGCTGCAAAATCTGCTATTCTTTTAATACCTTCTTTAATTCTATCTTCTCCTAAGGCAAAGGATATCCGAACAAAATTATCCATTCCAAATGCAATACCCGGTACCACAGCCACCTTATTTTCCTTTAACAGCAGATCAGAAAATGAAAGTGAACCTTCGATTAATTTTCCATTCATTTTTTTTCCCTTTAGTTTTGAAATATCAATAAAGAAATAAAAGGCTCCAGCTGGTTTTATAGCTTCTAGCTCCTCAATCTCTGTCAGCAAATCAGCAGTTAAATCTCTTCTTTTTTGATAAACTTCTCTGCGTTTATCTATAATTTTTTCTAGATCAGAATTTTCCAGAGCCTTTGCACTCGCATACTGAGCAATTGTATTGACATTAGAAGTCGTGTGACTCTGAATTTTAGCCATCGCACTTATCCATTTTTTATTTGCAAAACCAAAACCAACTCTCCAGCCGGTCATCGAGTATGATTTAGACATCCCATTAACAACTAAAAGCCTCTCTTTTAATTCAGGGAACAGTTCAATCATTGATTTAAATTCTCTTTTATCATAAAGCAATTTATCATATATTTCATCACTGATGATAAATATATCTCTTTCTAGAAGAATATCTAATAATTCTTTAATTTCTGACTCAGAATAAAAATGACCATCAGGATTAGAAGGAGAATTGATAATAATTGCTTTGGTGTTTTCAGTTATGCTTTTTTCGAGTTCTGCAGCTTTTAATTTGAATTTATTTTCAGACTTTGTTTCTACAAAAGCGGGAGTACCACCGGCAAGTTTAACTAATTCCGGATAAGAGACCCAGTAGGGTTTTGGGATTAAGACTTCATCTCCCTCCTCTAAAATTGCAGATAAGCCATTAAAAAGTACCTGTTTACCTCCATTACCAACAATAACTTCCTCTTTAGAATAATTTACTGAATAATCAGCAGCAAATTTATTCACAGCTGCTGCTTTTAATTCAGGCAAACCGGAAGCAGAAGTATAACCAGTATAGCCTTTATCCATTGCTTCTACTGCTGCTTTTTTGATAAACTCAGGTGTAGGAAAATCAGGTTCTCCGGCTCCAAAACTAATCACATCTTCTCCTGCTGCAGTTAACTTATTTGCTTCTGTACTGACAGCAATCGTTTTTGATTCTTCGATTTTTGCTATTCTTGCTGAATATTTCATCTTCACACCCCATTAACGTATTTTTATTGTTACTTTATTGATACCAGGTATCGAAATCTTTTTATAGTGTCTAGTCCCATCGTTTTATAATGCCTAGTAACAAAGATTACTAGATAAAATATACCATAAAAAAGCTTAAAATACAAAAAAAGAAGGCACTAAGCCCTCTTTTTAAGCAAATTTAGATAGTATTCCATTAATAAATGACGGTGAACTATCATCTGCATACTTTTTAGCAATTTTTACCGCTTCATTAATTGCAACTTTAACCGGAATATCATGCTGTATTTCATAGGCAGCAATTCTCAAAATATTTCTATCAATTGCAGGCATCCTATCAATATCCCAGTTAATTGCATATTGATCAATCTGAGCATCAAGCAGTTCTAACTCCATTATAATACCGTCTAAAAGTCCCTCGGCATATAAGTTTTCAGCCAGAACTCCCTTTTCAGCAATGAATTTACTGTAACTTTTTTTTGAATTTTCAAGATCAAGTTTTTTTCTGATGTCCAGACCGTAAAGGATCTGAAGCACCCAGACTCTCTGTTTATTTCTCGAAACTTTTTGCATAAAGAAAATACCTCATTTCTAACTCTATTTAAATCTATCTGGAATAATTCTTAGTATAAAGTCTTTAAAATCTTCTTCAAAACGCCAACGCGACCCCAAATAATACCCGATTAAAGTAGTTAAACAGATCAGTAAAGTTTTAAAAAATCCGATAGTCAGGATTAAAATCCCAATAACTAAACCAATTAGGGCTCCACTGATTTTCTTACGGTTCAGGTATATAAATTGAGATAACTCTTCTTTAAATTGATTTTTATCCATTTATAGACCACCTCATTCTACTTTTTCGGGTAGTTTATTATCTTTTCGAACATCCTCAATTCTAATCTGCACTTTTTCTACCTGAATACCTGTAGTCTGTTTAATATAACTTTTTAGGTCCTGCTGTATATTCTCACTGATAGCAGGTAGATTTCCCGGTACAGTTAGTTTTCCACTTAATATAATTTTTAAGCCTTCTTCCTGCTCTTCTAGATTAATTTTTATATCATCAAATCTCTCTTTTTCCTGGACTCTATCTTTAATTAAGTTTGACAGAGCAGATATAGTTATCGTTATATCACCAGATTCTGAACTTAAAAGTCTGGTTGATTTAAATTTCCTGTCTGTAAAATATGGGTAAATCACAACAAGAGACATCAACAGAAAAACAAGATAGACAACTGCCGCCTGCCAGCTATTGTAACTTCTGGAAATTAAATTAGGAATGAAATCTGCTGATAAAAGTCCAAAACTGTATAGAGAAAGAGTCAGTGTTAAAACGATGAGAATTAAAGCAATCAAAAAAGAAAATATATTTTTTATAATTTTCATAGCTTAACCTCCAATCATTTTTCAAAGAATAATCTATTCTTCATTTTCAACTTTCTCTATATTACTTTTCTCAGCCTCTTCTTCCTCTTCATCATCAGGAAAATTAACTCCCTGTACATGGACATTAACAGCCTTAACATTTAAACCTGTCATTCCTTCAATTGCCTGTTTTACATTGTCCTGAATTTTCCAGGCTACATCTGGTATAGAATTACCATAATCAATAATCACATAAACATCAACCGTTGCAGCTCCTTCAGCAACTTCAACTTTAACACCTTTGCTTAAGCTTTTACGACCCAGCATATCAGCAATACCGCCGGCAATTCCTCCGCTCATTCCAGCAACTCCATCAATCTCAGTCGCAGCTAGGCCGGTTATAATACCTACTACCTCATCGGCAATTTTAATACTACCTTCATCAATCTCTTCTGTTTCCACTTTTTCTGCTTCAACATCTTGAATCTTTTCTTCACTCATTATTTTACCTCCTTTTATTTGCTAAGAACTTATCTTTTGACATCAGCTAAAATTTGATTTTGCTCTGGATACTGACCAACAATTAAAGCTCCTATTTTTTCTCCCTTGCTCTTGATTACTTTAACATAGCAATCATCATCTGCCAGAACTTCTTCTTCATACTCTCCTTCTTTGTTTAAATCACCCAGAGAAACTACATTGATACCGGCAACTTTTAATTTATGAGAAGAAACATAACCATCAAATTCAGCTTGACCGCCACTCATAACCGTTCCGGCAATTCTACCCTGAGCCAGAGAAGGAGGCCAGATACCATAAACTCTATCTTCATATTCTGCCACATCACCGGCAGCAAAAATATCAGGATTTGAGGTCTGCATTCTGCTGTTAACTTTAACACCTTTATTTTTATCAATATCAAGATTTTCAACCAGAGAAGTATTAGAACGAACTCCAGTTGAAATCAGAACTAGATCTGCTTCAATTTCCTGATCTTCTAGTATAACTTTTTCTACAGACTTCTCACCCGCAAAACCTTTGGTACTGGCATCAGTCACAGTTTTTACATTATTTTCTCTAAGTTTCTTTTCCAGCAGGTCACCACCCTTTTTATCTAACTGCATTGGCAGTAGATAAGGTGCGACTTCTAAAACAGTTGTATCTAGACCAGCTCTGGCAAAATTATAGGCGATTTCTAATCCTAAAAGTCCGCCACCAACTACAACTGCTTTTTTTGCTTTTTCAGCAGCCTGATTAATAGTCTTTAAATCAACTGCAGTCCTTAAAGTGAAAATATTTTCCAGCTCCACACCAGAAAATGGGGGTACAAAACAGTGAGAACCATTTGCCAGCAGTAATTTATCATAATTATATTGAGCAGTTTCACTTTTAACTAATTTATTTTCAGCATCAACTTTGATAATTTTTTCATCAAGATGTAGATCAATATTATTTTCTTCAAACCAATCCTGATCATTGATGATAATTTCTTCTACCTCAACTTCACCTGATAAACATTCTATTAGACGTGGTCGGTAATAGAATGGATAATCTTCATCTGTGAAAATAGAAATCTGATCATCTTCTTTTCTCTTTTTTAAAATCTCTTTTGCTGCAGAAACACCTGCTGCACCAGCTCCAATAATTAAATAGTTCATCTCTAAATTCCCCCTTGAAAAGCAATGATTAGCTGTTAACTCTTTCCATATATTCATTACTTCTGCTGTCTATTTTTAAAACATCGCCTTCTTCAATAAATAAAGGCACCTGGACTACAAGCCCTGTCTCCATTGTAGCAGGTTTACTACCACCGGAAACAGTATTACCTCTAATATTTGGCTGAGTATCCTCAACCTTTAACTCCACAAAAGTCGGTAATTCTATATCAATCGGACGCCCCTGGTAAACAGCAATCTCAAGCTCCATATTTTCCTTTAAATATTTAACCTTATCACCAAGCTGTTCTTCACTTAAATGAAACTGTTCGTATGTATCATTATCCATAAAGATATAGTCACTGCCATCCCAGTACAAAAACTGCATTTTCTTTTTATCAACATGGGCAGTTTCAACCTTTTCTCCTGCTTTAAATGTTTTGCTAATTGTATAACCTTCTTCTACATTACGCAATTTAGTTCTGACAAATGCACTACCTCTGCCGGATTTTGAATGCTGAAAATCAATTACCTGATATACCTCTCCATCCAGCTCTATTGTTAAACCTGTATTAAAATCATTTGTTGAAATCATTTAAGCACCTCCACTATTTCTTTCTGCAGTTCAATTATAGCAGAAATTAGCTTTTTAAACAAATTATTAGCTTTAAATAGGCATTTGTCAAGCTGAATTAAGCTTCAAAGCTTTAGCTGCCTTAAATTTATAAAATAATCAGTTCTTTTGCAGCGGAATTTAATACCTCACAGCCATTCTCTGTTATTAAAAGATCATCTTCGATTCGAACTCCACCAAGACCTGAAATATAAATGCCGGGTTCATCTGTAACTACCATAGCTTTTTTTAAACTGTCTTCAGAAGTATAAGAAAGCCGGGGACCCTCATGAATCTCAAGTCCAATTCCGTGGCCCAGACCATGGCCGAAGTTTTCTTTATAACCAGCATCTGCTATGATATCTCTAGCAATTTTATCTGCTTCAACACAGCTCATGCCAGCTTTAATCTGATCAATAACCCGCAGCTGAGACTTTAATACAAGTTCATAAATTTCTTTTAACTTTGGATCCGGTTCACCGACGGCAACTGTTCGTGTAATATCAGAATGATATCCCTGAAAAACTGTGCCAAAATCAATTGTTACCAGCTCTCCCTTTTCAATCTTTTTATTTGAAGCAACACCATGTGGAAGTGCACCTCGTTTACCAGAGGCTACAATAAAATCAAAGGCATTTGCTGCTCCTCCATTTCTTTTCATAAAAAATTCAAGTTCTAGAGCAACTTCTTTTTCTGTTTTACCTGGCTTAATAAAGTCAAGCAGAAACTGAAAACCCTGATCGGCAATTTCTACTGCTTTTTTAATTTTTTCTACCTCACTTTGATCCTTAATCATTCTCAACTTTTCCACCATCGATTCAACAGGGTTGAGAGAATCTAAATCCATTTTTTCTTTTAATTTTTGATACATTTTAAAACTGAGGTCCTGACTTTCAAAACTTAAATTCCTGATCTTTTTTCTTTTTAATAATTCCGAAAACCCTTCAATAAAATTACTGCTAATTTCTTTAATCACACAGCCATCAGTCTGCTCTTCTGCCTGATCAAGATAACGGAAATCAGTGATGAAAATACTGTCATTTTGGGTTATTAATAGTTTACCGGCAGTCCCTGTAAATTGACTTAAATAGCGAACATTTTCTTTTTTTGTAACTAAAAAAGCTTCTATTTCATTTTCTTTTAATTTTTCTTTAAGTTTAGCTATTCTTTTTCCCATTAATATTTCTCCTTTCTCAATAGATCTTTTAAGCCCTCTAAAGCTAAAAGATAACCATAAACACCAAGTCCGGTAATCTGACCGACTGCTGCTTCTGCTGTTAAAGATTTTTTCCTGAATTCTTCCCGGCGGTGGATATTGCTGATATGTACCTCAATAAACGGCAGTCTGACAGAAGCCAGTGCATCTCGTAAAACCACACTTGTATGAGTTAAGCCTCCAGGATTGATTACTAATCCTGAAAGTTCTTTATAATTCTGATGTAAAAAATCGACAATTTCACCCTCATGGTTGCTCTGCATTATCTCTATTTCTAAATTTAATGCTTCTGCCTTTTCTCGCAAATCTTGATTCAGCATCTCTAAATTGGTTGTTCCATAAATTTCTGGTTCTCTTAAACCCAGCATATTTAAGTTGGGTCCATGAATTACAGCCACTTTTTGCATAAGTATTCCTCCATATATTTTTGAATATTTTTATGATCAAATTTATCACTTAAATAAGTATCACCAATCTCATTAATTAAAACCCACCACATTTTGTTATCACTTATTTTTTTATCATGGGCGATATAGGAAGCAAGTTCTGCTGCCTCAATCTCAGCCGAAGGGAAAAGCTGATACTCATAATCTTTAACCAGCTCAATGATTTTCTGAAAAGACTGCTGACTCAAATCCCCAATACTCTGTGCTAAAAAAGCTGTAAAAGCAATTCCCATCACAACTGCCTCTCCGTGCTTATATTTAAACTTTTCTGCACCTTCAACTGCATGACCAAAACTGTGCCCTAAATTTAATTTTTTCCTTAAACCTTTATCTTTAACATCTTCAGATACGTAATAATCTTTCATCTGCAGTGAGATCTTTGAGATTTCAAGCAGTATATCTTTATCAAGCTCTAGAATTTTTTCTTTATTTTCTTTTAAAAGCTTAAATAAGGGATCTCCACCTAAAATAGCATATTTAATAACTTCTCCCAGACCGGATTTGATTTCTCTCATTTCTAATGTATCCAGCCACTTAAGCTGATAATAGACCATTTCTGCCTGATAAAAACTTCCAATTAAGTTTTTGGTATCTCTAAAGTTAACAGCCGTTTTTCCACCCACACTGCTGTCCAGTTGTGAAATCAGGGTTGTCGGCATCTGGATAAGTTTTAGCCCTCTTAAATAAGTAGAGGCAATCAAACCTCCCAGATCCCCAATAGTCCCCCCGCCAAAGGCGATTACATAATCAGAACGGGTGAAATTATTTTGATAAAGAATATTATAGGCTTTTTCCAAATACTTAAGATCTTTAATCTGCTCTCCGGCTTCAAGTTCTAATTTAACCAGTTCCGCCTGATTTTCAATTAAAGGTATTATCGGCTCAGCATGATTTTCCATTACAATTTGATCAGCCAGTAAAAATACCCTGCGTCCCTTTATCTTTTCTAAAATCTTATTAAAACTGCTCTCTTTAAAACCTTTATCGATAAAAACTGGATAATTAGAATCCTCAGCTTTAATTTCAATCTTTAACTTTTGATCAGAAATTTCTGCTAAAATCAAATCAGCAATTTCTGCTGCTGAATAGTGATCACTATCAAAATGGACTGGAATCTCCTGATAATATTTTTTTCTTTCTTTTAGAAGAGAATTAATTTTAGTCAGCGGATTATCCACCTCAATTAGTGGTCTGACTATCTCCTCCCTTTTATTTCTTTTTAAAACTTCTTCTGCACTGACATCAAGACAGAAATTTTCTGCTTTCTCCAGCATCAGCTGCCGCAGCTCATCATTTAAGACTGCACCACCACCTGGAGCTAAAACCAGGTCTTCCTTAGAATCTAAGAGCTCACTAATAACTTCCTTTTCAATTTTTCTAAAATATTTTTCACCTTTTACAGTAAAAATATCTTCAATACTCATTTTTTCTTTTGCTTCAATTAACTGATCACTATCATAAAAATTTAAACCTTTTTTATCAGCAAGAATTTTACCAACTGTGGTTTTCCCTGCTGTCATAAAACCGGTTAAAATAATTTTCACTAATTTGCCTCCTTAAATACTCTCTACTTAAAATCTCTACTTAAAAGAAAATTCAGGGTTTCCCCTGAATTAAAATTCTCTAAAAAGTAGAAATATCCTGCTATTTATTTAAAATTTCTTCTAATTCTTTTTCAGTTAATGTTTTAAACTCTCTATTACTTTTATTCTCCTTTTCCCCTCCAATCTCCTTTTTTTCGGAGTTATTTTTTTCTTTTTCTCTTTTTAAAAAGACTGCTGATTCTTCTTTGGGTTTATTTTGATTTTTGTTTTTTATAATTTCCGGTGTGATAAAGATCATCAGTTCTGTTTCTATATCAGTATTTTCTGTAGCAGAAAACAGTTTCCCAAGCACCGGTAAATCAGCAAGCAGCGGCACTTCTCTAATAGTTTTTAACTCGTCTTTTTTTATTAAACCTCCAATTGCCAGGGTTTCACCATTTTCTAAAATAACAGTAGTTTCTGCACTGCGGGAGTTTACTGCTGGCAGACCATCAGCCAGCACCTGCCCAATACTATTAACTGATGGTTTTATTTCCAAAAGTACCTGATTTTCATTTAATATTTTTGGTAAAAATTCTAAAACAATTCCTGCTTCAATATAGCTAATAGAAGAAACAGTCTGCTCTGCTTCCACTCTCTCTAACTTAACAGGAATCTGATCTCCAATTACAAGTTTTGCTTTTTTCCGATCTAAAGTCATCAGACTTGGATTGGCCAGAATATTGGATAAACCTTTCTCGTTTAAGGCTTTAAGAGTGTCCGGCCAGCCGGGTTTTAGCTTTTCTATCTGACCTGTATCATCTTTTATTATCTTTAATTCTGCCAGCTGATTGGGGTTAATTCCTAACTCTTTAATTTTACTGCGGCTGATTTCTTCAACTCTAGCTTTGATCATTATTTGCTTTTGAGGTTGATCTAACTGGGCAACTATCTGATCGACTTTAGTTAAATCTTTTTCACTACCGCTGATAATTAAGCCCTCACTATTTAAATCAATTATTTTGATTTCAGCAAAATTTTTCTCCAGAATTTCTGCAACTGCTTCTGAACTTAAATTTTCTAATTTATAATTTTTGCTGATGATTTTTTTATTTCTGGCTCTTAATTTTTCTATTGTAGAGACATAAATGATTTGATTCTGATAGCTGTAGTCTAAGTTAAAACTATCTGTTATTAAATTTAAAGCATCCTGAAAAGCTATCTCATTAAAAATAACTGTAATTTTACCCTGAACCTCACTGTCACAGATTAAATTTTTATCTGCAGTGTTGGCCAGCATAATCAGAGCTGTTTCCAGTTCTACATCTCTTAAGTTAATTGAAATCAGCTCAGCTTCAGCTGCAGTTTCAGCCCGAACAAAAACAGATAATAAAAGCATTATAATCAGCAGAATAGATATCTGTACAAATTTATGAACTTTATTTTTCATTGCTTTTCTCCTCCCAGAGATTTAGTCTTCTTTCTTTCTCCTGATAGCTGATAAGCAAATTTTTATTATTTATCTTTTCTATTTTAAAAATATCTATTTTCTCTTCTTCTCTTTTTAAAAGAGTCTGCCCCCGATAGAAAAAAAGAGCAGAGGAATTATCTTTATTTTTGATAATTCCCATTAATTTAAAAGGAAGTTTGATATTTTGAAGACTCTTTCTATTTTTAGCACTTTCATTTTTACTGTTTTCTTTAAGCTCTGATTCTGCACCTGATTTTATTTTTGACTGCATTATTTCTTCACTCTTTTGAGAACTGCTGCTTATATTTTCTGAAATAATATTTCTCTCCAGATAAATTAGATCTTCCTTTAAATCTATTTTTAACTTATCAGCTATAGCTGATTTCTCCTCAAAATTTCCAGCTTTACTTGTTTGCTCAACTTTTGCTTGAAAAGGATCTTTAATTTCCTTAACTAAAGCAATCTTTTCTATTTCTTTTGTCTTGACTTTATTTTCATTTTTATTTCCAGTTGAAACTTCTGCTGCTATGATTTGATCAGCTGCAGATTCTTGATCATTAACTTTTTTATCAGCTTCTAAAAGTAGTTCCTTTTTGCCTGCTTTATTTTCCTGATCAAAAAGTGTCTTTAATTCTATTTCGTTAGTTTTAATGTAATTAGAAAATAATATTAGAAGCAGAATAGCTGTCAGGAAAATCAAAAGCAGCTTTTTGTTTTTTATGATTTTTTTCATTTATATCAGCTCATTTTTTAATTTTACAAAAAAGAATAATTGATCGCTGTTTTCTTTGATTTTAAATTCATCTATTTTAAAAGCTTCA
>Ga0136557_1000393_pt1 | contig 33728 bp, 32 predicted proteins | sample AntRauTorckE6832_FD_104796 | JGI IMG/M metagenome (GOLD analysis project Ga0136557, IMG submission 104796) | Saline lake microbial communities from Rauer Islands, Antarctica - Metagenome Torckler E6 #832 | ecosystem: Environmental > Aquatic > Non-marine Saline and Alkaline > Saline | place...
ATCCCGGATGGGCACCGCATTTGATCCCATGTTCCGCGGCCAGCTTAACCGTAGTGTTCATGACAACCGGGTCCCCGGCATGCCACCCGCAGGCAATATTGGCAGAGGTTATGTGGGGCATTACCGCCTCATCCATGCCAAGGGTATAAACACCATAGCTTTCACCTAAATCACAATTGAGATCGATCGTTGTATCATTCATATATAGCTCCATGTTGTAGCGTTGCTGTTTACCTCTTCCGAGGTTAGGCAAGCCAATCGCTTACCCCAAAAGTAGTTACCTTCAAGATACCATTTCAGCCACTGAGAATATCATTAAATTCCTGTTCACATATTGGTTTGAACTTGAGAATATTGCCGCTGCTGAGCAAAAAGGGTTCCGTTGCCATCGGGTTAAACAGTTGCAAGGGAGTTCGGCCAATAAGCTGCCATCCACCCGGACTGTCAATGGGATACACACCCGTCTGGTCATTTGCAATGCCGACCGATCCGGCTAGCACTCTCTTGCGCGGAGTCTCAAGGCGTGGGGTGTGGAGCTGCTTAGACAGCCCGCCAAGAAAGGGAAAACCGGGGGTAAAGCCGAGCATGTAAATAAGATAATCCTGCTCCGAGTGCAACTGGATGACATCTTTCTCCGATAGATTATTACTCGATGCCACAAACCCGAGATCCGGGCCGAGTTCTCCGCCGTAACAGACAGGAATTTCTATATGACGCGGAGGTGGAATCTCAATGTCCTCCAGCGTGTTATAAATCTTCATAAGTGTGTTTTGCAAAGATGCACACGAAAGTATCAGAGGATCGTAATGGACCGCAACGGCTCGATAGGTGGCAACACATTCGCGCGTGCCCTCGATTGTCTGTTCCTCAAGGGCAATGGACATGGCTCGCACCACTTTATGGATCTCAGGTGAAATCACCCCTCCAAATTCCATCAAAAGACCCTGATCGCCACAGATGCGAAACACTGGTTGGTTGTATACGTCTTTTGTCATTTCCCGTCTCTAGTAAAGTACACGATTATTTCTGATCACCCGCTAAAAGCCCACTCTCCATGTAGCGCGTTGCAATATCCGTAACAATAATTCCACTTTTTTTCAGAAAGTAAATACAAGGCTACCTTGAAAAATGAAATTTTTTCTCCAAGGTCGAGGCGCGTGAGAGAATTTTACCGGAGACATATAGTTGATATTTCGCGGATAAAATTTTCTCGCACAACGAAGAGATTGGAGAAAAGGGCCATTTTTCAAGGTGGCCACAATATGTTCATTGGCATAGGCGGCCTGAAAAACATCCCGCCCGGCGCATCTTTTTTCAAAAAGGAGAAGAGATTCCAAAATCTAAGAACCACCCCCTTGTCTGGTGAATACACAAAGAGGGACCTTTCAATGTTCCTAGAGCTTAACCGAAATAATTGTTTTTATAAACTCCCCTGAAAAGGGAAATTGTTTTCAATTCCCGTCAAGACATGTACATTGAACAAAATAGAAGAACAGTAACTACTTTTGGGGGAAGCGACGTAATGTAACTCCCTCCGGTATTTGTAACTGCTTGCAGGGTGCCGGAGATTCTCGCGATCAGACTGGTGAAGCGTATTGGTCATACGTAAGCCAGGCTGATCGCGGGGAGCCCTGGTGCCCTGTGAGCAGTTACAAAGAACAATAATAAATAATTTGCAGGGAAGATCATGCGTAATTTTCAAATTACAATCAAAGAGAAAAACGGTGACAGGACAACAGCTTTTCTGCCGATTGACAGTTGTGTGGCAGCAGGTTACACAGGCAGAAACCAACAAGCAGTTCAAGCGCACATTGACGAATTGATAAAACTTGGCGTCGCCACTCCCTACGCGGTTCCGGCAATGTACTGGATAAGCCCTGCCAGAATAACCGATGATAAAAATATTGTTGTGGTAGGAGAACAAACAAGCCCTGAGGTCGAGTTCTTCATAGCTTTTGATGATAGAGGACAGGGATATGTGACTGTTGCCAGTGATCATACGGACAGGGCCCTGGAAACCGTCTCGGTCAGCAAGTCAAAGCAGGTGTGTGACAAGGTGTTGGGGGATGTCTTCTGGCGAATGCACGATGTGAAAAATCATTGGGATGATATTGAAATTGCCTCCCAGGTGCGTAAAAACGGTGAATGGAGGGAGTATCAAAAGGGATCTCTCGGCGATATTATGCACCATGAAGAATTATTGCACCGCATTAGCGCAGAAAAACCAGCCGGCAAGGCGCCGGGGATTTTCAGTGGAACCGTGCCACTCATCGGTGGGGATCCGGAGTACACATCGGCCTGCAAAATAGTCATGCACGATCCTCAACTCGAACGCAAAATCATAAAAGAATATCAGATCATAACTCTTCCGGACAGGAGTTGATGACAGTATTGATAACAGAGGGAGACACATGGAAATAGCATTTGCGCAGATGAATGTAGTACGCGGCGACAGACAGGCCAATTTCAATCAGGTTGATCAGTTGATAACGGATTTTTTTGCTTCCGGTAAATCAGCCGATCTTTTCCTTTTACCGGAACTCTGGTCGACGGGCTACGCCCTGGAAGAACTCCAGTCGCTTGCAAGTGATGGAGGCGATGAGGAGGCTGAGTTTCTGGGAAAACTCGCCAGGAAACACGATATCTGGTTTGCTGGAGGATCGGTGGCCGCGAAGACTTCCAGCGGGATATATAATCGGGCCCAGATAATCAACCGCCGGGGAGAACTGGAGGCAATTTACGACAAGGTCCATCTGGTACCGATGCTTAACGAACCACGCTATCTGGCAGCAGGAGACAGACGCTGTGTTCATACCATCGAAGGTGTCCGCTTTGGTTTTGCCATATGCTATGATCTTCGCTTCTGTGAATTTATCAGAAAACTGGCAGTAGACGGGGCAGAGGTGCTGATGATTCCTGCTCAGTGGCCATCGGTCCGGAGCGAACACTGGAAAACTCTCTTGCAAGCCCGTGCCATTGAAAACCAGTGCTATCTGTTTGCCGCAAACTCTTATGCCCCGGGGCCGAAAGGCTTTGCCGGCAACTCTATCGGCCTCGGCCCGGACGGCTCAACGCTTTGCCGCTTTGAACATGAAACAGGCGTCAATTCAGCCGTAATAGATAACGCAATTGTCGCTCAAATCCGTCGGGATGTGCCCGTCTTCGCAAATCGCCGCCCTGAATTGTATTAACCTGAGGTAACTACTTATGGGGGTAGTTACATTACGTGGCTCCCCCCATAAGTAGTTACAACCTGAGTTCTCCGGAAAAGCTTGCGGATGCTGCTTCCAGGTTACGAAAAAGGATTAAAAAGCGACAGGTTATATTTCTTTAATAGCCCGTAGAGCCTTGCCTGTGAAATCCCCGAAAGTCTGCATGCCTCTGCCCGGTCGCCTGCGGCTTTTTGTATGAGCTGTTCAAAATATTTTTTTTCCGCTCTGGCTCGGTGGTCCGAGAGCTTGGGGAAGTTTGCTTCATCATCGACACTGCCCGCCTCATGCAGACGTTCCACTAGGCCTTCCTCCGAGCCCATATCAAGAATTGCCGTGCGATATTCCGGCGGCAGGTGTTTGGGATGAAGGGTGGGATCACTTCCCGCCGAGGCACAGGAGAACTCAAGGACGTTGATCAATTCCCGCACATTGCCCGGCCAGCGTTGAGCGGAGAGGGCATCCATGAATTCAGGAGAGATCCCTTTGACGCCGGTGCCGTTTGCCGAACAGATCTGGGGAATCTTGTTAAAAGTGATCTCTGCTATATCCCCATCACGAGTTCGCAAAGGTGGAAGATGTACTTCCACTCCCTGGATTCTGAAGAGCAGATCCTCCCGGAATGCATTTTCTTCGATGAGTTGCGCCAGATCACGGTTGGTCGCGGCAACCAGCCTGAAATCAACGGTTATTTCTTTGCCACCAAGTGGCCGGATCGTCTTTTCCTGCAGAGTGCGAAGGAGCGACTTCTGAATACCCGGAGCAAGATCCCCTATTTCGTCGAGAAACAGGGTGCCGCCGTCGGCCTGCTTGATGACTCCATCACGCTTGGTGTCCGCCCCCGTAAAAGCCCCCTTTTCATGACCGAAAAAACTCTCTTCCGCCAGGGTTTCGGGGATGGCGCCGCAATCTATCGCCACAAAATCACCCTCTGCCCGTTTGGAGTTCATATGAATAGCTTTGGCAAAAAGCTCCTTGCCGGTTCCGGTCTCTCCCGTGATCAAAACATTTGCATTGGAGATGGCCGCCCTGGCCACTTCATCAAGGCAGTTCTGGATGGCATTGGATTCACCGACGATCCCCTGCCGGTTAAGAAGAACAGGAACACTCGGCCCTGATTTCTCTCGGCGATACTCCAGCGCCCTGGTAATGGGAAGAGAAACTTCGTCGATGGTGAAGGGTTTCTGGATATAATCCCAGGCGCCATACTTGAACGCCAGTTTTGCTCCGCCGATATCTCCCGTACCGGTTATGATAATGATCTCAGGGGTGGACGGCACCTTGGTCAGATCGGGGAGGATATGCAGACCGTTTTCATCGGGAAGATCCAGATCAAGAAGAACAACGTCAAAATCCCCCTTTACTGCTAACGCTTTTCCTTCACCGGCTGTTGCAGCTTGCGAGATGGTATGCCCCCACCCTTCAAGGATATCGGAGAGAAATAACCGGATTTTAGAATCATCGTCAATGATCAATAATTTTGCCACCTTTCTCTCAGTCCTTTAATTTCAGGGCCTTCTGTATCGCATCGGTCAGCTCTTTGGCAAGCAGCGGTTTCATCACGATTTCGCTGATCCCCGTGTGCTCCTGGGTGTTTTGGTCGATACCCGCACTGAAGCCCGTACATAAAATAACAGGAATGTCGCTTCTTTTCTCCTTGAGTTTTTCCGCAAGCTTCAATCCAGTCATTTTTGCCATTGCCAGGTCGGTGATAACCAGATCAAAAATATATGGATTTTCATCAAAAATTGCAAGCGACTGTTCACCGCTTGAGGCCGCAATCACCTCATACCCCAATCCTTCGAGAATCTCTTTTCCAGTGAGCAGGAAACCCTCCTCGTCATCCACGAAAAGTATTTTCCCACTCCCCTGGTTTGGTGCCAGGCTCCTGGCATCGGTTGTCCCTGAATTACTCTCATGGACAGGCAGGTATACGCTGAAAAAAGCTCCCTGCTCCGGTGTACTGGAGACGGTTATCCCCCCTCCCATATCACTGACGATACCATGTATTACCGCAAGCCCCATGCCGGTGCCTTCGCCGCGCAATTTAGTAGTAAAAAAGGGGTCAAATATTTTGTCTATAAATTCAGGCTGAATGCCATGTCCATCATCTATAACGCTTATGCGGGCATAGCGACCGGGCACCAGATCCCTGATGCGATAATTCTGTTCACCGTCCAGCTCCACCTCGTCAAGCACAATTTTCAATTTCCCGCCCTGAAGCTGCATGGCATGAGCAGCGTTGGTGCACAGATTCATCAAAATCTGATGAATCTGGGTTGAATCCGCCCAGACAACACTGTCTTCAACATTGAACTCCCGTTTTATCTCGATCATGGCAGGCAGCGATGCCCTGAGAAACTTTATCGTTTCTTTGATGATGGGGCCAATAAAGGTTGCCCCCCTTTGAACCTCCGTTTGACGGCTAAAGGCGAGCATCTGCTTAATGAGACTTCTTGCTCGCAACCCCGCCTCCAGAATCTCATCAAAATAGTGTGCTATCTTACGGCCTTGGGCGTGACGCATTTTCGCTGCTTCGGTGAAACCAAAGATTGAAGCAAGTATATTGTTGAAATCGTGAGCAATACCGCCGGCAAGGGTGCCGATGGCTTCCATCTTCTGGGCCCTGCGAATCTGTCTCTCGAGGTTGTTTCTCTCCGAGACATCCTCGATAATGCCGTCCACATATACAGGTCTACCCAGCTTATCCTTAACCACATGGGCGGATACCAGAACATCGATCGTTTTTCCATCTTTTTTCTTCATCTCCAGGGAAAGGCCTTGGATGGTCTCGTCCTGGAATAGCATCTCCAGAAAATTTTTCCGCATTTCCGGCTCTTTATACACTTGCTTGGCGGATTCTTGCAGAAGCGCTTCACTGGAATCGTAGCCCAGCATTTTGGCAAATGCCGGATTGACCATGTCATACGTGCCATTAGGATCGGTGGAGGAGCGAAAGATGCCCACCGGCAGTTCCTCAACCAGTTGCCGGTAGCGTTTTTCACTGTCCCGATGGGCCTTTTCCGCTTCCTTACGATCGGTAATTTCTGATTCAAGCTGCAGGTTCGCTTCTACCAGGGAGCGCTCCCGTTTGTTCACCTCCTTGGCCATGGAGTTGAACTTCTCCAGAATTTTTGCGATTTCATAATGATTGAAGCTATTTTTTTGCTCCTGGTAATTACCTGCCGATATCTTGTCCATTCTGGTGATAAGATGCTTCAGGGGGTTTTCCACCAAACGGCCCAGTAGGATTTTGCTGGATACGATTAAGCCGAGGATGACAAACAGCATTGGCAGGATACTTCTGGAGAACATCTGCAGATTGCTTTTTTGATGAATACGCTTAGTAAACCCCAATTCAACACTACCAACCTTGAATTCGTTGTAAAAGACTGGTTGCCGGTCAACAATGAGACTAGGTTCATCCTCGTCTATCATCGAGAATATGATGTCCCCATCTTCAGTTGTTACTTGAAGCAAAGAGACAATCTCATTCTTTGCAAATGAGTTGCAGATGCTTTCGACCCAGTCCTTGTCTATATTCCAGAGCGGCAGCTTGAGGTTACTGCTGAGATATTCCAGATATTCTGCATGTTTTTCCTTGTTTGCACGTATCGCCTCGTGGGAATAGAGCCACAGGCTCAAAAGGCTGGTGACACAGAAAATGATGGAAACGATGATAATCAGTTTATTAATGAAGGCTCGGGAAAGAGTTTTGGGGCGTGTTGTATGTCGCTGCATCGAACTTCTCCCGGCTAATTAATCTAATTTATACCATTTTCCCTAAGTATAGTTTCGTATTCGCCGGACAGTTTCATCTTGGCAAGTTCGCGGTCAAAATCGTCCCGCAGGTTAGTAAGATTACGCTTTTTGGTAAAAGCAATATAACTGGGAACACTTTCCAGTTTTGTGGCAATGCGTACAATTTTATCCGATATTCCAAGCTTTGCCAGGGTGTGCTCTGCAACATTGCGATCACTTGGAACCAGATCAATCCTTTCCTTCATGAGCTTGTTAAAGCTTTGGGCCAGATTTGAAGCACGGTCAAGTTGCAGATTAGCCTTGTGTTGTTCAAATATCCCGCCGTAGCTGATCGTTGAAACCACGCCGATCTTTTTCGAACGCAATGCTTTCAGATCTCCCTCAAAATTCGCCCCCCCCCCTTCTTTTTTATAAAAATAGACCGCCTGCGGAAAAAGAATCTCTTTGGAGTAATCCAGGAACTGTTCCCGTTCCGGGGTCTTATAGGCGGTGAAAATTGCATCGGCCTGGCCGGTTCGCACCATTTTCAAGGCACGGGTCCAGGGAAAGACCCGTATGTTCACCTGGTGGCCGAGATTGCTCATCACTGCCTTCACCACCTCGACTATACCGCCCTCGGCGTGGAGGTTTTCTGTGGCAAACTCATAAGGAGGATAGTGAAAGGTTACAAACCTATACTGCTCCGCCCTGGCGGTGGAGCAGAAGAAAAGCACACAGAAAACCAAGTGCATCGCACAAGAACATTTCATTAATCGCATCTTCGCTTTGCCCTCCGCCGATAATCACATAGATTCTAGGTAACTATTCAGGAGCACCCCATCTTGTCCCATTTGAGCCTTCTCGAATAGCACAAGTATACTTCAAAGTCCCAAATGAGCCAATATGGAGCACTCTTGAACAGTTACAACTTGGTAGTTATGCCAATTTGGTGCTCCCACCTGAATAGTTGCGATTCTAGCAGAAACACCTCATTTTTGCATTCGGCTTGCGTTTTCTGACTCACACCACAAACTGACTGAGGACCAGTGCCAGATTCGGGAAAATAATGAGGATCACAATCATCAGAATAATCATGGCAACAAACGGAATACTGCCGATCATCACCTCACTGATGGATCCACTGCGACGTACGCCTTGTACTACATAGAGGTTGAGACCGACCGGCGGAGTGATGAGTGCCATTTCAATAAGCAGGATGAGCAGAACCCCGAACCATACCGCGTCAAAGCCGAGCCCTACCATAACCGGTGCAACTATGGGAACGGTAATGACCATGAGCGAAAGCGTTTCAACGAAAAAGCCCAGAACGATATACAAAGCAATGATGACAAAGAGCGTTTTCATGGGTGACAGGCCGAGCTGATGGATAAACTGGGTAAGAGCTTCGGCAAGACCTATGGCGTCGAGAATAAAATTGAGAAAGTTGGCCGATATCAGGATCAACATGATCATGGCGGTGGTGCGCATCGTTCCTTCCATCACTTTTTTGAAAAAGCGCAGATTGACCGCCCTATAATATTTTGCCAGTCCAAGAGATGCCAACACTCCTAGCGCCGCCGATTCAGTGGGAGTTGCCCAACCGGCATAGATCGAGCCGATCACCACAATAAAAATAATGAGCACCGGAATGATATCTTTCAGGCTGTGCATCCGCTCGCTCCAGGAGGCACTGCGAGGGCCTCCGCTCAACCCGGGCTTTATCAGGCAAATCACCAGAACACAGGTCATAAAAAGAAGGGTGAGCAAAATACCCGGTACAATGCCGGCCAGAAACAACTGCGGGATTGATGTATTGGTTAAAAACCCATAGACGATAAGATTGATGGATGGGGGAATCAAAATCCCAAGGGTTCCGCCCGCGGCGATAGTACCGGCGAATAGACTCTCGGCATAATTATATTTTCGGGCCTGAGGAAGAGCAACGGTTGTGATGGTGGCTGCCGTTGCTACGCTTGACCCTGAGGTTGCGGCAAACAAGGCGGCAGTGCCGATATTTGCATGCATCAAACCGCCGGGCAGCCATGAAAGCCAGCGGTCCAGGGCTATATAGGTCCTCTCTGCAATCCCGGCGCGCAGGAGTATCTCTCCCAGGAGCACGAACAGGGGAATGGCAAGGAGAATAAAGTCCGTGCTTGCCGCCCAGGAAATTTCACCAATTGCCCTGTACACCGGAAAATCGGAAAACATCTCTCCAATGGTAAGGCCCAGGATACTCAATGTGGCTGCAACCGGAATACTCAGAAGGAGTAATGCCAGTAATATTCCAAGTGTTGTACCGATTATCATTTAAGGCCTCCAGAGGGTTCTTCGTTTTCATGGTCCGTCTTAACGGTACCCTCAACAATTTCTTCTTCCAGGGTAGTGGCTCCGGAGAGGCGCTGTGCCGCAACCACATCTTTGCGGAAAAAATACGTAAGCGTCCCGGCAAGGATCAGGAAGATGGACAGGGTGAAAAATATCAACCCCGAGGTCCAGATAAGTTGGGGAATCCAGAGCGGCGTATGCAGCGGCGTGTTGGCGGTGGAATGTCTGTTGAGCGACGTCAAAAAAACATGGAAGGCAAAGTAGGACAATACAGACATGTAAATGGCGAAAAGAACAAGGGACGTGATGTCCAGGAAATACTTGATAGCCTGTGGGAACTTGACGTAGAGTACATCAACTCTGATATGCGCCTTTTTGAATAAGGCATAGGCAAAGGCCCAGCTGCAACTGGCGGCCATTGCATATCCTGAGATTTCATCCGCCCCCCCAAGTGATATGGAGAAAAGTTTCCGTAAAATTACTTCTATGGTAATCAGAACCGAGGTGGCAAGAAGGATGGTTCCGCCGACCCAGGCTCCTATTTTGGAGAAAAACTCCCCTTTATGCAGTATCTTGTCTATCATGAGGCCCTCGAATAGCGTTGGACGATATAGCACCTGTTGTCCAGGAGAACAGAGACCATTGTCCTCTACTCTCCTGGGTGTGCATTATTCCGGACTGTTCCGCTAACCGGAAGAATGGCAAGGTGTTTACTGTGATGCAGTAATATTTGTTATCTTACCAACGGTATCATTCCATTTCTTTACAACTGCTGCATCAACTTCTTGCGCCCATGCGGGGAGTACGTTGTTAACCAGTATCTCTTTGGCAAGAATCTTATCTCCCTCGGAAATGGGCAGGATCTCAACGTTTCCGGGTGTTCCATAGGCACACTCCTTGCCGCTGAGACAGTCAAGTCCGGCTATGGTTTCATTAGCGGTTACCTGCCAGGCCGGTGCTTCAAGCTTGGTTGCAATGAGTTCCTGCAATGTATCCTGCTGCTCTTTACTCAGACCGTCCCAGGTCTTGAGGCTCATGGTGCCGATAACGTAGTCCCAGCCGCCCACCGGAAGGGGATAGACATACTCGGAAACCTCGCCCCAACCTGCGGAAAAACCTGACAGGCTGCCGGTGATTGCGCAGGACACAACGCCTCGCTGTAAGGCTTGCGGTACTTCACTAAAGGAAAGGGTGACACCCGATGCTCCCAGAGCAGTGACAAACTCGGAGGTCGTCCAACCGCTGGCACGGATTTTCTTGCCTTTCAAATCCGCCAATCCATTAAATTTTTCACGGCTGAAAATGACCTGTGCCGGATAGGGAACAACGCTAAGCAGTTTGGCACCAAAATCTCTGGCCAGGTATTCTTCCATAACCGGTCTGTAGGCAGCTACTACCTCTTTGGCTTTTTCAATATCGGTTGCCAGAGCAGGAAGATCCAACCCTGCAAGGGCCGGTGAGTCGGGAACAACGTAGTCGGCAACGGTATGGACAACATCAAACACTCCCATGTCCATTTGTCGAAGAACGGCCGGTCCCTTGAGATTGACCTGGCTGAGACTCGTTATACTTGTCTCAAAACCAAGCTCCTTTGGTACCGTTTCCGTCCAGAACGGTTTCTCAAAGTTCTTGTAAAGGGTCAGGCTGCTCCAGCTTCCAACAATTCGAAGCTTCTGGGCGAATGCGCTTGATGTAGCTGCAGTTACTAACGCCACGGCAAGAACCGCTATAACCGCCAATACCTGCAGCCGATTGTTTTTTCCTTTCATTGTAACCTCCTTAGGTTTCAACTTTCCTGGTTGTTCCCACCCCTCCCATCTGGAGGATTGAGTGATTGCACATGCCGCTGCGCTTCAACAGCATGGAAAAAGAATACTGGTTACCAACAAAAGATTTACTCAACTATTGGTACACACACTGGAAATACTCAGTGTTTTTCCTGTCGGAAACGAACATATAGCCGGGCGCATGGGTGATGGCAAAAGACACTTTCGACTGAATCAATACATTTTGAGGGGTTACGCCACAGGCCCAGAACACCGGAATTTCTTCATTTTTGATCTCCACTGGCTCACCATAATCCGGCTTTGCGAGATCATCGATTCCAATAAGTTCAGGGTAGCCCACGTGTACCGGTTCACCGTGAACTTTTGGGTAATGCGCTGTAATGGCACAGGCCTGCGCTACCAGGGAGCGATGAATCAGCCGCATACTGACCACCATATTGCCTGAAAACGGCCCCGATGATTGTAAAGCGAGAGTGGTGTTGAACATGGCGACATTTTTCTTTTGCGCGAGGTGCCGCAGAGCAATGCCTGACTTGACCAGCGCTTCTTCAAAGGAAAAACTGCATCCGAGCAGAAAGAAGACAAGGTCATTACGATAATGTTCACTGATATCTTCAACCTCATTTATTATCTGTCCATTCTCCCATATTAAATAGCGGGGGATGGTATTGAGCAGATTGGCACCATCGGACAAATAGCTGGTAAAGTGGTTTCCAGGACCGACCTTTTCGAGCAAAGGGCAGGGTTTGGGGTTATTACGGCAGAACTGTTCAAACGCGTCGGCATAATCACTGGGAACCGCCAGTAAATTTGCCTGGACATAGCCGTCACAGTATCCGGCTGTGGGTTTGTGGAACTCTCCTGCAGCAGACAATCTCCTGAGTTCTTGCGGGGTCATTTGGTTCTCTCCTGGGGCTCAATCATGTACCGGGCAATACTGCTTCTTTGACAAAGGCTCATTACCACGCAAACTATCTCACACAGGCTCTCCCATACCTACTGAAGAGCAACCTGAAAAGTTGAACACTAAAAATGAAGAATGTGCCATCTCATTCAGTCGTGTTTACACTCGTTTTGAAAAACTGCATTGAGACTAGAGACTACTCTAGCAGAATTGATGCCAGAGGCTAAAACAAACTTCAATATTGTTTCATTTTAGAGTGTTAGTAGAGTCACCCATGGTTTCCAGGACAAATTCCAAAAGGATCCTTACCCAGGAATAAGAAAATTTTCTTATTTTTAAGAATCATGGCCATATAGTCCAGGCAATAGACCACATAACACCACAGATAAAGAGATCCAAAATTTTCCAGGATACAGGCTTCTGAAAAAACGGTTGAAGAAGTGTGCCGCCGAGACTGAGCATGAAAAACCAGACCACGGAAGCGCTGCAGGCACCGAGGACAAAAAGCAGACGCAGGCCGCCCTCAAACCGGCCGCTGACGGAACCCAGCAAAACCATGGTATCGAAATAGACATGGGGGTTGAGCAGAGAAATCGCCAGTGTGGTCAGCACTATCGCGCGAAGGCTTTCACTTCGAGTATCGGATGTATGTAGGACATCACCTGAAAAGGCGGAGTACAACGATTTGCAGCCATACCCAAAAAGGAACAGTGCTCCGCCGACGGAGGCATAATAACTGATGTGTGGATGCGAACTAACAAATGTGCCTACTCCGGCCGCTCCAGCACAGATAAGGACCACATCAATCATTGAACAGAGCAGGGGGACAATATAAATATATTGTTTTTTCACTCCCTGCGCGAGAACAAAGCTGTTCTGTGCTCCAATGGCGGTTATAAGTCCTCCGCCTGCCCCAAATCCTAGAAAAAATGTGACCATGAAATTCCCCGGTATTGAATTTGTCAGGAAGATAACATACTTCTTATTGGATGCAGACAAAGAACTTCCATATATTGCTCGAATTACTCCGGCCTTGCCGTCATATTTGACGCGGGATTAACCACGGGAACAAACAATGCCAACGTCGTCGTCGTCATTTCACTGCTTGATTCAAGGCGAAGATTCCCGCCATGTCGTCTGGGCCGCAGATACCCATAAAAACAACACGGCAGACTCCTTGCCCTCAGTGCTTCGAGCTGAGTTTCGTTGGTAATCAAGCGGACCCTAGAGATCAATATCTAAAACAAAATCACCATCTTTCCATGTCTGATGCACGACAGCGCCGCTTTCTTGCAAACGCTCTATGACCGAGCTATGCGGATATCCTCTAAAATTATCATAGCTTACCGAAACAACAGCATTTTTTGGCGCAACACGTTGAAGCATTGCCTTGCTCGTTGCATCATTTGCACCGTGATGGCCAACAACAAGGACATCAACATGTTCTGGAAGACCATTTTGACGCAGAAGAACTTTTTCCTGCTCCACTCCGATATCGCCCATGACAAGAATACTGGTTGAATTGTATGTGATGGAAACCGCCAGTGAGAGCTCATTGAGACTACCAGCAGTCTTTAAAGATGGCGGCCAGAGGACGTTTAAGGAAAAACCATGCCACTGCAGAGAATCTCCCTGTATCAGATTTTCCACCTGCCAGGCAGCCGAATCGAGTTTTTCTACAATCCACCTGTAACTATCAGCGCGGGTTTGATCAGCAAGGCGATGTCCCGATTCGTATATCACGACCTCAGGATAATGTGATTGTATCGTGAAAATTCCACTGGCATGATCTGGATGCAGATGGGTCAAAATAACTGCCTCGATTGTATCAACACCATACTGCTCCAGTGAGCGCAACACATCGTGACTTTTGCCAAAATGCCCCGTATCAAGCAGCAAACCGGAATTACCCATTTGAAGCAAAACCGCTTGCCCTTCTCCAACATCCAGAACGACACAACGTGCTACTGATGCAGCTTGAGCGGGTGAAGCTGCTATCAGCCAACTTGCAAAAAACAGATATGGGAGGTATTTCCAAAATTTCATGGCTTTCCCTTGAACAAAAATCGTTCCTGAAACCTGATTAATCGCTACATCATGAATTCCCATGCTCCCGCAAAAACCTGGCCGGTTTCTGCCGGACAATAGCAAGGGAGCTCAATAGCCCCAGAGCTACCACAAAAAGAATCGTCGCCCCCACCAGACCGGCGGAAGCCATAAGATTGGGAGAATAGGATATTTCAAAAAGGTAGTGGCACAAAGCCCAGCTGCCGCACTGGGCAAGCAATAGCCCTATGCCGGCACTGGAGAGACCGATCAACCCGTTTTCATAGATGCAGACTGTATAGACAAAACGCCTGGTACCGCCAAGCATGGTATAGTAGACGGATTCACGTATGCGCGCGAGTCTGGTTGCCAGGATAGAGCTCACCAGGATCAGGCCGCCGGCGGCAATGGAAAACAAGGCGAAAAAGGTGATGATCCGGGAGAGCTTCACCATAAGCTCTTCAATATCTTCGGCGGCCTCGGCAACATTGATGAAACTGATGTTGGGATATTGCTGCAGCACTTTATTCTGCAGTTCGGCAATAGTATCTTTTTCCAGATACATGGCACTGAAGAATGTCTGCGGCGCATCTTCCAGATATTGTGGAGGAAAGACAAAATAAAAGAAAGGATAGAGTTTCGATTTGGTTCTGCTGCGTATGCTGGTCACCTCGGCCTCTATTTCCACCCCTTGAATATTGAAGCGTAGCATATCATGGAGCCGCAGATCTCCCATGTCAACAACGGTGTCCAACACGGATACCTGGAGATCGGCAACACCGTTACTACGTTTGGGAAAAAGCTCTCCCCCATCCGTGATAATTTCATCTTCAAGAAGATGGTCTCTGTAGGTGAGATTGAATTCCCGGGCAAAGTTATCACGCCTTTTCTCCAACTCCTCTTCTCGATTGATGGACTCATTATTTATGGCAAGAAGACGAGCGCGAATAATGGGAAACAGCACAACTTCCTTATCGAAAAAGCTTACAAACCCCTGCCGCTGGTCGGGCTGAATATCGAGACAGAAGAGATTTGGAGCATCTTCGGGATAGGATTCGATATAGGTAGTATGGAGATTGTACTCAACCAGAAAGATGGCAAAGAGCAGCGACAGGGCGGATGCCAGGGTTATGATGATCGATCGTGTTGCGTTTCCGGCCCGGGTCATACTGCGCAATGCCTGGCGAAGACTCAACGAGCGGATTGTCCCCCATTGTCCACATTTTACAACCGCAGCGGCAAACAGGGCAATAACAGCAAGCAGGGTGATCACACCGGCCATAAAGAGTAAACCAATGGCGGTGTCTTCGAGCTGGCGTACCACCAGAAGTGTTACCAGCAAGATACCGGCCGTCGTCACCAGATAAAACACCATATCGCGTGGAAACGGCAGCGGCTCACTGCGAAAAATGGCCACCGGTTTTATATTACGGAGTCTGTACAACGGCACAAATGTAAAAAGCAGGATAACCATCCCCCCAAGCACAAGCCCCTGGCCAAGATCGGCCGGCCGAAACGATGTTATGCCATGCACCGGCAGAAGCCCCTGAAAAAGCCGGGGCAGATAGGTGCCCAGTGCCGCTCCGGCACCAACCCCGATGACGCCGCCGATACACCCGAGAAAGAGGACAATAAACAGATAATGCTGGTAGAGAAAGGAGCTGGTTCCCCCCACAGTTCTGGTAATAGCAATGGTCTTCTCCTTCTGGCGCAGCAATGCCTTGAGGCAGCTTTGCATTCCAAGTCCTGCTAGCAGCAGCGTAAAAATGGATATGAGGGAGAGAAAAAAGAGCAGATTATCAAAAAAGCGTTTCACGCCGGACTCTGCATCACGAAAGGTATTGACCCGCTCCTGTCCCTCGGCAGCCTGCTCCTGCAAACGCGCCGCGGTTTTGTCCAACACTCCGGGTTGAGCAAGCTGGAGAAGCATTTCATATTTAATCCGGGTACCTTTTTTCACCAGATCAATACTCTTGAGATCTGCCGCCGCCACAAAAACACGGGGGCCGAAATTAAGCATATCCACCGGGCTGTCGGATTCATGTACAACTGTATCGACAATACGAAGACGGGCTCTGCCGACATCAATGCTTTGCCCCAGCTCCAGGCCAAGTCGTTTGAGAACATCGCCAGCCACCACGCATGTGCCGGGCTGCAGCCTTGTAGAAAGGCTTGCGCCGGAGGCAAGCTCCACATTACCGTACAGGGGAAAATGTTCATCCACCGACTTGATATTAACAAAAAGGGTCGTCTCTTTGGCCGCGCTGCGCACCACCGAATAAAACTCATGAACCATACTGGCCACAGCCTGGTCATTTTCGGTGAGTTCGGCAACTTCTGCAAGGAGTGGTTCCGAGAAGGGATAATGGGAGTGCAGGATGATATCGGCACCATGCAGCTCTCTGGCATCATTGAACAGGGAACGGTTAACACCTGCCTTGAAACTGTTGAGCGCCGACATGGTGGTCAGCGAAAGAGCAACACAAAAGATAAAGATCAAACTGTGCGGCCAGCCATGGCCAAGTTCGCGGAAGAAAAATCTGGTATGGAAAGCGGCGCTTTTTTTCACCTGCTGATTTTCCCGTCAAATAAACTGATTGTACGCTGGGCAAGAGAGGCAATCTCCGCGCTGTGCGTCGCCATGATCAGCGTGGTATTATACTCCCGCTGCATATCCAGTAGCAGACCGACGATCTCGCCACTGTTTCTGGAATCAAGATTGCCGGTGGGCTCATCGGCAAAAACAACCCTGGGATTGTTTATAAGTGCCCGACAGAGTGCCACCCGCTGTTTCTCACCCCCGGAAAGCTGATGGGGGAAGTTTTGACGACGCTGCCCGAGCCCAACCTTGTCAAGAAGCTCACCGGCCTTTTCCCGCGCCATGGCATCACCACAGAGTTCGGCTGGAAACATCACATTTTCCATGGCATTGAGAGAAGGTATCAGATGAAAGGCCTGAAAGACAAATCCGGTTGTTGTGTTGCGTATTTCAGCGAGTTGGTCTTCTCCCAGCCCGGTAATGTCCCTGCCGGCAAGAATAATCCTGCCGCTGCTGGGCGTATCCAGCCCGGAGAGAAGGGTGAGAAGCGTTGTCTTTCCGCTGCCGCTGGTACCGGCAATAACGACAAACTCGCCCTCTTCCACTTCAAGGGAAATATCATCGAGAATGACCATCTCCCTGTCACCGATCGTATATATTTTCGAGACCTTTTCCGTCTGTAAAATCGTCATGATGTGAGTCTCTTTGCAGAGATCAATTCAGATGGCGTCGTAAAAACTCTTCATCTTCTTCGTTGCTGCAAATTTTCAACCTTTACGACGTACCCCTAGTACGCCGAAAAGATTAAAAATTCGCGCGCCTCGAATATGAAGCTTTTTACTTAGCCATCCCGCAAATAAAGGTTTTTACGAACTTGTCAATTCAGTTTTTGTCGAAGATTATTGTCAAGAGTGTTAAGAAAGTCTTCCGTGCTCAGGTAATGCTCCTCCGTCATGGCGCTGCCATGGATACACAACGCCAGATCCTTGGTCATCTGGCCGGCCTCCACCGTTGCAATACAGACCTGTTCCAGCGTCTCGCAGAAATCGATGAGCTGCTGGTTGTCATCGAGTTGGCCGCGGAAAGCCAGTCCCCTGGTCCAGGCAAAAATGGAGGCAATCGGGTTTGTCGAAGTCTTTTTACCCTGCTGATGCCGGCGGTAATGCCTGGTCACCGTGCCATGTGCGGCCTCGGCCTCCATTGTCTTGCCGTCCGGGGTCACCAGCGTCGAGGTCATCAGTCCCAGCGAACCAAAACCCTGGGCCAGGGTATCGGACTGGACATCACCATCATAATTTTTACAGGCCCAGACAAAACCACCTTCCCATTTCAGGGCAGCGGCAACCATATCATCGATCAGGCGGTGCTCATAGGTGATACCGAGAGCATCCATCTTTTCCTTATAATGCTCCTGGTAGACCTCTTCGAAAATATCCTTGAACCGGCCGTCATATTTCTTCAGAATGGTGTTCTTGGTGGACATATAGAGCGGCCATTTTTTGTTTATGGCCTGATTAAAGCAGGAATGGGCAAAGCCGTAAATGGAGGCATCGGTGTTATACATCGACATTGCCACGCCGCCGCCATCTTCAAACTGATAGACTTTATAGCTCTCCGGCTCTCCACCTTCCGGCGTAAAGGTCATGGTCAGTGTTCCCCTGCCCGGCACAACAATATCGGTGGCCCGGTACTGATCGCCGAAGGCATGACGGCCGATGCAAATAGGCTTTTTCCAGGTAGTCACCAGTCGAGGCACGTTTTTGACAATAATCGGCTCCCGAAAGACGGTGCCACCGATAATGTTGCGAATGGTGCCGTTGGGCGAACGCCACATCCGTTTCAAGCCGAATTCTTCCACACGCGCCTCATCCGGAGTGATAGTTGCACATTTGATGCCCACACCGTACTTCTGGATCGCTCTGGCGGCATCAATGGTTACCTGGTCATCGGTTTCATCGCGCTTTTCCATGCCGAGATCGTAATATTTTATATCCACATCGACATAGGGAAAAATAAGTTTCTTTTTTATGTCCTGCCAAATGACGCGCGTCATTTCATCACCGTCAAGCTCCACCACCGGATTTGCTACCTGTATTTTTTCCATGATCCCACTATGTTTGAATTGAATGTTTGATGCTCCAGCTTTTTTTACCGTAGACATTTCCCGTAACTACTTATGACATAATCTGGCTGCCCCCGGTATTTGTAAGTGCTTGCAGTTACCCTTTCCATCCGGCTTACGCAGCCTAAAACAGATTGCATTTCATCAGCAAATCCTCCTGCCCAACAATGCCGACAAGCTCGCCACCTTCCTCCACCGGCGCTCTCCGGATACCAAAGCGTATCATAAGCCGAGAGACATACCTCAGATCCATGTCCGCCGGCACTGTTACAACAGGTTTCGACATAATTTCATAGACATGCGCCGATCCTGGTTTTTTATCAGCGAGGACTTCGGCCCGAATTATATCCTGGGCAACGACAAGGCCCCAGGCATCATCACCGTTTCGTTTCTCTACGATGAGCGTCGTGGTATTCTCTTTGCGCATAATGGCTGCGGCCTCCGCGACGGTTGCGATACCATCAATATAGTGGATGGTCCTATCCATTACATCCTTGGCTCTGACAAATGTTTTTCTGGTTGCAGTCATAGTTCCCCTCTTCAGGTTGTTTTCCCTGCTGCGCAATTGTTATAAATATTGATTCCTGACCTCGTCTTTAAAGCGCTCAATCTGACTTTCAAGACCAATGACCTGATCAACCGGTAGGACAAAAGCTATACCGGTGCCCGGCTTATCAAAGCGCCCTGCCCTGCCCATCGCTTCGAGCACCGGGTCGACAAGATGCTCCTCAATGAGGAATAGTATAATATCGGTCTGCGCCTCCAGGGTCAGGCCAAAAAAAGTCTTGGCTTCACGAATGCCGGTACCGCGGGCGGGAATAATTGTCGCCCCGGTTGCCCCGGCCTTTTTACCGGCATCAACGACAACATCGGAGATATCCGTTTTGACGCTTGCCAGGATCATTTTAAACCGCATGCCGCTCCTCCTTAGATCGTTTTTTACCGCGTCGCCTGTTTTTCCAGGCCGCATGCTGGGCATATCCCATAACCGAAATTATGGGAAACAGGCTGGCAAAGGCGATAAGACCAAAGCCGTCCAAAGCCGGATCACGCCCCGGAACCGCCTCCGACAACCCCAATCCCAACGCCGCGACTATCGGAACAGTCACCGTTGAGGTTGTGACGCCGCCGGAATCATAGGCCAGCGCGATTATCTGTCTCGGGGCAAAGATAGTCTGCACTATTACGATAACATATCCGGCCAGAATATAAAGATACAGCGGCGAACCATGCACAATACGAAATGCCCCAAGGGCAATTCCCACAGCGACGCCGGCGGCAACAGCGAGGCGCAGTCCAAGTCGGTCAATTGTTCCCGCAGAGACTTCATGGGCCTTATAGGCCACCGCAATAAGGGAAGGTTCGGCTATGGTGGTGGCAAAACCGATCATGCCGGCAAAACAATACATCCAGCCATAGGACGTCCATGAAGAAACCGGCGCACTATTTTTGACGCCGGTAAGAAACTCGGGATCACTCAGCTGTGCCGCCATGGTCTGCCCCAGAGGGAACAGCGCCATATCGAGGCCGACCAGAAAAAGTGCCAGGCCGATAATGACATAAGCAACACCCACCACCACACGCCGCAACCGTGGTATCGGCTGGCGCAGCACCAGCAGCTGAAAACCGACGATGAGCCCCAGAATGGGCAGCACATCTCGAATTGTGAACAAAAGCGTTAGCATGAATTCGCTGAAAAACGTATCCACTCTTTTCCCCGTTTATGCGAAAATGAGTATACCGTATGCCATCACAAACACCATGGGAAGAAGCGAGGCAAAGGCGATAAGTCCAAAACCGTCAACCAGGGGATTTCGTCCCTGAATAATGGAGGCCAGTCCGACGCCAAGCGCGGCCACCAGCGGCACGGTAACGGTGGAGGTGGTCACTCCGCCGGCATCATAAGCAATTCCTATGATCTCAGGGGGTGCAAAGACCGTCATGACCATGACCATACCATAGCCGCCGATAATCAGGTAATGAATGGGCCAGCCCCGTAAGATTCGCAGGGTGCCGATGAGAATAGCAACTCCCACGGATATGGCCACACTCAGGCGCAATCCCAAGGCATAGGGAGCAATGGAGGTGCTTTCGATCAGATTGCTCTTTGCGGCAATTTCGCCGGATTGTCTGGCAATGGCAATCAGAGCCGGTTCGGCAATGGTCGTGGAAAAGCCGAGTAGAAAGGCAAACAGCAGAAGCCACAGCAGGCTGCCCTTGCGCGCCAGTGCCTGGGCCAGTGATTCACCGATGGGAAACAGCGCCATCTCCAACCCCTCCACAAAGAGGCCCAACCCCAGAACTACCAGAATGCTGCCCCAAAAAACCTCTCCCAGATTGGGCAAGGGCTGCGATATAACCACCAGCTGAAAAAAAACTATCACCAGAACAATGGGCAGCAGGTCTTTACAGGCAGACCAGAGCCTTCCGCCGGCCAGCCTGGAAAATGCTGTAACTGTATGCCGTTTTTCAGCCATGTATATTTTCAGCCATATGTATATACGTATTGGTTTCCTCGTCCGTACAGGCACCGGATATTCAGTGGTACACTCCAATCATCAGGCTTTGCGCAAAACCAGATACCCCATGACACCGCAGACAGCAGACCCAAGTATGATGCCTATTTTGGCATACTCCAGGTAGGCGGGAATTTCAAATGAAAGTCCGGAGATAAACAGCGACATGGTAAAACCGATGCCGCCGAGACAGCTCGCTCCAAAAATATGACGCCAGTTAACACCATGACTCAACTCTGTTTTTAACAGCTTTGTCACCAAAAAGGTACAGGAAAAAATCCCGATGGGTTTGCCCACCACTAACCCCAGCCCCACACCGAGAGTCACCGGATGGACAAAGGCGACCCCAAGATCAATACTCTTCAAAACCACTCCAGCATTGGCAAGAGCGAACAGGGGCAAAACGAGAAACCCCACCCAGGAAGAAAGGTTATGTTCGAGGCGCTGCAACGGAGTCGCCACCTCTTTACAGGCGAGTTCAATTTCCTGGACGGCATAGAGATGGTTTTGATTCTCTATGATGGAAGTGCCGCATTGGCCGTTGCCGCAATGGATTTTTGACAGCCTGCTCTTGACCATTTCGATGAAAATATCGGTATTATATTTTCCCGCGGCCGGTATGAACATGGCAACAATAACGCCGGCAATGGTGGCATGCAGGCCGGCATGGGCAACGCTGAACCACAGCATGCCACCCAGCACAAAATAAGGCAGGGTGTGCAGAACCCAGAAACGGTTGAGGAGATACAGTCCACCGGTTATAACACAGGCCCAGGCAAGATACCCAAGGTGAATGGATGGTGTATAAAAAAGGGCGATCACCAGAATGGCTCCAAGGTCATCGGCAATGGCAAAAGCCGTGAGAAAGAGCCGCAAACCAAAGGGAACCCTTTTGCCAAGGGTACTCAGCACCGCCAGGGAAAAGGCGATGTCCGTTGCCATCGGAATCCCCCAGCCGGACAAACCGTCGCTGCCAATATTAAAAATGACATATATCAAAGCCGGGAAAACCATACCACCTACAGCTGCCGCTATAGGTAGGGCAGCCCTCTTGGGATCGGAGAGATCGCCAACCAGCATCTCCCGCTTTATCTCCAGGCCGACGGTGAGAAAAAAGATGGTCATCAGGGCCTCATTGACCCAGTGCACCAGGGAGTGCTTCATGGCAAATCCAGGCACTCCTATCACCAACTCCTGATGCCAGAAATGCAGATACCCCTCGGAATCGACATTTGACCAGATGAATGCCACCACAGCTGCAAAAAAGAGGAGAAAACCGCTCTGTGCAATCTTGTTAAAAAAATATTGAAAAGCACTGGTTTTCAATATTTCTGTAACCACATCGACAGGGCTTTTCATGCCTACCAGCGTCTTTTCTAAGTTCTTGAGCGGTTTCATATCACCTATATTTTATGTGCAGGATTGAGGTTACTACATATTCAGGCCGTAACGATTATAATGAACACGCTCCCACAAAAGCTGGTCTCGAGCATGGCCTGGTTTTTCTTCATCAGCATAGCCCAGTGCCATGATCGCCTCCACCTCCATGCGTTCTTCAAGTCCGAGAATCTCGGCCGCCCGCTTGCTCGCGGGCACCCCGGATTCATGTTGGCGCAGACGTATCTGTACCCAGCAACTGCCCAGACCGATGTCAGCGGCGGCAAGGTGAAGTAATAATGCGGCAATGGAGCAATCCTCGATCCAGACGTCACACTTTTCAGGATCGGCGCACACGGCAATGGCCAACGGCGCATTTTTGAGGAATCCTGCTCCGTGCGGCTTGGCTCTGGAAAGCTCTTGTAATTGCTCCTGCTCATCGACCACAACAAATTCCCATGGATTGAGGCTTCTGGATGAGGGTGAACGGAGCACCGATTCCAGAAGATAATCGATTTTCCCCTGTTCTATACTTTTTGCCTTAAACTTGCGAATGGACCTTCTTTTTTGCAGAAGTTCTAATAACATACCAACTCCATTGAAATAATTTTGGCGCATGATGCAAAGAGTTGTCCGGCTACAGCATTACCTGGCTGCAAAACCTTTCAACAAGGCAACGTGAAGACACATTACATGTCTTCATCGTTATCCAGGCATACGATCAGCTGAGCTTTGTGGGTAATCAGGTACGATTTTAAATGGCTGGGCCGATTCGGTCCAGCCATAATACTTAATAAAACGGGTTAGCAATATATTTTTTACCATCAAAGCTTGTAAAAAATATATTGGGAGGCTTGGGCAATCCTGCAATCTTCCATGCTTTCATTGGGTCGACAAATTCCATGTTAACGCAATTTTTCCTTTTTTGGCCAACACTTTTGCAGACATTACCAAGAATTGGAAATGTTTGATGCTTGAAATAATACTGTCTCATGAACCTGATAATATCCATCTTCGCCTCATTAAGGGTTTCAATGCCCTCATTTTTAGCAAGAGCATGAGCGACATCCTCATCCCATACTTGAGAATCGGCAAGAAACCCCTCTTCATCAACTACTATTTTACTATTATTTGAAGTCACAAGAGTCATGGCACCCTCCACGTGTATATGTTTAACGACACCTTCGTTACAGACCATGGTGAAACCACGGCTGTATTTTTGCTATCAAGATGTCCATAACAATAAAATAGGCTTTCCAGGACAACAATCAAGGGACACCGCCACACGTCTGGTTTTCACCTGCCTGTCTTCAAAGTTGCCTGAAAAAATCCTTAGATGGAATACCCTCCTTTTCCTTCCAGTGATTGATGTAACGAAAATGCACCTTCTTCCCGGAAATGAGTGGCAGAGGGTTAATGAGTTCCCGACGCCTGGAATGGATCATGCTCCAATCGCATTCATCAGCCGCAATCTTCTTATCAAGTTGCATGCAGGAAAGATGCAAATGCGCCGGCATCCTGTTTTTTCTTCCACTGGTGTCGGCAACGCTGCCAATGGCCTCTCCCGCTTTTACCAGGAAACCTTTTGTAATCTTACTCTTTGGAACAATATGGGCATAAATGGACAGGAAACGAAACTCCGTATCATAGTGATGATCAACAAAGATAGTCTGTCCCAAAAAGTCGCTGCATATGGCAAAGACGGCCCCATCCGCCATAACCGGGACGTTGGTTGCCGTGGCAAAAGCGCCTTCACTGCCGTCCGGCTTGCAGTAATAGCAAAAATCAACTCCTTCATGCGGTGTTGGACGGACCCCTGTATCGGGCCACCATTTCTGCTTGGAACCAAATTCCATCCCGGGATAGAGAAGATAGCAGCCGACATCGCCCAGTGACGGATTACAGCTCTCAAGATAATGACAATATGGAAAGAATAGCATTTTTTTCTTTTCGCTTTCTAGGCTATACTGAATACATTATAAAACTACATGCCTAAACGGTACCTTTACATACGGACAGTAACAATCCATGACCACCGATATACGGATAATATTTACCGATCTTGACGGCACGCTTCTTACCTCCCAAAAAAACATCAGCCCCGCCGACAATGCGTGTCTTCAACAGCTCAAGGAGAGAGATATCATCAGGGTCATCGCCACGGGCAGATCGCTGTACTCCTTTAAAAAAGTATTTGATTCGACCGTCCCGGCCGATTACCTCATCTTTTCCACCGGCGCCGGAATAATTGACCTCCACGATGAAACACTGCTCTACGCCGCCAATCTGGAGAAGCAGGACCTTCAATCTATTGCCGCCTATCTCCAAGATCACAGGGTTGATTTCATGGTTCATGACAGCGTTCCTCATAATCACCGCTTCATCTACAGCGGCAATCGGCACAGCAACAGCGACTTTGAGCGAAGAATACAGCTCTACAGCAGCCACGCAACCCCCTATACCAGCCTGGATGCGCTACCGTCTCAGGGCGCGCAGATCATTGCCATTTTCCACGACAATCTGCAGCACTTTACCCAGGTACGGGAGGGGCTTGATAAATATCAGGTCACCCGCACCACCTCCCCTCTTGACGGCAAATCCATCTGGATGGAAATATTTCCCCCGCATATATCCAAGGGAAAGAGCGCCGCCTGGCTCTGCGACTTTTTACAGATCGCACCACAGGCAGCACTTGGAATAGGCAATGATTACAACGATGTCAGCCTGCTGGAGTTCTCCGGACAGAGCTATCTTGTGGCCAATGCCCCTACCGAGCTGCATGGCGATTACCGGGTGAGCCCGTCCAACGATCATGACGGTTTTTCGTATGCCGTACGCCAGGTCCTGGATGGCTGAACCAGGATATGCGGCTTGAACCATATTGGGAACCACGTATACAGGGTGCCTTGAAAATTTTGTGCCGCAGGCTGCGCACCTCCTCCCCAAGCTTCTCCACCTGCCGCTGCTGGGTCACAATGCCATCGTTGAGTTTGTCCATAATATAGTCCTGATGTAACTCCTTTGTCTCACTTTCCGGCGTCTTTTCCAACCAAAGCCAGACAGCAGGCCAAACACCCCAACGAGGCAGAGGAGGCAATCACAAAAACTGGAAAGACACCGGAAAGCACGGCATCAGCAAGGTTTTGCAGGGATTGCCGCGGCACCATTTGCAAAAACTCCGGCCGCAAAAGATTCTCGGCACTCTGCCGCAGCTCCCGCATGAGGTGTGGCGGCAGCAGAGCGCTGGTCTTCTCCAGGCCACTAATCACTCCCGTTGTCACCAGCCCACCGCAGATACCAACACCGATTGTTCCGCCAAGGGAGCGGGCAAACTGATGAAAGGAGGTAACAATGCCAAGATCGTGCTCTGTTACGCAGTTTTGCACCAGAATCAACGTGGAAAGCGACACAAACCCCATACCGATGCCCACCAGCAAGAAAATGACAAAGCACTCCAGCATGGTCGTCTGAAGATCAAAGCGCAGCGTCATAAGCGATCCACCAAAAAGGATGACACCCCCGAGAATGGACCAGAACCTGTCGTCACCTATCTTTGAAATTCTGCCATAGAGTAATGCACCGCCGGACCATCCCAGACTGAGCGAGACCATGGCCAGTCCGACCTGCATGGGACTGAGCATAAGACTGCCCTGGATATAGAGCGGGACGTAGGCGAAAAAGGAAAAAATGGTACAGCTGGCCAGAAAAATGGCACCGTTACCAAAGGTGAAGTTGCGATGCCGGAAAAAGCGCGGATCTATCATGGGGGCCGCCGCTCTTTTTTCCACCTGGAAAAACAGCATTCCCAACACACCAGTCACAGCTGCCAGAAGTCCCATCTGCATGGACAGCCACTCCAACTCACGGCCTCCGGTTATAAAAATAATCAACAATGCCAGTATAAAGCTGGAAAAGAGGCAGAGACCAACAATATCAATGCTGCTCTCACCTTTCTGCCTGTTGCGTCCGCCCGGCAGAAAGAGAGCGATGCCGAGCAGGCTCAAAAGCCCCAGAGGGATGTTGATAAAAAAGATCCAGCGCCAGGAAAAAAACGTTACGATAAAACCGCCCAGTGTCGGCCCTATAACACTGGAAATTCCCCAGACGGAAGACCCCAGCGAAAGGGTTCGAGCCCGCTGTTGCGGCGGCGCCACCTGAGAGAGAACAATATAGACCAACGCGAAATTACCTCCCGCGCCTATGCCCTGCAGCACACGGCAGCACACCAGAAACGCCATGGTATTGGAGAGCCCCGCGGCTATGGAGGCGAGCAGAAACAGACTGATGGAAAACAGAAAAAGCCTTTTCGTACCATAGATATCGGCAAGCTTACCAAAAATCGGCAAAGAAACGGCGCGGGCCAGAAAATAGGCGGAATACACCCAGGCATAGAGCGACAAACCGCCAAGCTCGCCAACAATGCTGGGCATGGCCGCCGACATCACCAGAGCATCCAGTGCTCCGAGAAACAGGGCCAACAGGGCGGCACCGATGATCAGCCCCCTCTCTCTTGCGCTCATGCTCCCAGACTGGAGAACATCCACCATTATTGCTCCACCCTGTTTGCCGCTACGCCACACGTCATCTTTCTGTTCACCCTGGAATTAGTGGCCACTGCCGGCGGAATGCAACAACAATTCTTCCAATGTGGCATACTCCAACGCAGCCTCATGGGTCGCCATCAAATCAACCTGGGGCGCCATGCCATACTCCAGGGCTTCCTTCCAGCGGGGAGCACAGAGACACCACCTGTCACCTGGTTTAAGCCCGGGAAAACCAAACATGGGATTGGGAGTGGAGAGATCATTGCCCGCGCTTTTGGAAAACTCAAGAAATTCATGTGTGACAATGATACAGACAGCATGAACACCAACGTCCCCTGGAATCACCCTACAGTCACCTTCACGGGTAAAGCCGGTCAGCGGGTCAAGGCTGCAGGATTGCAGCGCGGTACCCAGTACATTCTTATGTTCCGACATTGTATCTCCCCTTTTTCTAATTCTGATATCTACAAAGCAGTTACAAATACCGGGGTTAGTTACCTTACGTCACTTCCCCCAGTAGTTACGTTCGAAGTACTCGAAGGCATGTTTGATCTCTAGAGATATTTTTCAAGGTAGCCTACAGGCTTAGCGGCGCCGACCATGTCGGTCACCCTTGCCGGTTTGCCATAAATACTGTAAACACATCGGGTGTGCTGACAAGAACACTGTTTTTCAAAAAACGAGGTAACTCGTCAGCAAATGATAGTACATCATCCAGAGGTGCAGCATAATGGCGCCGTTTGACTATACAATCGTGCGGAAGGCCCGCCACAAAACCGCCTCCATTGTAGTGCAACCGGACAGGACCGTCCAGTTTATTGTTCCGGCCGGGATGAGGGCTGATGCCATCGAGGCACTCGCCGTCGCCAAACAGCGCTGGGTCGCCGGCAAGCTTACAGAACTTGAAAACAGTGACTTTCAGCGTATCGAGCACAGGTACGTCGACGGCGAACGTTTTCTTTTCCAGGGCCGCTACCTCACTTTGATGCTGCGCCACGGCAGAGGCAATGTGGAGAAAAACGGTGACACCGTCCTACTGAGCATTCCCCCGGGCCTGTCCGGAGACGACCGGCGATGCTATGCCCAGGCCCAACTGACATCTTTTTGCAAGACGCAGGCTCGCGCTCTCCTGCGCCGGAAAACACACCGGCTTGGTCAATTGCACGGCCTTGAAGCCGTCCATGTCAATATCAAGGATTATAGATCCAGGTGGGGATGCTGTTTTGGCGATGGCAGGATCTACTACAACTGGAAGATAATCATGGCTCCGGAATATATAATGGACTATGTGGTGGCGCACGAACTCTGCCATCTTCGTATTGCCAACCATTCATACAGCTACTGGCAGTTGGTCGCCACCATTATCCCGGACTGGCGAGAACGACGCCAATGGCTGCGTAGCAACGGGCATGCCCTTGATATCGCCTAGGAGGTCGTCCGAGACGGCTATAGTATATCTTGCTTGTTACGACTCGAACTTTTGTAAATATTCCAGGACCTCGGCATAACCGCCCTGAAAATCAATTGTGCGGCCGCTCCTATCTATCTGGTAGTCATACATAGGATCATAATACTCGGACAGGAGCAGCTCTATCCAGCACCTGTGGTCTCCTGCCTCTCCGCTGTCACACTGTCTGTCATGGGCATCATCCAGCAGCTGGACGACTCGCTTGAGCCGCTCGCCGCCAAGTCGTTTGCGAATACGATACATACGCGAATGCATCCACTCCAGCCAAAGCGCCACCCCTTTTTCCTTGCCATACATTCGCTCATAGTCACGTTGAGCATCAAGAACGTATTCTTTGTAGGTGAGCTCTACCCGCTGGGCAAGTGGAGACTCGAGCAGCACCATGCTGTCTCTTTTGAAATACCGGGCAAGCTCATGGGGAATATATCTTCCTCCGATATAATTGCCTTCGTCTTCAAGGAGAATATGGGAGAAACCTTTATGCCTGTGTTGAATCAAAGCACAGGCAAGTCTGTTTTCAAAATCGATCTGGCTCGGCTGCGGAGAGAGGTGGCCACCAAAGGCGGAACCTCGATGATTGGCAAGCCCTTCTAAATCGATGCTGCTTTGCAGATGTCCCAGCAAGACCGTTTTGCCGACACCTGTCCTGCCTCCGAGTATCACCGGCTCAGCGGGAACATTTATGGGCGACAGCGCCTCGAGGAGATACCGGCGAAAGGCCTTATACCCGCCCTGCAGACGGACGATGGGCGTTTTTGTTGCTTCCATGAACCACTGTTGAGCCGTTTTAGAACGCATCCCTCCACGAAAACAATACATCACGGCATTGGGATGATCTCTGTAATAGGTAACCCAGGCCGCAATTCTCTGCTGCCGAATATTCCCGCTGACACGGTTGTACGCCAGATCAAACGCAGCTTCCCTGCCTCTTTGCTTATAACACACACCGACACAATGCCGGTCCTCATCATCCAACACAGGCAGATTGACAGCCATTGGAAAGGATCCCGCACCAAATTCTCCAGGCGCGCGAACATCAATCAGCGGCACATCCTGTGTCACAATTGCATAAAAATCTGCAGTAACAGGTAATTTTGTCATGTCTTTTACCATCGTTCAGGCGTAGTAACTAACTTACAGGGGAATCGATGTAATGTAACTCCCCCCGGTATTTCATAATTGACCTGGAAACAAAGAAAAGACCATGGTATACAGAGGTGAAAGATAAATAGCAAGCCTTCAAAATTGTTCTTCAACTTTCACACTCCATAAGCAGACTCTTCAATGGCACAAACCAAGCCCAAATCGTTATCCCAACGACTCGTTGAACGCCTCAATATTTTCTTCAGCGATAAAAACTATACCCAGGACATGCTTGAAGAAGAGCTTGATACAGGAAATATCTTCTATAAGCCTTCGGATATCCTTCCTTTTGTCCAGACAGCCTTGATTGATGAAAAGTTTATTGAAGTTGAAATGAACGGTATCACCCAGATTTATTTCACCAAAATCCACGACCACCCACCGCCTTCTCAGGACCAGGGCGACAACGGTGAGGCAGATAGTGGAAGGGAGAATTACTCGCCCGGAGACTATCTCAAAGACATGTCGCACCTGATAGCACTCCCCCTTGAACCGGGCATGGGGAACTACAGTATACGCTACTCAAACCGGATCGTAGCCAGGTTCTTCACCTCGGCCTATGCCGTCGAAATCGGCACCTTCTACCAGGGCCAGGAGATCATTGACGGGCTGCCCGTCTTGCGGCTCGACTACCCGGTTATTGCGCGAATAGTCAGGGGATCACGAGAATTCCGCGCCAAGGTGCCGAAAAAGATGGATATCAAGCTCATGGTCATCGGCAAAAGGAAACAAAAGACAATAACCACCCGTCTTCTCAATATCAGCGTCAGTGGTTTTGCTTTCGCCATAAAAAAAGAGCAACAGGAACATTTTGTCGTTGATGAAAAACGCTCAATGGAAATCGTTATCAACGATGTCATGGAGATTCGACTGCAGGGAAGTGTTCGCCATATCTCGAAAATCCGCGGCAAGCAAGGCACTGAATACATGTGCGGCGTCCAGGCGGATCTGCCGACACGTGCCGTAGCGGCCCGGCTTGAAGAAATCGTGGCCGCCGTGCAGCGTGCCCATCTACGCGAACTTGGTGATCTTGCGACCAGCAGCGGTATTGATCTTCTTAGATAGTGCCCATCGCAGCTACTTCTTTCGGAAAAGCTGGAGATACAAATCTCCCCTGCCGCTCTTGCCCCTTCGGCCCTTTCCCTTGATACGCAGCTTCTGCCCATATCTGCTGCCGGGAGGAATTTTTACCTTGAGCACCTCTCGGCCTTTTTTCCCAGGAATGATAACTTCGGTCACCTTGCCCTGCTCCAGCTCCTCGGAACGAACCGGAGTCTGGTAGATAATATCAAGCTCTTCTTCCACCACCTCACCTTCACTGCTCTGCCGCATGCCCAAGAGGTTTCCCACCGAGCTCCCCAGTGTTTTCAATACGGATTTCCCGCCCGGCAGGGTTTTTTTGCCGCCCTTTAACAGCGCCGGGCCGGCAAGTGAACCAAAAAGAAAGAGACCACCGACAAAAATTCCACCCTTGCCGCCAAAAAAGGATTTTCGCAAGAAATGAGGACTGGAGCGCAAGCCGGAACGCTGGAATTCGCGCAGCACCCCCTGGAACATCTGCTGAAAGCGTGGATCGCGGAAAAGATCTTTGAGTATATCCTCCTGGCTGTAGGAAAAACCGGACTGGTACTGTTGCTGCGCGCCACCGGAAGCAAGATGAGCATCATACTCTTTGCGCTTTACCGGATCGGTCAGAACACCGTAGGCTTCGGCGACTTCCTTGAACTGGGCTTCAGCATCACTGTTGTCAGGATTTCGGTCCGGATGATATTCCATGGCAAGCTTGCGATACTGTTTGCGTATCTCCTCACCATCCGCTTCTTTAGTGACACCGAGAATTTCGTAATAGTTTTTCATAGGAGTATTTCTATAGGTTGCTTTAAAAAATGGTTTTCCCTTCAAAGTTGAAGCGCGTGAGGAAATTTCACCGAAGCTCTACACTTCGAAATTGCGTGGATAATTGTTACGCAACCTAGTGTCCTGTCAAGCCTCACCTGTTGGATCTCACTTGCCCTTTTGACTTCCTGGCTTCGTTACTGCTTCGGTTACATAGCGCTGCTATGCGCCCTCAGTCGCGCCTTGCAGGAAGCCAAAATTGCGGCGCGATTTTCCAACACTTGAAACTTGACATGACACTAGCACAGACGTTCCCGCAACCAGGCCGAAATATCTTCAATCTGTTCCACGCAGACGCCGTGTTCCATCGGATAACTTTTATACGTTGGATTGTACCCTTTATCCTGAAGCCCGGCCACACCGCTTTTTCCAAGATTTTCCGGAACCACCGGATCCTGCAGACCATGGTGAACCTCGATTGCTATTGCGCTGTTGGCCGGACTCAATTCTATGACCTGTTCCGTGGCAAAATAGCTCGACATCACCAAAAGACCACCCAGCGGTTGAGGATAGCTTAGCGCGACCTGGTAGGCGACGGCCCCGCCCTGGGAAAATCCAGCCACGATAATTCGTCTGCTGTCAACGCCACGCTCTATCTCCCTTTCCACAAACGCCGTAACGCTTGCCGCAGACATCATCAATTGCGGCACATCAACTTGACGGTCTATCTCCATTTCCACGATATCATACCATGCTGGCATCACCAAGCCCCCATTGATGGTAACAGGGATGGATGGCGCATGGGGGAAGATAAATCGGACCGCCAGATCCTCAGGCAAGCGCAGCTCCGGCACAATCGGGGCAAAATCATTGCCATCGGCCCCCAGACCATGGAGCCAGATAACCGCGGCATCGGGATTATCGGAGGTTTCAAATTCGACTGCCGGAAGAAGAGACATGTGGTGTTTCCTTCTAGGTTGGGATGAAAAGTGCCGGCCCACCAAGTAAACTGAATGGTAACTATTCAGGTGGGAGCACCAAATTGGCATAACCACCAAGTTGTAACTGTTCAAGAGTGCTCCATATTGGCTCATTTCGGTATTTGTAACAGCTTGCAAAGTAACAGTGATTTTGGCAAGCATTTACCTCTTATAATACGTAATCATTTTCCTCCCAAGAAGAAATGCTGTAGTATACTTGGGTGCCCTGAATCCTGCAAAGACCGCTTGCTGCATTTAGCCACAAGCAACAATTCAACTCCCGGCAATCCTTCACCATGCAACTGATCGACACCCATTGCCATCTCGACCTGGATCTCTTTGACACCGACCGCCACGAAGTGCTGGTAGAAAGCAGAGAATCAGGTGTTGCCGCCTTTATCGTGCCGGGGGTGTACCGCAGCCGCTGGCAAAACATACTCCGGCTCTGTCAAGACGAGACGGACCTCTTTCCCGCCCTGGGGCTCCATCCCATGTATATGGACTGTCATTCACCGGCAGACCTGCATGAACTGGAGCGCCATGCGGCATCGCGCAATCTCGTTGCCCTGGGCGAAATAGGACTTGATTTTTATATTCACGATCCGGACCACCGGAAACAGCATACTCTCTTGGAGAAGCAGCTCGACATCGCCGCAAAACACCAGTTGCCCATACTCCTACATGTTCGTAAAGCGCATGACCAGGTCCAGGCTCTACTGCGACGCAAACAGTTCCGGCATGGCGGCATTGTCCATGCCTATAGCGGCAGTCTGCAGCAAGCAGAGCACTATACCCGGCTTGGATTCAAGATTGGAGTCGGCGGTACCATCACCTACGATCGGGCAACCCGGATTCGTCATATTGCCGCAACACTGCCGCTTGACACCCTGGTCCTGGAAACGGATGCACCGGACATCCCTCCCGCACAATATCACAATAGCCGCAATTCACCGCAATACCTTCCTCTGATCCTCAACAGCCTGGCTGATATCCGCAACCAGTCCCGGGCCGCAGTTGCCGGGGCCACCACAGCCAACGCCCGCCACATTCTCCCGGCCCTGCCGGCTCACTAGTATTTCGTTCTTCATATAATGTTACGAAACTGCGATTTCATCCATTTTGTAACGCCACTTAAATACAACGGGAGTTTGATTGATTTCCTCTATACCATGGTAAATGCGCTCAACCAGC
>Ga0136557_1000399_pt1 | contig 33533 bp, 29 predicted proteins | sample AntRauTorckE6832_FD_104796 | JGI IMG/M metagenome (GOLD analysis project Ga0136557, IMG submission 104796) | Saline lake microbial communities from Rauer Islands, Antarctica - Metagenome Torckler E6 #832 | ecosystem: Environmental > Aquatic > Non-marine Saline and Alkaline > Saline | place...
AGAGCTACCTTTGCCTTGAACTCGGGAGTATGGAACTTTCTCTTCTTTGCTTCACTCATATTTTCATATTCCTCGGGTTTGGGCATAGCTTAAACTACTGTCTTAAAACTGGGGTCCACTATAATATTCCGGATCACTGTCCATTTTTCGCGCCTGCCACAGACGTTTTCGCGTCCGCTGGCAGGCCGGAGTACCGCAATACTCTTGATTTTTGCATCGGGGATTGGCCGGCAGGATGCGCCGGCAACATTTACAGGTGAATGTCCGGGCCATGGTGTCCCTCCGGCACACCCTACCCCGACTGCCTGGATCAGTTAAGAATATCTTGCAATATCAGAGAGAAAATAGAAAAGTACAAGAACCAGATAAAGAAGCAAAAGAGAGAAGTACAAGAAATTTTAAGTCGGTATGAACTTATGAAGAATATTCCTGGGGCCAGATCGGAACTCGCAACATAATGTAAGTCACAACATAATGACCCCTTTTATCCCTGTCTTCCTCTTGCAATGAATTGCAAAGCGTGCGGACGCAAAACAGCAGGGGCAACGCCGCCGCCTCTATAAATGGTCGAAACGTGATCATGCCTGCCGCATCAGGCGCATGCCATTTACGGTCACCAGTAAAGACGCGCCCATATCGGCAAAGACGGCCAGCCAGAGACTGCTCATGCCAAGGCCCATGGCCAACAGAAAAATGATCTTCACAAAGATTGAGAATCCGATATTCTGATATATAACAGTTACGGTCTTACGACTCAACCGTATGAGATAGGAGAGTTTGCTCAAGTCATCGGTCATCAGCGCGACATCGGCGGTTTCAAGCGCTACATCCGACCCGGCGACTCCCATGGCTATCCCAACCGAGGCGGTCGCCAGGGCGGGGGCGTCATTTACCCCATCACCTACCATGACTACCTTGCCGAATTGTTCGGCGATCTTCTTGACCGCTTTTACCTTATCCTCAGGCAGCAGGTCACTGTAGTATGCATCGAGTTTCATCTTGCCGGCTATGGCGCCGGCGACCCTGTTGTTGTCACCGGTCAGCATTGTGACGTGCTTCATCCCCGCCTTACGGAGTTCTTCAACCGCATCTCTGCTCTTTTCCCGAATGGCATCGGCGACTGCGAGCAACCCGACGATACGGTCGCCCTCACCCAGAAGCATCACGGTCTTGCCATCCTGTTCCAAGGCACGAACCGACTGTCTAAATTGACTGATATCAAAGGCCAATTCCTCAAAGAGGCGGGGGTTGCCGATGAAAACTGCTTTCCCATCAATTTCGGCTCGGGCGCCTCGTCCGGCCAAGGCTTTAAAATGTGCCGCAGTTGGGAGCCTGATTCCTCGGGCCCTCTCGACTATGGCTTTTGCCAGCGGATGTTCGGACCACTTTTCAACGGCGGCTGCCTTGCTGAGCAGGTCTGCCTCTGTAAAGCCAGGTGCGGCGACAACATCGGTGACCTCCGGCCGCCCCTGAGTCAGCGTCCCGGTCTTGTCGAAAGCAATGGCTCGGATACTGCCCATCTGTTCCAGATAGGCGCCGCCCTTGATAAGAACACCGTTCCGGGAGGCGTTGCCAATAGCCGCGACAATAGATACCGGCGTCGAGATGACCAGAGCGCAGGGGCAGGAGATCACCAGCAGCACCAACCCCTTGTAGAACCATGGCGAGAAAGGCTGGGCAAAAAACAGCCAGGGAAGGAACATGACTCCCGCTGCCGCTATAAGAACCAGTGGGGTATAATACTTCGCGAAAACATCGACGAATTGCTGGGAGGGCGCCTTTCCGGTCTGCGCCTCCTCGACGAGATGAGTTATCCTGGCAAGCGTCGAATCATCGACACTTTTGGCAACGGTAATTTCCAGGGCACCGTGTTCCAGCAATGTTCCGGCATATACCGTGTCGCCTTCGGTTTTCTCGGCGGGAATGGACTCGCCGGTGATTGTCGCCTCGTTTATCGCTGAGGCACCGCTCCGGATTACCCCGTCCATGGCGATCCGTTCCCCAGGCTTGACAATGATGACATCCCCCACTGCAATCTCTTCCACGGGTAGGCGTACCTCCTGTAGCCCCCTTATCACTGTTGCTTCAGGCGGGGCGAGCTCCATCAATGCACGGATGGAGTTTCTTGTTTTATCCAGGGTGTAGTTTTGCAGGGTATTCCCCAGGGAGAAGAGGAAGGCGACCATGGCTCCCTCATGCCACTCGCCTATGGCTGCCGCGCCGAGAACCGCCGTAGTCATGAGAACATTCATATCAAACGAAAAGGCTCTAAGGCCGTAAAGCCCGCTTCTTGCGGCGTAAAAACCACCGATGATGGTTGCGAGGCCAAAGAGGTAATCAGTATATCCGGTCGCCGTGGCAGTCCAACTCATGACGGTTGCAACTACAAGCAGTATGCCGGACCCAAGGGTGGCAATAGTCCGGGAGTTCTGCCACAAAGGAGTTCCTTGTGCCGGCAGCCGTCCCATCTTTTCTTCCTTGAATGGTTCAAATCCGGCCTGCTGCACCAGTCGTACGATTTCGGATTCCGCCAGATCATGCGTAACCGTCAGCTTGCCAACGGCAAAACTTACGGCTGCCGACCGAACACCCGGCATTGCGGCAAGCCTTCGCTCAAGCTTAGCCGCGCAATCTCCGCAATCCATCCCGGAAATTCGATATACCTCCTTGCGCAAATGTTTTTGGCTGGAGGTCTTTTTCATCGTGTCCTTATCCTGATTTACTGAAGGACGGGATCGCCAATCAGGAAATTCCAAGGTCACTGTCTCCTTGGAATCAGCACCAGGAGTACAGCAGGATTCCCGGCAATGATGGTCCTGCAAGTTTCTGGTGTAGGAGGATTGAGTGGTTTTCATTATTTACTCTGAAATTATTCTCAAAACACGATGTTCAGGAAAAATTATGTATTTGACAACGCTTCAAAACAACCCGCGAAGCTCGTATCTGAGTACATGTTCATATATACAATAATACCACAACGTGGGCAATGCAAAAGGAATCTTCGTTTATGATTTTTTTTGATTACCAACGAAACTCAGCTGATCGACCCAGGAGCCCGCCGTGTTGTTTTCATGGGACGCCATAAACCCATCCCTGGGGGCTTAGCTGCAGCCGTCCGGGCTGCAGATACCCATGAAAACAACACGGCGGGCTCCTGGCCTTTGATTGCTTCGAGCTAAGTTTCGTTGGTAATCAGCTTATGTTTTTCTGTTTTGGCTAAATGAATGTGTCGATAATTGACAAAAAAGCTACTTATAGAATAAAGGCCGGGTCAGGCCGGTTGTATCGCTGAATAGTTACATCCAGTGTTGATTTGTTGATTGAAGGTGATGTTTTTCGCATGATTATCAGTGTGTTGGAATTTAAGATGATCCAGTGAAAAGGATTGAGATTGTGCAGTCGGGGAAGTGCCGGCGGCAGAGAAAATACTGTCGCTTTTGGGCAGTTTGAGGGTGAAGGTGTCAAATCGATATTGGTAGAGGGACGTCAACGGAGGGCCTGAGCAAGATCGGCGATCAGGTCTTCGGTCTCCTCCAGACCGCACGAGAGCCGAACCAGGCCATCGACAAGGCCGCGTCGCAGGCGTTTGGCAGGCTTGAGTCCGTGGTGGGTAGTGGTTGTCGGCTGGGTGACCAGATTCTCCACTTTGCCGAGATTTCAGGCAAAGTTAGAGGGGGCTGACAAAACGATGTCTTATTACCCACCTTATGCTGCTGTAAAGGAGATAGCTTCAAAGTCTTTCAAATTGACCTCTTTCCGGGCGGTCCAAAGATTGAAGTTATCTTGCATCAACAACCAGCTTTCAGGGGAACGACCCAAGACAACAGACAGCTTAAGGGCCATTGCCGGCGATACATTGATTTTACCGTTAAGCAACCGGCTAATAAGCCCAGGACTCACTTTGAGTTTTCGCGCAAGCTCATTAGATCCAATTTCAAAAGGATCAAGATAAACACGCTTGATAAGTGCCCCAGGATGAAGAGGGTCGTGTTGTTGAATAGCCATAATGCGACCTCTATCAGTGGTTATCTTCATAGTTGACAACATAGGTGTGGCCATCTTTGAATTCAAAAACAACACGCCAATTTCCGCTTACATTGACCGCCCATAAACCTTCTCGGTCACCTTTGAGAGGATGGAGTCTCCAGCCAGAAAACAACGGCAACGCAAAACACCCAATCCTTTACACTCCTAAACATCCTTAGCGCTCTAGAAGGAAAGGTGGTCAACCCGGGATAATCGGCACGCGTCACTTTGGGATGGCCTTCCAGGAATTGCGTGATGATCCGGGCGGTGGCATTTTGCCGGCGAAGGCGAACGGCAAGTATGCACAGCGTGTTGAAAAGCCCTGCACATTATTTTTGTCGGATTCGTTCATGTTCACACCTCTTTAATTTACTGGAACCGTTTGAAGGAGTCCTTAGCCTCGATTGGTGGGTACTCTGCCGGTATTGCCTGAAAAAGGCAGGATCAACAGGCGCAGCAGGGAGAGCTTGTGCGGATCGCGGTATCGGGAAAGGCCGATCACCATTTCCGTGTGCCCCTTGTCCGGTTGATCCTTGTAGGTGCCGAGCAGTCGGTCCCACCAGGGCAGATTAAACCCATAGTTGCTGTTGGTTTCGGAAATGATAACGGAGTGATGTACTCTGTGCATATCCGGCGTTACCACAAGCAGCCTGAGTATCCGATCCACCTGCGGCGCAATATTGATGTTGCTATGGTTGAACATAGCGGTTGTGTTCAGGGCCACCTCAAAAATCAGGACGGCCGGAGCTGATATGCCGAGAGCGGCGACAGCCGATAGCTTGATAGCCATGGAAATAACTATTTCGATCGGGTGAAAACGCAGTCCCGTCGTCATGTCGAAATCAAGGTCCGCGTGATGCACCATGTGCAGACGCCACAGCGCCGGGATGGCATGGTGCAGAACGTGCTGGGTATACACTACGAAATCAAGAGCGATGACGCCAATGAGAATTTCGACAGTGTATGGTAAAGTCAATTGATTCAACAGACCCCAGTTTTTTTCAGAAGCAAGCAGCGCTAACCCAACGGGAAAAACAGGAAAAATAACGGTGACAGCCAACGGATTCAAAGCGACGATGGTAAGGTTGGTAGACCAACGGCGGCTTTTGGAAGTCAGCAGCTTCCTTCTGGGGAGGAAAATTTCTGCTGTTGCCAAAACGGCGAAAACGCCAAGGAAAATCCCAAGACGAGCGAGTGTGCTTGATTCCATCATGAAGTTTCCCTGGTCGTCATCACCTAAACGGTTTCCACCGCCTTATGGCCTTTGACCATTTTCAGAAGTTTTGGGATGAAAAATGAGAAAACAAAAAGACTAATGGAGCAAAAAACTTTCCAGCTCACCAGTTGTTCCCAACGGCCGCCGGCCCAGATCTCCTTGATGGTGCGCACGAAGAATGTGAAAATGAATGTCCCCACCATAATGCCAAGGCCCGTTCCACCAATATAGTCGCGGAATCGTACCTTGGTCAGTCCCATGCCGAAATTCATCGGGGTAAAGAGCAAAAAACCAGCAGCTTCCCCTGAACTGTAACTGTTTAGCAGTGCTCTAGGTAAGCGCAGACTCCGGTGCGCAAGCAGCCTGGAAAACTATAGTAGACCTATGTTTTGCGGGCCGATTGTGTGCAGATGGGGTGCTGCTGAATAGTTACTCCTGATGTTTTAAGGTGTGGCCGCAGTATGTTCCTGCAATTTCCTATGCCCGGATATCGGCGGATCGCTTCTTTCAAAGCTTCCTCGCTTAGCGGTTTCCCCTGGACGAGGATTTCATCACCCAACATTGCAGCCGGGGCGATTGGCAAGCCGGTTGCCTGATATTCTGCCGATCGGTACATATCTCTTGTTTTGGAAATCGTTTCGATCTCCACATTGTATTTCTCTTCCAACCCGGGGAGCATGCTCATATAGCTTTCTCAGGTCATGCCCATTGGGGTATTGAGAAATAGGCGTAATTTTTGCATGTTGCACCTTAAGAATTTTTCAAAAGACGGCTCAGAAAACCTTTTTTCTGAGGCTCCGGCAGACCGAGTTGGCGACAGATACATGATTCCAGCTGGTGGTCGGCCACATCTGTTCCTTCCACGACAATCTCATCGCCGACCATGACAGCCGGTGCCACCGGCAGATCGAACTCGAAGTACTCGTCTGTTTCGTATTCGGCGTTTGGTTTTGTGGTTACTTCCATTTCAACTGGATATTTTTCGCCCAGCCTGGGCATAATCTGTTTGAAATGTTTTCACGGTTTGCCGTTGGGCTCGTTGAGAAAAAAGCGGACTTTGAGCATGTTGGTCTCCTTTGTTTCATTGGTGATGAGTTCGTTATTTCGAACTCGCGGCGGCTTCGGCCATGTGATTGAGAAACGGCTCGGGCGGCAGGAAGTCGACCAACCGTAGATCGGTGCGTTCCTTACCGTCACCATCGACAAAGACTACGGTGGGAACGCCCCTGACGTTGTATTGCTCCAGCAGCTTTTCATGGAACGGATTGCCCCCGGTGGTGACATCGACCTTGATCATGACGAATTCCTCTTTCGCTCTGGTAACAACAACATCATGGTGGAAGGTTATTTCTTCCAGTTCCCGGCAGGGAGTGCACCAGTCGGCGTAGAAATCGATAATTACCGGTCTGTCACGGGCGTCCGCCTGTTGCAGGATTTCCTCTGAATAGTCGTGCCACTGAACTCCCGGTCCCTGCATGATCCAGGTCATCGCCCAGATGGTCGCCGCCACCAAACAGCCGGTTCCCACAATGGTTTTCAACCAGGGAAAAGCCTTTGATTTCGACTTGTTCTTGTCAACCCAGCCCAAATGCAGACCGGCTGCCACAGCCACAGCTATCGGCAACAGAATTTTTAGAGGCTCGGGCAGAACCGGACGGATAAAATATGCCGCCATGCCGACCAAAACCCATCCCATTGCCATGCGTACCCAGATCATCCAGCCACCGGCTTTGGGCAGGCGCCGAAGTTGGCCGGAAAATACTGCAAGTATGAACAACGGCAGTCCAAGCCCCAGACTGAGAACAAAGAAAATAAGAAAGCCATAGAAAGGATTCCCCAGACTGGCCACCCAGGTAAGTAGCCCCAGAATAAATGGACCGATGCAGGGCGCGGCCACAACACCAAGGGTGAGTCCCATAAAAAGGCTACCCAAATAACCGGTATAGGATTTAGACGCGGCCTGGTTTAAAAAACCGGGGAGACGCAGTTCCCAGAGGCCGAAAAGGCTGGTGGCAAAGAGGACGAGTACGCCTGCGACAACGGCTAATACCAAAGGATTTTGCAGTATGCCTCCCATTAAACCACCAGTGAGGGCGGCCGCTACACCAAGTGTTGAGTTGGTCAGTGCCAGACCCAGTACATAGCATATTCCGTGGAGAACCAGCTTTGTCTGGCTTGGCCTGTCTACGGTTGATTTTCCACCGAAGAAGGAGACGGTAATGGGGATCATGGGATAGACACATGGCGTCAGGTTCAGGGCCATGCCACCGACAAATATGCCGAGCAGTGTCCATAGCAGTCCCCAACCTTGAAGCGAACCGCCACCGGGTGAACCTTGCTCTGTCGATCCAGTCTCGGCCAGTCCCGCCGGACTGCTGTCAATGGGTAGTCCATGCTCCTGCCACTTCGGGAATCCGTAAGGATCGCGATAAACCTTTGTGTATCCAAGTGATACGGCCACACGGGCCGCAGAGTCACTGCGGACTCATGTCAAGCCAGCTCAGTAGAAAACCAGAAGATGATCCTTGTCAGGGCCGAGAAATTTTTCCAGTTCATCTGCCTTGTTCCATCGAGCCCACCAGGTTGGCTCCATGGGGAAATTCAATGCTCCTTTGATGTGTCCGGTGCGATATTCCCATTCCTGACGGGTGTCGATCAGCAGAGGGGTGCTTGCAGGGTCTTGGTACAGCTCTGCCAACTCCTCAGTGTTTATAAGCTCATATCCGCCCCCTTTTGCCTCGGCAAGCACATCATCCCAGGTCGACTGTTCCAGGGCAACAGGGCGCTGTAAATACCAGACGGTGAAAACGGAGAGCAAAACGGCAACAAAGGCGACGACAGCTGACTTCTTTCTATCCATTATAACGGGCCCTTTGCAATCTTAGTGAGCAGGAATTTGGCACCCCTTGGCGATAGGCCCAGGCTGGCAGCCAGATCGTTTTCGTTATCTATACTGTGTTCTTTTACCAGCAACCGCGTTTCCGCTTCCAACTCCTCAAGCCAGTCTTCAAAGAGAATCAGCAAATCCGGATCGGTGATAGATTGAAGTTGCCTGGATTGCGCTACTTTATCCACAAGACTCTGGCACATTTGGGTTGGGTCGACACCTTCGCCCATGCATTCCGCCAGTCACAAATGAACCATTCCGGAGACCTTGTCGCCATCCTGCCGGTTGACCAGGTTCATGAGAAATCGGCTGCGGGCATCGTCATCCAGATCAGCCATGAGCCTTTCTACCACCACGCTGATTTGCGCCAATGCCTCTTCTGAAGATAAATTGGCAATACATTGAAGAAGATTGTCCATAATTTATTCTACCTCTACTAATTAAAAAACTTATGAGAGCTGAGCAGATCGACTGCTACTTCGCTCAATGTCTCAAGGACACCAAGAACTCTTTTGTCAGCAAGTTCATAATATATAAATGGTCCCTGCCTTGTTACCTTGACCAGCAATGAACGTTTCAACTCCTTCAAGTGATGTGAGACCAGCGGCTGCGAAAGTTCAAGCTCCTCTACAATTGAAGAGACGGATTTGCTGCCAGAGCTGATGAGTTGCAAAATCCTAAGGCGATTAGCATCCGATAGGCTTTTGGCCAAAAATGCAGCGCTTTGTAAATGTTCATTTTTCACAATAGCTTACGAGTCCAATAAGTTTGTAACTACTCTTTTCAATATCCAGAACATCAAAACAGTATATAAATGATTATTTATATGCTGTTTTATGATTTGTCAATTTATAATTGGATGGAGATCACTGTTTTTTCCACTTTGTCGCAAGAGACGTATCCTGAGGCGCATACCTTGCTCTCCATTTTTTCTTTTTTTGCCGTGAACGTCTAAAAGCGAATTGAAGGGGTCCTTGAGGTGCCTGGGTTGCCACTGACATTGTGTTTCCACCGGGCTCAATGATACAATGAGTAAAGAGGTGATTTTAGCTGGACGCAAAGGAGAATATCCGACATATACCTTGGAGGATGCCATGACGTTTCCTGAGAGGAGCAATCCCTATACTTTTGATGCCTTTTTACAACGACGCAATGCTGTCGATTATTACGCCGATGATCTGTTCATTCAGCGCCTGGTACACCATTTTGCCGGTGAAAACCGGCTGGCGCTTGAAGCGGCGATCAGGGATTTTTCACCCAAGCCATCGTTTCGCTGGCGGGATATGGCAGATGAGAGTGCCCGGCCCGAAAACAGGCCCTATGTGCTCCATTACGATGCCCATAACCACCGTATTGACAGGTTGATGCGCCCCATGGAGAGCCGGGTCATGGAACAGGAGGTGTTCGCCGAGGCTCTCTTTTCGGCCAAAACCAGTGCCCTGGAGCGTTTGGTGAAGATGTATCTCATCTACCAGAACGGGGAGGCATGCATTGCCTGCCCCCTGGTCTGCACGGAAGGCCTAGTGGCCATTCTTGATGCTTTTAGCGACACCCCTGCAGTTCAACAGGCCCTGTCGCATTGTAGAGAAGGCAATAATGGCCACTTTGCCATTGGAGCGCAGTATCTCACCGAGATTCAGGGGGGATCGGATGTCCCCGCCAACGTCCTTGAAGCGGTTCAGGATGGCGAGAACTGGTATCTTTATGGCACCAAGTTTTTTTGTTCCGCGACCCATGGCGATTATGCGGTGGTCACCGCCAAGCCCACAGGTTCGGAGAATGTTGGTGTGTTTCTCGTTCCCTCGTGGCTGCCTGGTAAAAAGGAAGAGGAAGTGCGCAACGGTTGTACCATAGATCGCCTCAAGTGGAAGATGGGAACTTCGGAGCTGCCGACGGCGGAGATGACGTTCAACGGGGCTTTAGCCTATCCCGTAGGTTCATTTGATCGAGGACTTGCCAATATTGTCGGTATTGTGCTGACCTGTTCGCGCTTGACCGTCGGCCTCTCCAGTGCAGCAAGCATGACGCGAGCAGCACGCGAAGCCAGGCAGTATAGCGAGTTCAGGGAGGCCTTCGGCCAGCCCCTGGATCGTTTTCCCATGGTCGCCGCTCAAATCAGTGATCTGGAATATACCGCAAAGCGTACCACGGCGGCAGCCTTCAAAATCTATCAAGCGTTTACGCAGCTCGATGGTCCCGTTAAGGTCGGCATCAAGCGCGGAGAGGAGGTTGCAAAGAGGTGCAGGCGATTTGATGTCCGTGAACTGGTGATGCTGCAGAAAATCACAGCTTCCTGGGATACCGTCGATCATCTTCGCCTTGGCATGTCTATTTTTGGTGGACATGGCGTGATGGAGGATTTTTCATCGCTGCCGAGACTCTACCGCGATGCGGCGGTCAATGAACTCTGGGAAGGGCCGAGAAATGTCCTGCTTACGCAGATCCATCGAGATTTGCAGCAGGTGCGGGAATGGTATAGCCCGGCGGATTTTGTTGCCGGTGTTCTTGAGGGGGCCGAAAGGAGCCGTGTTAGTGATTTTCAAAAAGAAATCGATGTGCTCGTCGGCCAGGATCTTTCATCCAACAGCAATGAGGCTGTGCAGGCCTGCCGCCAATGGGACGATTTCTGTCATCGCCTCTTTCATGCCTATCAGGATCAGGCCTATGCGGAGATAGGTTGAGCATCAGTATTGTCGCTTTCTCTCTACTGGTCAAAAAAACGCTTGGAGATGGATGGGGGGTTGAGAAAGTAGAGCTGGTGGACTTTGCGGATGAGTTCGATTATTCGCCAGTCGGTAATACGGTTGTAAATGTAGTTGGCATCCTTGCGGTAGTCTATGACGCCCTGGTTGCGCAGGATGTTGAGATGTTGGGAGATGTTGGAATTTGATGAGTCAAGCCGTACAACCAGATCTCCCACTGAAACCTCCTCGTCCTGGAGCAGGCAGAGGATTTTGAAGCGGATGGGATGCGATAGCGATTTCATCAGCTTGGAGATATCCCTGATATGTTCATCTTTTATTGATTCTATCATGAGCTCTGTCTCTAATCGTACTCTTGCTTGCCTGCTGATACAGACCATGGCATTGCAGTGGCGCAATGCCATGATCAGCGTGTATGCTCTCCACGGGTATATGAAAGTGCCGGTATCACGTTACCGGCGTATCTCATCCAGCCATACCAGGTAGTGGAGAAAAGTGTCCCTGCCTGCTAACATGCAGGCACATTGCCGGAATCACTGGCATAGTTGTACAAAAAATCATAGACATGCGGTAGATATCTGTCCTTAAGCGGTTTAGCTTCGGGACACTCCTTGAGCATTTCGTCGTTGAGTTTGCCGGCATCATTGATTTCCTTCCATTCTTCCTGGGTGTGCTTTTTGGCCATGTCACCGCCGGTAAAGCCGCAGGGCTTCTTCATCAGTTTGATGAAAATCTTCTGTCCCTTCTGCACATCGGCAAAAGCGGGTGCGCTGATAAATCCAACGGCAATGATCAGTACAAAAAGTATGCTGAGTAATTTCTTCATGTGTTCCTCCTTGAGAGATTTGGTTCTTCGTTTTTTTAGGGCTACTGTTGAAAAACGACCCTTTGGAATACCCAGTATGTAGTTTATCATCCAGTGTTAGTTTGGGCATGGTCTCCCGTAAAGAGAGACCACACTAGCGTTGTCCGGGGATTAGAATCCCAGGGGTTCATTGACCTCGATTTCGCAGGTGTTGTTTGAATCGCAGCTGACATTGGCGTCAAAGTACATCGCTTGCGAGGCGTCCTGTTCGCTGTCTTTCAGCTTGAAGAAGGCTTCCATGGCCCGGGCGCCGCTGCCGCAGACGAAAATGGAGATTTTATCTTCGGGGAGCTTGGCGGCAAGCTCGGCGGCGCTGAGATTCTCGGCATGGACATTAATGGCACCGGGAATGTGGCCGGCGGCAAAATCAGTGGCGCCGCGTATGTCGACCAGGACGGTGTTGGCGGGAACATTGCCGCTTTGCAGTTTGTCGTAGTACCACTCGCCGTCAACGGTGCCTTCGTCTTCGCCCACTTTTACGCCATCAACGAATTTGGCCTCGGCCATAGTGTCGTCGGCGGGTGCGGCAGCCGCGGCACCTCCGCCGGCAGTGGTGGCCAGTCCGGCCTTTTTCCAGCCGGGCAGGCCTGCGGCAAATACCCGCACATCGGTGTAGCCCTTCTCGATGAGGGCATTGGCGACGATGTGTGATTTGTCGCATGTAAAGCCGCCGCAGAAGGCGATGATGGTTTCATTTTTGTCCGCCGGAAAACGGCTGGACAGACGGTCGAGCTCCTTGTCGTACATGGACAGTGCGCCCGGAATGGTTTCCGCCAGAAATTTCTTGCGGGGACGGGCGTCCATAAACAGGGCGGAATCGTTTTCCACAGCATTCTTAGCCACCGGTACTCCCACCTCTACATAGTCCATGGAGGACCATTCCGGCATGCCCGCCTGATAGAGTTTGACGTCAGTGTAGCCCAGCTTTTGCAGAAGACCTGCAACTTTAGGGCTTTTACCGCATTTCCAGCCGCCGCAGAAGACGATGATCTCCGATTCCTTGTCCACATCGTCAAGCTGGCCGATGTAGTCGTCGAACTTAGTGTCCGGAATATTGAGAGAGGACGGAATGGTAGCCTGGACATACTTCTTGTTCGGCCGGGCATCAATGATCGTGGCCATGGCACCGCCGTGGGTGCCGTTGCCGATCATTTCCTTGACATAGGCGTAATCGACCATGTCGAGAGCATACTTCTCGATCAGCGCCTGCACCTTTGGTGAGGGACCACTGAGTCGTTCTTGTGCCGATGTATCGGACTCGCTCATGGTGGCGCAGCCGTTTAACATCAGTCCAAACATCAGCCCGATCAGCCCAATGGCCAGGACTACGCTGGTTTGTAATTTGAAACGCATGGTGTCTCCTTATTGGTTCGAATTAATGGTGTTCGCGCAGTTTTCCCACGGAAAACAAAGCATTTAAAAGTTTGTAGATGATCATGGCGACCCCGACGGAGCCAATCACTATTAAAATCTCACCCAGATGGGGAGAGTTATAAATAAAGGATTCGGCCTTTGAGTATATGCTGTAACTTTCATATCCCGTACCGAAGCGGTTGGACATGGGGTTGGCATTGCCCCCATAGACAAAGAGGTAGCGGCCGATGTAGCTGCCCACCAGGATAAGCAGGGAGGCGATCACCGTCCATATTGGTTTGCCCGGCTTAACGATGAAGAGAAAGGGCAGCGCCAGGGTCAAGAGGATATAGCCCAGGAAGTAGACGTAGCTGAAGGGACCGAGAAGGATGAGATAGGCCCAGTCCTTGTCCACTGTCATGTAGCCGATAATTTCATAGAGGCCGAGCAGGAAGACGAAGGTCAGCATGGCTTTTCTGATCAGGTCCATGAGGGAGTGGTATTCCGGCTTTTTGCGGTGTACCAGGTAGGTGTAGACACCCATGACGCCGAGCCCGGCGACAAAGGCGGAGATGATAAAGTAAAAGGTCAGCGCCGGAAATTCTGTCCACAGGTGGCGCGCCGTGTTCATGGAGAAGAGCTTGGCCTGGATATAGTATTCGATCAGGTCGATACCCAGGGCGAGAATGAGAATGGGCAGGGCCATCCGTCTGGCCATCTCGCGCTTATTGGTAAGCAACAGATATATCTCAAAGAGTACGAAGGGGATGTAGGTGCAGTAGAGCGGCAGCATCAGCCAGATACCGGCATTGAAATTGGGGGTCAGCAGCATGTAATGCATGTTGAGCAGGTGCAGGTCGGTGGCGATGGTGAACATGCCCGCAAAAATCATGGAGATACCGGCCACCATGAAGCCCGCGGCCGCTTTGCCGACAATACGGAAGTTCATGAATTCGGCCAGGGCTACCAGGAAGATGACGCCGCTGCCGGTGTAAACCATGTACATGTAGTTGGCAATCAATACCGTCCACGGCTGGGTGCGGTCGATTTCACCGACGGTGCCGAAAACGGCCTGCTTCATGGCCGCTATCATGCCCGGGTCGGCGGGATTGAGACCGGCATCATGGGCCGAGACCGCTCCGCTGAAATAGCGCAGGTGAAAGAGGTCGTAAACACCGACAAGGGCGATGGCCACGAGAACATAGGCGCTGAGCATGGTTTTGCTCAGCAGTAAACGTTTAAGCGAGACTTTGTTGATGTCTACGCCGGCGAAGTTTATCGTCTCCATTCTTTGCTCCTCCTTGTATTGGCCTGTTGATAGAGCGGTTCGATGTCCTTCCAGGTGTAAATGTTGGTTCCTGCCGATACGCTCTGCCTGGCGTAGGCGTCATCCTCCGGCAGGAGGTAGAAGAGCTTGGGCAGGGTCCCGGTGTATTCCTTCTGAAAGAAAAAACGTCTGGTTTGGAGGAGTTTGACGATGTCGCTGGTAGGATCGTCCAGGTCGCCAAAGGTGCGCACCTTGGTGGGGCAGGTCGCCTGGCAGGCAGTTGTGCCCTCTTCGACGATGCGGTGGTCGCAGAAGGTGCATTTGTCGATGGTCACCCGGGTGTCGTCGACGAAGCGGGCATCGTACGGGCAGGCCTCCATGCAGCTCTTGCAGAGAATGCACTGCTTGGAGTTCACCTTGACGATGCCGCCCGGCTGGTAATGGCTGGCATTGGTGGGACAGACGGTGACGCAGGGGGCATCGATGCAGTGGTTGCATTGTGAAGGATAAATGTTGGCGTAGGGTTTGCCGAAGATGGTCCCTTCCACCATGCCGACCCAGATGCGCTGCTTTTTTGCTCCCAGCTGCACGCCGTTTTCTTCCTTGCAGGCGACTTCGCAGGCCTGGCAGTTGATGCAGTTCTGATAATCCAGTGCTATTGCGTAATTCATAATCACACCTTTTTTATGGAAACGAGCGTGTCATGCATGATGGCGCTGCCGAAGACCGGCTCGATTGTTCCTTCAATAATTTCGTTGTCACCTGCTCCGTTGCGCTGGGCAAAGCTCTGGCCTGAGGATTTAGAGCCGAAGCCGTGAATGTAGAAGACCGTCTCGGCAATAATCTTCGGCGTGGGATAGGCCTTGATCTGAACAGTGCCAACGGAACTTTTCACCTCGACCATATCGCCATGGGTAATGCCCATTTTGCGAGCCTCCTTGTCGTTGATCCAGATAAAATTTTCCGGCACCAGCTCAAGGAGCATGATGTTGTTCTGGGTGGCGTTCTGCGTATGCTGGGCATGGCGGCCGGTGATGAACTTGTATTTGCCGGGCGGCACCTTGACATAGTCCTTGTCGTGCCAGGTCGGCATGGCGTCAACGCCGCGATCGGTCATACTTGCCAGGTTGCACTCGATCTTCTTGCTGGGTGTATTGAAGATCCGTTTCCATGGTGCAATATCCGCTGGATTGACGCAGGGGTCGCATGATTTACAGAATTCATCGGCCGCGGCGGCATCCCGCTCACCGCCTTCTACAAGTTCCAGCACGGAGTAGGTTTTCAGGCTGTCCGGATAATACTCATGGGTATTATTTGTAATTTTTTTGAAATACCGCGGCATGCCCCGATAATAGACACCTTTTTGGCGCAGCAGCTTCCAGGCCTTTTCGCCGTGCTCACTGACGAACATGTGCTTGTTGATCTCCTCCTGCGAGTGCAGGTAGGGTTGTGCCAGGTCAAAGCCCCACTCCTTGAAGTATTCTTCTTCCGAACCCTCTTCAAGCTCCATCTGGACATCCATATCGTACTTCTTGGTGATCTTCCAGAGCGGTTTGGTGAGCTTTTTCGCCAAGCCGCGAATAATTTCGAGAACCGGTTTGGTATCATACATGGGATCGATGACCTTCTGGCGCAACACAATGGCCGGCTCAACACCCGGGAAGGATTTGATGGGGTCCTCCCGTTCGAGGTAGGAGCATTCCGGCAGAATGACATCGGCCATCATGGCGGTGTCGCTTGGCATGGTGTCGATAACCACCACAAGATCCATCTTTTCGAACATTTTTCTGGTCTTGTTCGAATCGGGAACGGAGAGCATGGGGTTTTGCTTATAGACAAACATCCCCCGAATGGGATAGGGGGTGTTTCCCTCGGCGACCATGTCACGCCAGGCAACCCATGAGCCGGTGGCGCCGATGATGGCTGCTTTGTCACGTTCGATTCGCGGCTCGGCGTTGAAGTACAGAGGGGCGTTGATGGGGTGGTCTCCCAGCGGCAGCGACTTACCGAAAATGATACCGCCCTTGACATCGACGCCGCCGCCGAGTGCGGTGAACAGTGCCATGGCCCGGCGCAGCTGGAAGTCGTTGCTGGCCCAGGTGGAACGCCGGCCTTGGTAGTAAATGGCCTGGGGCGCGGCGGCCATGAAGTCGTGGGCGATCTTGCAGATGTCCTTGGCGGAGATGCCGGTGATCTTTTCCGCCCATTCCGGGGTGTAGCCGCTGTTGATTATGTGTTCCTTGTAGGCCTCGAAGTCGTGGAGGTTGTTGTCTACATAGGTTGTGTTGTAAAGTTGTCCCTTGATAACGACATAAGTGAGCGCAAGGACGAAGGCCAGATCGGTTCCCGGCTTGATGGGCAGGTAGGTGTCGGCATGCATGGCCGTTTTGGTGTAGCGTGGGTCGATCACCACCAGTTCCGCCCCTCTGCCGCGGGTGCGCTTGAAAATATCCATGGTATCCGGCGTCAGAATGGCTTCTGCTCTGTTGGCACCGGCCATTATGACGTATTTGGCGTTTTCAAGATCCGCCTGACCATAGCCGCCCAGGGTGAGGGCGAAGCCGGAGACCGCCGTCTGCAGGCAAATGGTGGAGTGATTGAGAAAATTGGTGCTGCCGATCTTCTGGGCCATGAAGGACTTGAAGGTATGCTCTGCCAGACCTTCTCCGGCGCAGTAGCCGATGCAGGAGCGGTTGTCCTGTTCTTCATCGAGAATTGTGGCCATCTTGTCCTTAATGTGCTCGTAGGCTTCGTTCCAGGTGACTTTCTTGTACCGGCCATCGCCGCGCTTGCCTACGCGCAGCAGGGGGTACTTTAGTCGATCCGGATCATAGAGGGCATGAATCCCGGCACAGCCGCGGGCACAGAGCATGTTTCTGGACTTGGGGAAAAGGGGGTTGGGGTCAAGCTTCTTGACGATGCCGTCCTTGACATGGGCAATGGCAGTACATTTGTTGACGCACATTTCGCAGACCGTCGGTACTTTTCGGTTGCCGGACAGTTGTTCTTTTGCCACACTCTTGGCAAGAATGTCGGCGCCGGTGAGCGAGGTTCCGCCGAGTACGCTCAGAGCGACACTGCCCTGGAGAAATCTCCTGCGTGAGATCTCAACTTTCATAATTTATCTCCCAGTATTTCCGTAATGGCTGCCATTCATCCGGCAGGGTTTCCGAAGACCGTCGTGGTGCTGCGGAAAGTTGCCGTGGATCAGGAGGCAAGTGTAATGTGCAGTGAACGAGGCCTCACAATGGGAAGATGTTTTGCTATTCCAGGGAATACTGAAACACTAGACAAGGCGAAGCCACCACAACATCTGCTCTATCCCTCTGTTGTCAAAAGCGCTCAGAGGGAGGGGAATGTGCTGTATTCCAGGTGTACGTTCGTCGCTGAACCAACACAATCTGGCTTCTTTATAGCAACATGCGTGCCATTTATTTGTGGAAAGGCTTTTTAGGAAAAACTGTAATGGGAGGGATTATTACGAAATATTATATCTATGCATTTGATTCCAGACCGTTACCCTCGAAACCCCCAATATGCGAGCGGCTTCCGATTTGTTGCCCTTGGCCTTTTCCAGGGCTGCGAGGAGCTCCAGCCTCTTGCGCTCGTCCAGGCTGAGCGCTGTTGCTTTTACGGTCTGTGGCCCGCCTTTTACCTGGGTAACATCCGGCGGCAGATGTTCCACTTTGATGCTGTCTTCCATGCAGGCAACGAAGGCGTATTCAAAGGCGCTTTTTAACTCGCGTACGTTTCCAGGCCATGAGTAGCGGGCGAGGGCATCCATGGCCTCGGGAGAGATGCCTTTGACCGGCTTATTGCTTTTCAGCTGGACATGGTTGAAAAACATCTCGGCCAGCACTGGAATATCTTCGGTACGATCACGTAATGGCGGTATTTCTATGGGTAAGACATTGATGCGATAATAAAAATCGGCCCTGAAGGCACCTGATTCGACCAGCTTTTTAAGGTTCCGGTTGGTGGCGGTGATGATTCGAACGTCAACCGGAATTGAGCGGTTGTCGCCTACCCTTTCAATTACCTTTTCCTCCAGCACCCTGAGCAGCTTAACCTGTATAGATTGGGGTAAGTCTCCGATTTCATCAAGGAAAATATCACCACCATTGGCTGCCTCGAAACGTCCTTCCCGGTTCTGGTAGGCTCCGGTAAAGGCACCCTTGACATGGCCGAACAGCTCGCTTTCCAGCACCGATTCATTAAGGGCTGCACAGTTGATCTGGACGTAGGGTTTTTCTTTTCTCACTGATTTCTCGTGTATCGCCCGGGCTACCAGCTCTTTACCTGTGCCGCTCTCGCCGATGATGAGCGCCGGCGCATCGGATTCGGCGACATTGGAAATGAGGTTGAATACTCTGCGCATGGTGGTGGAAACTCCGACCATGCCTTCGAAGGTATATTCGGACTGCAGTTCCCGGCGATAGGCTTCGATCTGGCTTTCCTTTTCGATCAATTCGGTGATATCGGTGACGGTTTCAACGGCACCTATAACCTGTTCGTTTTCCTTGAGAACCGAGGCGTTTTTCATCACATGTCTGGTGCTGCCGTCCTTGCAGATCATGATCGCCCTCTGCATCTTGACATCGCCGAGGCTGAAGAGCCGGCACCAATGCTTGCCGGTCTGGTCGTATACCTTTTTGCAGCTGCTGCACTCAAGCACGGTGCAGGGCCGGCCGAGCAATTCTTCCTGGCTGTAGCCGGTGATATCGGTCATGGCCTGGTTGACGGAGACCAGGGCGCCGTTAACATCGACAATCATTACTCCGTCTGGAATGAGGTCCACAACCATCTTCCAGGAGCGCATAAGCTTTTCATCTTGCATGGGTCCCTCACATGTTCAAATCGTTTTAACACCTGTTAAGACACTATGTGCATAATTTAACGTTTTGGCAAATGCTACAATCATTCTGTATTTGCTGAAATAGTGGTTCCGCCGTGAAATTGTAATGAAAGCGAAAACGATACTACAGCAGCACACATTAACAACAGACTTTTTGTATTTCTCAGGGGGCATCCTGGGGAAATTTTTCTGGTCTAATTTCTCAAGAAACCAATGGCTTAATTCTATTTTAGAAAAAAGCTATTTTATTTTTTAAAAAAATACTTGTCACGCAGCGTGGTATCTTGTAAGTATCTTATTAAGAGAAACATAAATTAATGTACTGCCAAAACTACACAGGCTGTTTGATTATAAATACAACACAAGGAGGAAGTTATGAAAATGAATCAACTGATTAAAATTGTAGGGATTATATTTATAGTTGGAGTGTTCTCCACCATGGCCGTTGCCCATGACGGTGGAAATCCCAGGAAGGGTAAGTATCTCTGGAAGAAGAACTGTAAAACCTGTCACGTTGAAAATCAGGAAGGCGGCGCGCTTTCGCCCAGTACAAAAACGCAGGATCAGTGGAACCGCTTTTTTCAATCTGATCATGAAGGCGAGATAAAAGAAAAGTGCATGAAATTCAGCGACGGCGACCTCCATGATATCCGCGATTACATGTACGGCCATGCCATGGACTCAGATCAGCCGGAAACCTGCGGCTAAAAAGCCTAGGTCCTGAACGTACCGGTTTCCCAGTAAATGTTGTCAACCGCAAACGTCCCTGTTCGGGGCGTTTGCGGTTTTGGAAGAAGACACGAAACAATCAGAAGGTGAAAGCGTGACCATTGCATTTTCCAAAAAACTGAGCAGAAGAAATTTTATTCTGGCATCGAGCTGTGCCATAGGCGCAGGTTCCGTTGCCATGATGGGCCACCGTTATAAGGCGCTTGCGGCTTCGAAAGAGGTGTTTGAGCTCAACGATGCGGGCAGTCGCGACGTGTTTACCAGTTGCGGAATGTGCGTCAATAAATGCGGCGTGATTGCCAGAGTACGCAACGGCGTCATCGAAAAGCTCGATCCTAATCCCAACTATATCAAAAGTAGAGGAATGTTGTGTGCCAGGGGCAATGCCGGACTCGATACCGTCTACAGCCCCGATCGGCTGAAATACCCCATGATCCGTACCGGTGAGCGCGGCGAGGGCAAGTTCCGCCGGGCAAGCTGGGAAGAAGCCCTGGATCTGGTGGCCGACAAACTTGAGGGGCTGGCGGAAAAATACACCAGGGCTGGAACGGTGTTTGTTTCGACCGAGGGCTTTCAGGAACATTTTTTCACCACCTTTGCCGAATGTTACGGCTCGCCCAACACGTTGCGCCATCCCACACTCTGCCTTGCCTCCAATATTCAGGGTTTTGGCGCCACCTACGGCACCAACCCCACACCCGATGTGCTCAATGCCGATTATTTGATCATGTCCGGGGCCAATCGCAGCGAGGCACTGGTGACTCCTGATTCCATCGATATGATTACCGGTGAGGGTGGCAAGAGAAAGGTCGTCTATCTTGATCCACGCTTTACCAAAACGGCGGCCAAGGCCGATGAGTGGTATGCCATTAAGCCGGGAACCGATTTGGCGTTTATCCTGGCCATGACCAACGTCATTGTCAGTGAGAATCTCCATAACCGGAAGTTTGTCGATGATATGGCCGTTGGATTCGACGAACTCAGGGAACACATCGGTCGCTACACGCCAGAGTGGGCCGAAGGCGAATGCGATATCGCCGCCGCTGATATTCGCCGCATTGCCCGGGAATTTGCCGCCGCCGCCCCACGCGCCGTTTACTACCAGGGAAGGAGAAGCTCCTTTTTCGACAATGATACTCAGATGCGCAGGGCCATGGCCATCCTCAATGTCATCGTGGGCAACTGGGACACCAAGGGCGGCATGGTGCCAGGCAGCAAAATAGCTTTGGAAAAACACGATTATCTCGCCCCATGGTACGACGGCGTCCCTCTGCGTCTCGACGATGGCAGTGCCACTTACCTTTCCAACAAAGATGGTTCCTGGAAGTATTTCCGCGACCGCGTACTCGAGGGCAAGCCCTACCCGGTGAAAGGGATGATGGTGTACAAGCAGAATCCGCTGGTGTCCGTGGCCAACAGGCAGAAGACACTGGAGATGATGAAGCAGATGGAGTTTATCTGCACCATCGATATCACCATGAACGATACCGCTACCTATTCAGATGTCATTCTCCCCGAGGCGACGTACCTGGAACGACAAGATCCCATTGAATCGCAGGGTGGCATTCTGCCGGTGGTAACAACCCGCAACAAATGCATTGAACCCATGTATGAAGCCAAACCTAATTTATGGATCATGCAGCAGCTTGCCAAGCGCCTCAGCGATGAAATCTATGCCTCCTTCGACTTTACCATGGAGGAGTATCGTCATCATCAGCTGAAGAAGCGTCCGGATATTGCCAAGGCCTTGAAGAAAAATGGCGTCTTTTATGAGAAGACGACACCGACCTATGGCACAACCACAGGGAAGCGATTGCGAACAAAGAGCGGTAAGATAGAGATTTACTCGGAAAAATATGCAGAAAAAGGGCTTGATCCTTTGCCGGTGTATACCCGGCCCAATACTGTTCCGGAAGGCAGGTATCGTATGATACTTGGCAGGAATGCCTATATGACCCACGGAACCACCGCCAATAATAAGTATTTGCAGGAACTGGTGCCGGAAAACAGTCTCTGGCTTAATATAGACGAGGCCCGAAAACGCGGCCTGAAAAACGGTCAGATGGTCAAGGTGAAAAGCAGCTTGGCCACCGAGCATCTCAGGCTTTTTGTCACCGAGAAAATTCGTCCGGACTGTGTCTATATGGCGCACGGCTTTGGCGTGCTCACCAAAGGCCAGCGGTTGCTGCAGGGTAAGCCCGGCAGTGATGCGGCGTTGATAGAAGATAATGTCGAGCCGATTTCTGGAAACATCGCCATGCACCAGACCTTTGTCAAGGTAGATGCAGCATAGGCACGAAGGGAGATAGCCAAATGAAAGTAAAACGATTCGCCATGGTGCTGGACAGCAACAAGTGCATAGACTGCAAGGCGTGCACCGTGGCCTGTAAGGTTGAGAACAATGTTCCCGTGGAAGAAGGCAACTATCGCAACTGGGTATCGGAAGGAGCGCTACGGGGCAAATTTCCAGATCTCGGCCAATCCTTCCAGCCGGGCCAATGTATGCAGTGTGCCAATACTCCATGCGATCATGTCTGCCCCACCGGGGCAACTTGGGTCAACAAGGATGGCATCGTTCTTGTTGATGATCATAAATGTATCGGCTGTAAATACTGCATGACGGCCTGTCCTTACAACGCCAGGTATTACAACGAAACCACCGGTGCCGTTGATAAGTGTACCTTTTGCGTGCAGCGTATCTATAAAGGACGCCAGCCCGCCTGTGTCGAGACCTGCCCCACCAAGGTGCGTGTCTTCGGTGATCTCAACGATCCCGAAAGTGAGGTTTCGAAGTTGTTGGTCAAGCATGCTTACAGGGTTGAGAAGCCGGAAATGGGGACCGATCCCTTCCTTTTTTATCTGATTTGAGGTTGACGTTATGAAAGTAATGCCGGAAAATGCAGCAATTGGTCAGTTACGACAAGCACTTCCAGATAAGCGAAGCAGTACGGCTTTAATGGCCCTGCTAGGAGTTGGCGTAGTTGCGGGAACTGCTGCTATCATCTATGTGCTGAGTGTCGGCCATCTCCACGCCTATAATCTGACCAGGGAGGTTCCCTGGGGGATACTGATTTCGACCTATGTTTTTTTTGTGGTCTCCAGCACCGGGCTGTGCCTGGTTTACAGCCTGGGCCATGTGTTCGGCATCAAAAAGTTTGAGATAATCGGCAAGAGGGCCATCCTTTTGGCGATCCTCACCCTGCTTGTCGGATTCGGCACCATCGCCATGGAGCTTAACCATCCTTTTCGCATGATTATATGGGTTATGTTGAACCCCAATCTTGCCTCCCCCATCTGGTGGATGGGAACGCTCTACGGGATCTATTTGGTGCTTCTCTGTGTCGAGTTCTATGCCCTGATGAAGCATAAGCATAAATTGGCAGCGACTATTGGACTCCTCGGTTTTATCGCTGCCGTTACCGCCCACTCCAATCTTGGCGCGGTTTTCGGGCTACTTGAAGCCAGGCCGTTCTGGCATGGATCGTTTTTGCCGATCTATTTTATTCTCTCCGCCATGGTATCCGGCGGTGCGCTTCTGGCCATGATTATCTATTTAAACAATACATTCCGCGGCAGAAAAATTCCCGCTGACGAGCGGAATTTTATGCAGTCCCTGGGCAAATTGCAGGCGCTGTTGCTCGGCATTTTGATATTCTTTGTGGTATGGAAGATTATCCCGGGACTGTACGGCTCACCGCCGGGTAAATTCGAAGCAACCATGGCCATGTTGACCGGGCCGTTGTCCGTTAACTTCTGGTTGTTCGAAGTTCTTATCGGTCTGGCCATTCCCTTTGCCATCCTGATCAACAAACGAACACGTACCGCCTTCGGCGTCATGCTGGCCGGGGTGCTGTCCACCGTTGGTATCTTTTTTATGCGCTACGATCTGGTGGTTGCCGGACAGCTTGTTCCCATGCGGGTTGATAAGGCGGAAAATGCTTCCCCGCTATTGCAGTATGTGCCATCACCGGCTGAAATAACAATTGTAATTGGCGCCATCTGTCTTTGTGTGCTGCTGTATGTCTTTGCCGAGCGCAAGTTGGATCTCAAGGGCATGCAGGAGGCCTAGGTGATATGTAGGAACTTAGTCATTAATGTAATGCTTACTAACTAGTATCTGGGGATTACCGTGTAGTGCGAACGGGCGGTGCATACGTACGTTTTGAATCGTAAGAAATTAATTTTTTAATAATTTAATGTTTATGTATAGCTAGGGACCGTACAGCCGTGCGGTCGAAAACGGAAATTACTGAAAGGAGAAGATTATGGTAAAAAAGTTATCCGCATTGGCAATGGCCGGATTTATCGGTCTGCCTCTGGCGGCAGCGGCCCAAGGATCAGGCGGTCCGAATGTCGATGAGCTGGAGGCAAAGATAAATGCCCTGAGTAGTCAACTTGAAGAGCTGAAATCAGCTCTTGATGAACAGGCTAAAACCGACAAAAAGACCAAAGAGCAAGTCGATTTTATGGAACAAATCGTCATCGACCATGACTATAAGGCCGAAGACTGGGACATGGCGGCACGCATCAAGTGGGATGGTGATTTCCGCACACGTCTTGATTATTACAACGCTGATACCGTCCTGGGCCGCGAGCTGGAAAATGACACCCTGTGGACCAATCGACTGCGGCTTGGTCTACGTACTCAGGTGACCGAAGATGTCAGCGTCAGTGCCCGCCTGGCCATGTTTAAGGCCTGGGGGATGCAATCCGCTTTCAATGATGATTCCGGGGCCATGTGGCCTGTATTCGATGGCAACGCTACACGCACCCCCTCCGATAGCGCGCTGTATGTTGATCGTGCCATCGCCACATGGAACAATATCGCCGATTTGCCTGTATGGTTCTCCATCGGCCGCCGGCCGACCACCGACGGCCCGCCGGCCCACCTCCGTACCGGCATGGACAAGCGTATGGCCACACCTGTGGCGTTTATGGACTGGCCCTTTGACGGCTTGACCCTGGGATATCGATATGACTGGGGCAATGATTTTCTCGGCAAGGGCAAGGTACGCTTCTGTTATGGCCGTGGCTTTGAAAACGGGCTGCAGGATGAAACCAACCTTCTCAACGATACCGATTTTGCCGGATTTGCCTGGGATGTCATGGACAGCGGCGACCGCCTGCTGGCCATGCAGTCATACATGGCCTTCAATCTCTTCAATTACCCCAACTTTCAGGACCCGATCATCAATCAGCAGTTTGGCAATATAAGCGGTATGGGACCTCGGGAAACAGGTGGCAATTTGCTGCACACCAGTGCCGTGTATATGGATAAGTTTGACAACCTCAACTATTTCCTGGCAGGGGGGTGGTCACAGAGTCGTCCGGATGAAAATGGTCTTTTCAACGACCTGCCGGCGATGATGATGGGGGCCGCCGGTCCTAATACCGACGATGAAAACGGCTACAGCCTCTATGCCGGTGTTCGCTATGATATGGATGATCTAGGTCTTAAGCTCGGTCTCGAATACAACTACGGTTCCGAATACTGGATGGCTATGACGCCTGGTCATGACGATATTTACCAGGCCAAGCTGGCCACACGGGGATCCGTTTATGAACTTTACACCATCTATGATCTGCCGGTGGGCGAGGCCCTGTTGAAGTATGGCCGAAGCTTTATTCGGCTGGGATATCAGCACTACGAGTATGACTACACCGGATCCGGTGACTGGAACATGAAGCCGTACGATATTGATGATTCCAGCACCCCGGCGACCTTGGCAGCCTTAGGGATTGATTCGGTTGAAAGTGCCGATCAGATTTATCTAACCTTTGAGGTATTGTTCTAGGCTTTCCTTTCATTGTGCGGGATTTCTTGTTTTTCCGCACAGCTGTTTCACAGGTGTCCCGTCTTCTTGAGAGAAACGGCGGGCGCCTGTGCCCCACCCCCTGGTATTTCGCCCGGCTGTGAATGGAAGGCGCAGAGGTCTTTGCAGCGTTGTAATCATTTCGTTTCTGTTTGCTGCAGCGGGATTGCATACTTTTTCATGTATTTCCAGACAGCCGTGCGGCTGACGGCAAGCCTTCTGGCCACTTCGGCCTTGTTCCAGTCACATTCCTCGAGAAGAGTGAGAAGCGCTTCTTTTGAAACAGTTTTACGCTGCCAGCTATTTGATGGCCTTGTACTTTTGGGTGTTGGTTGAGGCTGCTGATTTCTTCGATACAGTAGACTCTCCGGAATATCATCCGTTTCAAGCCGGTCGCGGGTGCAGAGGACGAAGGCGTGTTCGATGGCATTTTCCAGTTCGCGGACATTGCCCGGCCAGTCATGGCTCATGAAAAGGTGCATAACCTCGTGCGAGGCATCAACCACCTGCTTGCCTGTTTTCCTCTTCATCTTGTTAATAAAGTGACTCACCAGCAGCGGGATATCCTCCTTGTGCTCACGCAGGGGAGGCACTTTGATTGGGAAAACGTTAAGTCGATAATACAGATCTTCACGAAAGCCTCCCTGGCGGACGAGTTCGTGCAAATTCTGGTGGGTGGCCGTGACCACGCGGATATTGACCTTGCGCTTCACCGATTCACCGATGCGTTCAATTTCTCTTTCCTGGAGCACACGGAGCAGTTTTACCTGAATAAGCGGGCTCAGTTCGCCGATCTCATCAAGAAAGATGGTGGAGTCGGTGGCCTCCTCAAATCTCCCTAAACGGGTGCGCTCCGCACCAGTATAAGCACCTTTGATATGACCGAAGAGTTCGCTTTCCAGCAAAGTCTCCGGCAGGGCGCTGCAGTTCACCGTGACCATTTGTTTGTGTTTGCGCTCGGAGTTGTAATGGATGGCGCCGGCGATGAGCTCCTTGCCTGTGCCGCTTTCGCCCTGCACCAGGACCGTTGCTTCGCTGGCTGCCGCCATCTTGACGGCAATGAAGACGTCACGCATGCTGTTGCCCTGGCCGATGATGTTGTCGAGGCGGTGCATTTCGCCGAGGCGCAGCGAGGCTTCTTCCGCTTTTTTGCGGGCAGCGTGCAGAGCGGTCATGTCTCCGTTCGAAATAGGCCTGAAACGAACAGCTTTGCTTTGTGATTATCAGGTGTAATTTTTCTATTAATTGTTGCATCGTTACCATAACGCTAATGCGACATTATGGTAACGGTAAAGTAACGATAAGTAACGTTACTAAAGGTTGCCAATGTGTTTTTTTAGCATTTGAAATTAGTAGGTTATGCAGTGTTACCTTAGGTTGGCACGAATCCTGATACTAGGATTCTGTTACTACTGGGCAATTATAAACAGGGAAATTATTCAAAAAGGAGAAATCCAATGAACAGAAATGAAAACATCTACTGTGCGGAAAGTGAAAAAAGTGTCACCAAGTTTGTCGAAGACTTTGCCGATGTGATCAAATCAAGAGATTTTGTGCTCAACAATCCGGGTACAATGAATATGAAGGCTACCTTCAGTGAACACGGCGGCCAGATCCCCGATGATTTCGATCTCTATATGCTGCAGATATGCAAGCCGACCAAGGCGGACAAGAGCCTGGCAGCCAACCGTGAGCGGGCGGTTCTCATGCCGAAATTCGTCCATGTCTTTTCCGCTGAAGGCAAGACCCAGATTCGATACATGAGCTACAGCCAGGAGGATATCGCGGCGCTGGTTCCTGGGGATGCGAATTTTCCAGAATCACTGGAGCAGACCTTCACCACAATCCAGGCAATGATTGATGAGGCAAGGTAAGTGGCCCGTCAAGTAAGGAACAGAACGTACGCTCTAAAGGGAGGATACATACTATGTGGAATCTATTGATTGGAATTAACAAGAAACTGGTCTACAGCATACCCGCGCTCATGGTCGCCGGCATGATCTTTGGGGGTGTCATTGACCAGACAATTGTTGCAAAACTGAAATTGCTGATTATTCCGCTGACCTTTCTCATGGTCTATCCCATGATGGTCACACTGAACATCCAGCATCTGAAGCAGGGATTGGAGCCCAAACTGCAGGGCAGCGCCATATTAATCAACTTTGCCATCATTCCCTTTGTCGCCTTCTTTCTCGGTAGAGTATTTTTTGCCGACCAGCCCTATATGGCGCTTGGGCTGCTGCTCGCCGCTCTGTTGCCCACCAGCGGCATGACCATATCATGGACCGGCTTTGCCAAGGGCAATATGGGGGCGGCCATTAATATGACCGTGATCGGCTTGACCCTCGGTTCGCTGGCTACCCCTTTTTATGTCAGCTGGCTGCTTGGCGCCACCGTTGAGGTCAACTTCTTCAAAGTGATGCAGCAGATTGTATTCATCGTCTTTTTGCCCATGGGACTTGGCTATATCACCCGCCGATTGCTTCTGGCCAATTATTCCATGGCAGAGTTCAAGGAGCGCATCGCTCCACGTTTTCCAGCGCTGTCGACAATAGGCGTCCTGGGCATTGTCTTCGTCGCCATGGCACTCAAAGCCAAGACCATCCTGGCGGACCCCAACCAGCTGCTTTCCATTTTCATTCCTTTGCTGCTGTTGTATCTCCTCAATTTTTCCTTGTCTACTTTCATTGGTAGAAAGCTGTTTTCCCGGGGAGACGGTATTGCCCTGGTCTACGGCACGGTCATGCGCAACCTCTCCATCGCCCTGGCCATTGCCATCAATGCTTTTGGCGAGGCCGGCACCGACGCCGCCCTTGTTATTGCTCTGGCCTATATCATCCAGGTACAATCGGCTGCATGGTATGTTAAATGTACGGATCTGCTTTTTGGAAAAAGAGTAGCGGTCTGTGAAACGTGAAATGACAACTGTTGCCGTTTGTAATTCTATAGCTGTTCTCTAGCGATTGTTGACCTCCAGTGTGTCGAAGGAGATACCGTACACGCTGGCGAGGTAATGGAGAAACTCAGCATCTTCGCACATGCTTTTGCCGGGCTCATCGGAAATTTTCGCCACCGGTTTGCCGTTTGCCGCTACCATTTTGATAACGATGTCCAAGGGAGGATTGCCGACATCATTAGTGAGATTAGTGCCGATGCCAAAGGAGGTTTTGGTGCGGCCATGAAACTCCCGGTAGAGATCGATCATTTTAGTAAAACTCAGGCCGTCGCTGAAAACCAGGGTTTTGCTCAGTGGATCAATGCCCATATTCTCATACATGGAAATGGCCTTTTCTCCCCAGATATACGGTGAGCTGCTGTCATGACGCAAGCCGTCATAGAGTTTACAGAAATAGGGATCGGAGAAATCTCTGATAAAGCTGTCCATGGAATAGTTGTCGGTCAAAGCAATACCCAATCGGCCGCGAAATTCACGGACCCAGCCTTCCAGAGCGGCCTTTTGCGCGTCTGCCAGCCTGGTGACGGCCTGCCAGGCCTGGAACCATTCGTGTGCCATGGTGCCGATGGGTTTGAGATTAAACATTTTGGCAAAAAACAGGTTGCTGGTACCGGCAAGGTAGTGGGGGGTCTGGGCGTGGAGAATTTCCAGAACTTCCTGTTGCCACTTTCGGCTGGCACGCCGTCTGGTGCCGAAGTCGACAAAAGCAAAGCCGACCATTTCCCCCTGAGAGCGGAGGTGATCAATTTTGTCCTGCAGCGTGGAGCGCCCATGTTGTCGGGAAAATCCGCCACAGTGGTCAAAGGTGTGCAGTTCGCTGATGATTGCCAGCAGGTATATCTCAAACAGGGCGACGTGGATGAGTGGGCCCCGAATGCGCAGATCGAGATTTTTCCCCTTGGGCTTGAGGTGGACAAAACGACTGTCCAGATGGAATATTCGCAGAAATTCTATGAAATCCTTGGAGATGAAGGGAAATTGGGCCAGGTATTGAAGCTCGTCATCTCCAAAAAAGAGCGTGCAGAGGTGCTCAACCTGGCGGTTGATCTCGGGAATCAAACCGGCAAGATCCCAGTTGCCGGGATTACGGCAGTCAAATTTCCACTCGATCTCGACGGTGCGGAATTCAGGGGCATGGTAGAACGCCTGGAGCATGGTGATCTTGTAGAGATCGGTGTCGAGCAGGCTGTTAACGAGCCAATAATCCATTTTTTTTGTGCTCATGCTGATGCCACCAACGCTGAACTGTCGGCAATCAGCTGCGCTCCGGCACCCTGCATCTCTTCCAAGGCCGAATCACTAGTCTCATCGCTCACTCCGCGACATGCGGCAATATTGACAATGATCGTAAAACCGGCTCGGCAGAGCTGGAGAACAGTGTTTTTGACACAGTAGTCCGTTGCCAGGCCGCCGACTATCACCGTTGTGACATGGTGCTCTTCAAGCCATTCAATGGCCCCGGTACTCTTTTTTTCGGCAAGATCATGAAAGCAGGCGCCATAGGGGTGGTGCCGGGGATCCTGGCCCTTTTCAATAACCAGATCATAACCAGCTTCCGCAGGCAGGCCGGGAATGAGTCTGTTTCCTTCAGTGCCGACGACGCAGTGCGCGGGCCACTTGATATCCAGCCCGGGATAGTCTCCTGCCACCGGGGTCATTACCTCATCGGGACTATTTGCTACCCACGGCGCTTCTGCCGGGTGGCAGTCTTTGCTGGCAATGCGGTACCTGGCGAATGCGGCTTGAGCATTGAGCTCATCACCAATATGGTGGCCGTCTGCAACCGGCAGTTCTTCCGGACATAACGGGGTGAAGCCGCGCTGCGGGTCAACGTCAAAGCTTGCGGTGCTTTGGTGTTTAATAGTAACCATTCAACCCTCCTTATAACCCTCCTTGTGGGTGTTTGCATTGTATCATACAATAACAATACAACCTGATGGGTTAGTTGTGCAATAATGATATGGTTCTAGTGTCAAACACAGTATCTCAAAAATCGATAATAAAGCTGTAGGCGTCTTTGCTCAGGGTATGAGAAACTTTATGGCCGGCGTGAATGAAAATGGTTTGCATGCGATCGTTGTTACGCAGGACTTCGGCGGTAAAGCCGGCGATACCGTTTCTCTTGGCAATTTCGGCGAGGTGGTTGTAGAGAAACGTCCCCAGGCCACGGTTCTGCCAGTCGTCGCGGATGATAAAGGCGATCTCGGCCCGGTTGGTTTCTTCGTCGAGGTAATAGCGGCCAACGCAGATAATGTCGTCGCCATGCGCCTCCGGCACGGTGCCGACGATGGCCACGTCCTTGCGGTGATCGATATAGACAAAGTCCTGGATCTGTTTATGGGTGAACCGGCTTTGCTGACTCATGAAGCGATAATAGATGGTTTCCCGGGAAAGGTCGTAGAGCAGGTCTTTCATGCGCGGCTCATCGGTGGGCAGGATGGAGCGGAAATAGACCTGGGTACCGTCTTTAAGGAGCATGGTGCTGCGCATGAAGTCGTCGCGCGGCAGGCTGAAGCCCGTTGTGACATCGGCCATTTCGCGTCTGATGTAGTGGGCTTTGACCGCCGCCTTGAAGAGCTGTTCGCGAAAGTTGGGGTGGGCGATGGAGATGAGTGCCATGACCCGTTCCTGGATCGATTTGCCGTAGAGGTAGGCGACGCCGTATTCGGTGACCACATAATGTATGGTGCCTCGGGTGATGGTGACACCGGCACCCGGGCTGAGGTTGACCACAACCCTGGAGCGTTTGCCGTCAAGGCTGGTGGAGGGCAGGACGATAATGGTCTTGCCGTTGCGTGAGCGGGCGGCGCCGCGGTTGAAGTCGTCGAGTCCGCCGATGCCCGAATAGAACTTGCCGTCCACGGCATCGGTGCAGACCTGGCCGGTGAGATCAATTTCCTGGCCGACATTGATGGCCACCATTTTGGTCTGCTCCCGTATGACGCTTGAATCGTTGACATATTCCGTGGGGCGAAAGCAGAAGAGCGGGTTGCAGTCGACATAGTTATAGATTTTCCTGGTACCCATGCAGAAGCTGGCGACGACTTTGCCCCGGTCGCTGCTTTTGCGCAGTCCCGTGGCCACGCCGGATTCGATGAGGTCGATGATGGCATCGGTGATCATTTCGCAGTGGATGCCGAGGTTGCTCTTGTCCTGGAGGTAGGGGATGGCGCCGTGGGGTATTCTGCCGAAGCCGGGGATCCTGCCCAACCCGAACTGCACTGTAGCGCCGTCTGGAATGAGAGCGGCGACGTTTTTGCCGATTGCCAGGCTGGTGGGGTGCAGCTCTTCTTCTCTATGTTCGATCAGCGGTACGTCGGCGGGAACGAGGATGTCGAGGTCATAGACATCGACCATGCTGTCTCCCATGGTCCAGACCATCTGCGGGTTGACCTGGGCGATGATGAGCGAGCCGTTTTCCACCGCGCTTTTGACGATATCCACGGAAATACCAAGGCTCACCTTGCCGTTGACATTGGGGGGCGTCACCTGGAGAAGGACAACATCAAGGGGCAGCTGCCCCGAGTTGAAGAGATGGGGAACATTGGAGAGCAGGATCGGGGTATAGTTTCCCAGCCCCTCCTGGAGCATGTCACTGACATTCTGGCCAATGAAAAACGAGTTGACGGTGAAGCTGGCGGCATGGGATTTCTGAGCATACAGAGCGTTGCCTCTGGTGAAGAGCTGGACAATTTCAACATCGGCAAGTTCCGATGACCGTGCAGTCAGGGCTTTGACCAGTTCTATGGGTTCACCGCAGCCGGTGCCGATGAAAACCCGGTTGCCGGAGCGCACGTGCTTTATGGCCTTTTTCGCCGTGCTCACCATTTCCTTGTAGCGATCTCTCCAGTTCGAATCGTAATCCATTGGTGTGTCCAGAGTGATACGGTATTTGGCGATATTCCTGCTGCGTCGGTTATATAATGATCTTCTTATCGGCGGAGATCAAGGTCATTCTGCCGTCGGCCACCACTGGATCGGTGCCGGTTTCCCCGACAATGAATGGGTTGATATCTATTTCGATGATTTCGGGAAAGTCGGTTGTCAGCTGGCTGATGCGCTGCAGGCCCCGGGCTATGGCAACGATATCGATCCCCTTCTGGCCGCGTTTGCCCTTGAGAATATCATAGGAGCGGGTCGAAGTAAGCATGTGCACCGCTTCATCCTCGGTAATCGGCGCCAGATGAAAGGTGACATCCTTCAATACTTCGACAAAAATACCGCCTAAGCCAAACATCAGCATCGGGCCGAACTGGGGATCGCGGTTCACACCGATGATAACTTCAAGTCCCGGGTCCACCATTTTTTCCACATAGATACCCTCAATCACAGCGCTTGGCACCTGCTGGAGAATACGCATCATCATCAGATCAAAGCCGTCGCGAACCTGCTGCGCCGTTGTCAGATTGAGCTTGACCCCGCCCATGTCGCTTTTGTGGGCAATATCGGGCGAGACAATTTTCATGGCCACGGGAAAACCCGTCCGGCGAGCCTGTTCCACAGCCTCTTCGGCGTTGGTGACCATTCTGCCGTTGGGGACATTGAAATCGTAGGATCCCAGAATTTTTTTTGACTTTACCTCGTTGAGCTGGAGGATATGATGGCGCCTGCTCCGGGTGATGATGCGTTCCACCCTGCGCCGGTTGACGCGGAACCGGGTGACCTTGCGCGGCGGCCGGTGCAGCCAGGTATAGTATTCATGCATGACCTTGAGGGCGGCCACCACCCGTTCCGGGGATTCGTAGTTGGGCAGTCCGGCAGCGGTGAGCTCCCGGCGGCCCGGCAGCACTTCGCTTCCCCCCATGAAGGAGGCGAGTACCGGCTTGTTGCCGTCTATGGCCATGGCAATTTGGTGCGCCGTCTC